>Ga0214921_10011446_pt1 | contig 10781 bp, 6 predicted proteins | sample LL1505_MetaG_FD_177992 | JGI IMG/M metagenome (GOLD analysis project Ga0214921, IMG submission 177992) | Freshwater microbial communities from Lake Lanier, Atlanta, Georgia, United States - LL-1505 | ecosystem: Environmental > Aquatic > Freshwater > Lake | place: USA: Georgia | collected 2015-05-28
AGAGGTCTGATCTGAGCTCCATGCTCAGTGAGCAGCTGGGAGTAACACTCGATCCAGCTTTGCTTGAGTTGGCTTTTACCCACCGATCATTTGCATATGAATCGGGAAGTAAAGAAACTAATGAACGTCTGGAATTTTTAGGCGATTCAGTTCTCGGTTTAATTGTCACCGAAGAGTTGTACAAACGCTATCCCGATTTCGATGAAAGTCGTTTATCTCCTTTGCGTTCAGGTGTTGTCAACATGCGTGCGCTCGCGGATATTGCACGAGGGTTACAACTAGGTCAATACATCCGCCTTGGAAAAGGTGAAGAAGTTACAAATGGTCGCGACAAGAATTCATTGCTTGCGGATGCGCTAGAGGCACTTATCGGCGCTATTTATTTACAGTTTGGTTTTGCGCGTTGCACTGAAATTGTTCGCGGCCTTATTACTCCAACTATGGATTCAGCGGTCGCTCGTGGAGCAGGCCTTGATGGCAAGACCGCGTTACAAGAGCTCGCTGCAGCATTGGGTAAGGGCACCCCGGAATACATAGTCAGTGAAGATGGTCCTGATCATGATAAAAACTTCACCGCCGTTGCGATGTTAGCCGGAGAAGCGTTAAGTCAGGGCACTGGAAAAAGTAAGCGAGAGGCTGAACAAGTTGCAGCCCGAGCAGCCTATGAGGCTTTAAAAACCGCCAATCCGCAAGGCTAAATTCGTCAAAATCACGCTCATTAGGCGATAGGTTTACCGCGTGTATTTGAAGAGTATGACGCTTAAGGGCTTTAAGTCCTTTGCTTCGGCAACCACTCTTCGACTCGAACCCGGCATCACCTGCGTGGTCGGTCCGAATGGTTCAGGTAAATCAAATGTTGTAGACGCCCTGACCTGGGTTATGGGTGAGCAGGGCGCAAAATCACTTCGCGGCGGAAAGATGGAAGATGTCATCTTCGCGGGTACAAGTGGTCGAGCTCCACTAGGTAGAGCCGAAGTTTCACTAACAATTGATAACAGTGATGGTGCACTTCCAATTGACTACACCGAAGTAACCATTTCTAGAATATTGTTTCGAAATGGTCAAAGCGAATACCAAATTAATGGTGAAGCTTCACGTTTACTAGATATTCAAGAATTACTGAGCGATTCAGGTATCGGCCGCGAGATGCATGTGATTGTTGGACAAGGTCAGCTGGATGCAATTTTGATGGCAACACCTGAAGATCGTCGTGGTTTCATTGAAGAAGCAGCTGGCGTACTGAAGCATCGCAAGCGAAAAGAAAAAGCGCTTCGCAAATTAGATTCGATGCAGGCAAACCTTGCACGTGTTCAGGATTTAACAGTAGAACTTCGACGCCAACTTCGACCATTAGGTAAGCAAGCAGAAGTTGCTAAAAAGGCTGCAACCATTCAAGCCGATCTACGTGATGCAAAACTTCGTCTGCTAGCTGATGACTTCATTTCTATGTCAAAAACTTTAGAACTTGAAGTTGCCGATGAGAACGCGCTTCGTGAACGCAGATCTGCAGTTGAAAATGAACTTGACGCAGTTCGACGTCGCGAAGAAGCTTTAGATGCCCAAGCGGCTCATGAAAGTCCATTACTAGTTGCAGCGCAAGAGACTTTTTACAATTTAAATTCTTTGCGGGAGAAATTCCGCGGAACTCAGAGCTTGGCCCAAGAGCGCTCCCGCTTCCTGAATGAAGAAGCAGAAGAAGCTCGCACTTCAGGTCGAGATCCTGAAAGTTTGGATGCTGAAGCACGTGCACTTCGATTAGAAGAAACCCAACTTCGCGCAGATGTTCTTTCGGCACAACAAGAGTTAGTTCAAGCAACAACCGCGCTTGCTCAAGCAGAGTCTGCGCTCAAGAGTGATGAAGACACTATTGCTGCAGCAATGCGTGCAATAGCCGATGCGCGCGAAGGAACTGCGCGTCAAGAAGGCCACATCAAGTCTTTACATGCTCGCCTTGAAGCAATCGCCGAAGAAATTGCGCGGCTTACCAAGGCACGAGATGATGCGCAGGCACGTGTTGATCAAGCTAAACAGCAGTACTCGTCGCACGAACTTGAAATCGCTAGTGCAGATTCTGGTGAACTTGGACTGGATTCATTGTATGAAAATTCAAAGACTCAGCTAGAAAACGCTAAAGCAAAGTACTCTGATTTAGTCGAGGCTGAGCGAGCTGCCGATCGTGAACGAAACGCGGTGGAATCAAAGCTAGAGGCGATGAAGTTGACCTCGCAAACTCGAGATGGTGCATCAGCACTTCTTCGTGATTCTCGTGGAGTTTCGATTCTCGGAAGCATCGCAGGGCTGATTGAAATCGATAATGGTTGGGAAGCAGCGGCAGCCGCTGCGCTAGGAAATCTTGCAGATGCAGTCGTAGTGAAAGATCTTTCTTCTGCCGTTACCGCTTTGACAACTTTGCGAAATGAGAATCTGGGCCAAGCAGATGTCTTGGTATTTGAACCAGGACAAGGCGCAAACTCTTCGATTCCGTCGGGCCTCAATCCACTTTCTGCACATATTCGCTCTTCATCAATCGGTGGCTTGATCACATCGCTCTTGGCTTCAACAGTTGTTGCTGAAAACGCAAACGCTGCAGAAGCTATCTTGAGGTCGCATCCTTCAGTAACCGTTGTCACCCGTGATGGAGATGTTGTTTCACGTGATCGTGCTCGTGGTGGTTCCAAATCCTCTTCATCTCTGATCGAGATCAAAGCGTTGATTGATGGTCTTGAGACAAAGCTGCAAGAGATTACCCATGATTGCGATCGCTTAAAGTTTGAAATTTCTACCGCCAACACCGAAGTTGCATCACGCCAAGGTGATTTCGATGCAGCACTTTCCAAGCTCAACGAATCAGATGCCCGAATCGCAGCCTTAACTGAGCAACTGGCGGTATCTGGGCAAAACATGAAATCTGCAATGGCCGAAGTTGAGCGCCTTAATACCTCGATTAGCGAAGCAACTGCCGCCAAGTCTCGCGATGAAGGCGAGATCACAATTGCACAGTCTCAACTACAACAACGCGGCGAAGTAGCAGAGCCGGATCATTCTCGTACCGAAGTTCTTCGCAACCAAGTTTCTGTTGCTCGTACCTCAGAAGTAGAGGCGCGACTTGCAGTACGCACAATTGAAGAGCGCGTGGATTCAGTTGCTGCACGTGCACTTACTTTAGAACAGTCTGCACAATCTGAAAGAGATGCATCAGAACGCGCAATCCTTCGACGTAGCGCACGAGCACGCGCGGCGGTTATTTCGCAAGCAGTTGCTGAAGCAGCTTATGAAGTTTTGATTCACATCGAACGTTCAATCGCAAAAGCAGCAACCGAACGTGGACGTCTAGAAGAATCTCGCGCTGCTCGTGATGGCGAGACTTTAACTGTACGTACTCGCGGCAGAGAGCTCGCATCGCAGCTCGAGCAATTAACCTCGAGTGTTCACAAAGATGAGATTGCTCGCGCCGAACAGCGCCTACGCATTGAAACGTTAGAAGCAAAAACCGTTGAAGAGTTTGGTATTGATACTGCAACTTTGGTCAACGAGTATGGTCCGGATAAAGATGTACCGACTTTCCACGAGACCGATGAAGGAGAAATCATCTCTACCGAGATGGTTCCGTACCGTCGCGATCAACAGGAAAAGCGTCTAGCATCGGCTGAACGCTCGCTGAATTTGTTAGGAAAGATCAATCCTCTTGCACTCGAGGAGTACGCATCTCTTGAAGAGCGCCTGAAGTTCTTGGCTGAGCAGTTAGAGGATCTGAAGAACACTAAGAAGGATCTTTTGGACATCATCAAGGAAGTAGATGACCGAGTTCAGTCGATCTTTATGGAAGCGTACGAAGAAACCGCTAAGCACTTTGAAGATATTTTTGCTCGCCTGTTTCCTGGTGGAGATGGTCGCTTAATCCTGACCGATCCTGACAATCCTTTGACAACAGGTGTCGATGTCGAGGCTCGCCCACCTGGAAAACGCGTGAAGCGTCTTTCATTGCTTTCTGGTGGAGAAAAGTCTCTGACCGCCGTTGCCATGTTAGTTGCAATCTTCAAAGCTCGACCAAGTCCGTTCTATGTGTTGGATGAAGTTGAAGCGGCTCTGGATGATGTAAACCTTGGGCGTTTGTTGGGTGTACTTGAAGAGCTGCGTGAGAGTTCTCAGTTGATCATCATTACTCACCAAAAGCGCACCATGGAAATTGCAGATGCGCTCTATGGTGTGACGATGCGTGGTGATGGTGTGACTGAAGTGATTTCACAACGCTTGCGCGAATCTGACGCAAGTTAAGGTGTCGAACGATGGGTCTTTTCAGTAAGTTCATCGCCAAGATAAAGGGCACAAATGATTTTTCACCTGCCGATTGGGCAGAGCTTGAGCAGGAACTACTGTCTTCAGATGTTGGACCTAGATTAACTCAAGAGTTTTTAGAGGCCGCCAAAAAAGTTAAAAGCGAGAATGCAGAAGAAGCATTAATCGAAATCATGACTCAAAATTTATCTAGTAAATCTCATGAGCCAATTACCGTCCAAGGAACTACGACAATTATGGTCGTTGGTGTTAATGGCACAGGCAAGACAACTTCAGTTGCCAAATTAGCAGCTCACTACAAGCGCATTGGAAAGAGTGTTGTTCTTGCAGCTGGAGATACCTTTAGAGCCGCAGCGGTAGATCAACTTAAAACGTGGGGCGATCGAATTGGAGTTGTAGTTGTATCTGGAAAAGAGAATGGAGATCCCGCATCTGTTGCCTTTGACGGTGCACAAAACGCCAAGGACTCAGGTAGCGACATTTTCATAATCGATACCGCTGGTCGCTTGCACAATAAAAGTGATTTGATGGCAGAGCTTTCAAAGGTAAAGCGCGTTGTCGAAAAAGTTTCACCAATAAATGAAGTTTTACTTGTCATTGATGCAACAACTGGTCAAAACGGTTTGCAGCAGGCAAAGATATTTACTGAAAGTGTTGAAGTAACCGGAATTGTCTTGACCAAGTTAGATGGAAGCGCAAAAGGTGGAGTAGCACTGGCGATCGAGGCCGAGTTAGGCATCCCGATCAAATGGATTGGCACAGGGGAGTCCGAGACCGATTTTGCCCCCTTTAACGCTCAGAGCTACATATCCGGCCTGTTGGCGTAACCCAGATGTAACACAACCCTTGGTTTTGTCACCAACCTGAAACCAAGTCATCCCTTCTTTGTAACTGTATCGATAGAAGGTTTACCCATCTCAAAGGCGAGAAATTTCTCGAAATTACTTAGGTGGTCTCTCATGGAGGAAGTTGTTTTAAATTCAGGCGATACGGCGTGGATGTTAATTAGTACAGGACTGGTTGTTCTTATGATTCCGGGCCTTGCTCTTTTCTACGGTGGCATGGTTCGCGTTAAGAGTGTGCTTAACATGATGATGATGTCATTTGGTGCACTTGCAGTTGTTTTTGTTATTTGGATCGCGTTTGGCTTTTCAATGGTTTTCGGCGATTCAGTAGGTGGCAGAGGTCTCATCGGAGATATCGGTCAATTTACTTTCTTGAATGGACTGGATAACTCAGCTGCTTTGATTGGAACAATTCCAGCAGCGGTGTTTATTGCTTTCCAAGGTATCTTCGCCGCGATTACAGTTGCACTTATTTCAGGTTCAATTGCAGATCGCGCGAAGTTTGGTGCATGGATGGTCTTCGCCGGAATCTGGGCGACACTTGTTTACTTCCCGGTCGCACACTGGGTATTTGCTTTTGATGACTTTGTTGCCAAAACTGGTGGTTGGATCGCAAATGATTTAGGTGCATTGGACTTTGCTGGTGGAACTGCAGTTCACATCAATGCAGGTGCAGCAGGTTTAGCTCTTGCATTAATTCTTGGAAAGCGCGTGGGTTTTGGAAAAGTTGCAATGCGTCCACATAGCTTGCCGCTCGTAATGCTAGGTGCGGCACTTCTGTGGTTTGGCTGGTTTGGTTTCAACGCAGGTTCAGCGGTTGCATCTAATGGAACTGCGGGTCTTGCACTACTGAACACAATCGGTGCAACTACTGCAGCGGTTCTGGCTTGGTTGTTAGTAGAAAAAGTTCGTGATGGTCACGCAACTAGTCTTGGCGCAGCTTCCGGTGTAGTTGCAGGTCTTGTTGCAATTACACCTGCTTGTGCTGCTGTTAACGCAAGTGGTGCATTGATTATCGGAGCTGTCGCAGGCGCGCTGTGCGCACTTTCTGTAGGCCTGAAGTTCAAGCTCGGTTATGACGATTCTCTTGATGTTGTAGCGGTTCACCTTGTGGGTGGAATCGTTGGAACTGTGATGATCGGATTTGTAGGAGTAGAGGTTGGCTTATTCAATGGTGGAGGAACTGAGCAACTTGTAAAGCAGGTAATTGGCGCAGGCGCGGTACTTGCATACTCATTCATTGCAACATTGATAATCGGAAAGATCATCGATCTGACGATCGGTTTCAGAATCACGCATGATCAGGAAATCGCGGGCATTGATCTTGCGATTCATGCAGAACGTGCGTACGAACTATCAGACAACAGCCAAGGCAGCGTCTTTGGCATCTCGAAGGGGGCTTAACAATGAAACTCATTACAGCAATCTTGAAGCCATTCAAGTTAGAGGATGTAAAGAACGCCCTTCAAGGCGCAGGTATTACAGGAATGACTGTTTCTGAAGCTAGTGGTTTCGGGCGACAGGGTGGACACACCGAGGTATATCGCGGTGCTGAATACACCGTTGACCTGGTACCCAAGGTGCGTCTAGAAGTTCTTGTCGATGACAAGGATGCAGACTCTGTTGTTGATGTCATCGTAAAGGCCGCGTCTACCGGATCAATTGGTGATGGAAAGGTATGGACCACACCAGTTGATCAAGTAATTCGCGTTCGAACAGGAGAGCGCGGCGTAGACGCAATCTAGACTCTCCTCTATGAGTACCCGCGAAAGACGAGAGCGATCGAACGAGAGCGATCGTTTTCTGTCTCAACTCTTCCTCGCTGCCACACAGGCAGAAGGAAGAAACATCTCGGGTAAGGAAATAGCACTCGCCGCGGTCGGAGGTTACGGCCGCGGCGAACTATCTCCCGGATCAGATTTAGATATTTTGTTTCTTCATTCAGGAAAATTTTCAGCAGAGGATTTAAAGGCTTTCGTCAATGATGTTCTGTATCCGCTGTGGGATAAAAAGAGCGTAGATCACGCAGTACGAACACGCAGCGAAACTCGCGAAGCTGCAGCCTCGGATTTACGAGTTGCAACTGGATTATTAGATATTCGATTAATCGCAGGTAGTGCTGATTTAGTGGCAAGCGTTAAGCTAGATGCTTTAGAGTTTTGGCGTAAAAATGCTAAGGAAAACTTGGCGGATTTACAAAAGAGTCTGCAAGAGCGACATGCACGAGCAGGCGAACTGGCGTATTTGTTAGAACCAGACCTTAAAGAAGCGCGTGGAGGCTTGCGCGATATTCAAGCTTTGCGTGCCATTTCTTTATCAGCAGCGATAGCTGTGCCCCTAGAGAAAATTAGTTGGGCAGAAGGAACACTTAACAATGTCCGAGAATCTTTACATATTGCCAGTGGGCGAGGAAAGGATCGGCTTCTTTTCCAAGAACAGGACAAAGTAGCTAAGTTATTGGACTACCCAGATGCGGATGCCATGATGAGCGATGTTGCACGAGCTGCCCGTTCAGTTGATTATCTACTTAATTACACCTGGCATGCACTTGAACACAAAGGCAAAGATGGATTAGGGCGAATCCTAAAACGTTCTCGAATAACCACTGTTGCCAAAAATGTAAGCGCTTCAAATCGCGAGATTGTTATTGATCCATTCACCTCACTTGATGATGATCCTGTAGTTGGTTTGCGTGCTGCCGCAACTGCAGCGCAGCTAGGTCTTCCGCTTTCTCTTGATGCCTGCACTGAATTATCTGAAAATCTAAAGAGTGGCCAGGGGAAACTACCTACGCCGTGGCCGCGCGAAGCAAGGGAATTACTCATTTCTCTTATTGGTGCCGGTGAAGCGATGGTGGGAATTTTCGAATCGTTAGACCAAGAAGAGATTATTTTTGAATGGATTCCAGAATGGATGAGCGTTCGTTCGCTACCTCAGCGCAATGCCCTACATAGGCACACAGTAGATCGCCACATGGTTGAGACAGCTGTGCATGCCGCCAAATTAACGCGAAAAGTTCAAAGACCAGACTTGCTTTTATTTGCCGCACTTTTCCATGACATCGGAAAAGGAGCCCAAGAAGACCATTCAGTACGTGGTGTTCGTTTAATTGAACCTATTGCTCAGCGCATTGGCTTTGATGCAAAAGAGATTGAAATTCTTAAGAATTTAGTTTTACATCATCTGCTGCTCTCATCTACGGCTACCCGTCGTGATTTAGATGATCCAGCAACAATACAATCGATTGTTTCCTTGATTCCCGATGTAAATACCTTAGAACTATTGCATGCATTAAGTATTGCCGACGGGGAAGCCACAGGTAGCGCTGGCTGGAGTGACTGGAAAGCAACTCTGGTTAATGACTTGGTGCAAAGAGTTAAGCGAGCTATGGCCGGAGCGCAAGTAGCGCAACAACCAGAGGTAAGCGCAGAACAAATGGCGCAAGCAGAAAAAGGAGAGCTACGCGTCACTTTAGAAGAACATTCAAGTGGCTACGCAGTTGAAGTTATCTCACCTGATAAGCCTGGACTGCTATCTATTGTCGCGGGTGTATTTAATATTTCGCGGCTAGATGTTAAATCAGCCCGTACTAAAACACTTGGAAATTCTGCGGTCATGTATTGGATTGTTACCCCTGAACCCCATGCACCCGAAATAAGTGCCACAAAACTGCACGATCTAATTGCTGCGGCCCTTTTGGATTCCAAGGATGTTGAAGAAAAATTGTTTGCTCGTGCCGCAGCGTACGCATCAATTCCTTCAATTCCAGTTCCAGATCCAGAAGTAGAGATTTTCACTGATGCCGCAACCGATGCAACGGTCATAGAAGTTCGAAGCCATGACAGACCTGGATTGCTCTTTAGAATTGGAGCGGCCATTACTCAATCTAAGATTGACATTCGATCTGCGATTGTCACAACTCTTGGTGCTGAAGCTATCGACACCTTGTATGTAACCGAGTTAACAGGCGGACCACTATCTCCTGAGCGCGCAACCGAGGTCGCTTCGCATCTTAAGCAGGCCTTGAAGTAGTCTTCGGTTCTTATGTTTGAATCACTGACCTCGCGCTTTAGTGGAGCCTTTTCATCACTGCGCTCAAAGGGCAAGATTTCATCCTCAGACATAGAGACAACTTGTCAGGAGATTCGACAAGCACTTCTTGAATCCGATGTGGCGCTTTCAGTTGTTGAGGATTTCATTGCAGATATTCGCCAAAAGTCTTTGGATGCTTTGCCAACTTTGCAATCTGGAAGCAATCAGGCAAACGCAATCTTTGAAATTGTTAATGCATCCTTGATTGAAATTCTTGGGGGACAAGCTCGCAGAGTTCGCTTTGCTAAAAATCCTCCAACAGTAATCATGCTTGCAGGTTTACAAGGTGCCGGTAAAACAACTTTGGCCGGAAAACTGGCAAAGTTTTATGCCGAACAAGGAAACACTCCGCTACTTGTCGCATCGGATTTACAACGACCTAACGCTGTCACGCAGCTGCAAGTAGTTGGTGAATCAGTCAATGTTCCAGTCTTTGCTCCTGAACCTGGCAACGGCCACGGAAATCCAGTAAAGGTAGCAAAAGACGGTATCGAGTTTGCAAAGTCCAAGATGTACAACATGGTCATCGTTGATACGGCTGGTCGTCTGGGTGTCGATGAAGATTTGATGAAACAAGCATCAGAGATTCGTGATGCGATCAATCCAGATGAGATTTTGTTTGTTGTCGATGCAATGATCGGACAAGATGCGGTTAGAACATCACAGGCATTTTTAGATGGCGTGGGTTTTGATGGAGTAGTTCTGACAAAGCTCGATGGTGATGCCCGTGGCGGTGCTGCTCTTTCAATCGCGTCTATGACTAAGCGCCCAATCATGTTTGCATCAACTGGTGAAAAACTGCACGAGTTTGATATTTTCTATCCAGAGCGCATGGCTTCTCGCATCTTGGGTCTGGGCGATGTCGCAACTTTGGCTGAACAAGCGAAGAAAGCTTTTGATACCGACACATCAGCAAAACTTGAAGCAAAGTTTGCCAGCGGAGAAGATTTCACTTTAGAAGATTTCTTAGAGCAATTGCAGGCAATGTCCAAGATGGGCAACATGTCTAAGTTGCTGGGCATGCTTCCTGGCGCGGGACAAATGAAAAAGCAGATTGAAAACTTTGACGAAGGCGAAATCGTTCGCACAAAGGCGATTGTTCAATCAATGACGCCAACAGAGCGCCGAGATCCAAAGGTGCTCAATGGTTCCCGCAGAGCGCGAATTGCGTTGGGTTCGGGTCGCAAGGTTTCAGATGTAAACAACTTGGTAGATCGATTCACCGCTGCACAAAAGATGATGAAGCAGGTTCGAAACGGTGGAATGCCTGCCGGAATGCCGCCAGGAATGGGCATGCCAGCTTTGCCAAAGGTCAGCACCCCGGTAGCTAAGAAGAAGAAGTCCAAATCCGGAAACCCCGCTAAGCGAGCGCAAGAAGAGGGCCAGTAACCCTCGATTTCGCATCTGCGCCCATAAATGGCAGAATTAGCAACCTGTTGAAGGGGCCCTCTACCCCCAGCAACATCCACAATTCGATAGTCATATGAATTGATCGCGCACCCCGCTGCGGTTGATACGCATGACACACATTTACAGGAGTACAATTTT
>Ga0214921_10011450_pt1 | contig 10780 bp, 10 predicted proteins | sample LL1505_MetaG_FD_177992 | JGI IMG/M metagenome (GOLD analysis project Ga0214921, IMG submission 177992) | Freshwater microbial communities from Lake Lanier, Atlanta, Georgia, United States - LL-1505 | ecosystem: Environmental > Aquatic > Freshwater > Lake | place: USA: Georgia | collected...
TGGCATCCTTGGATGTAAATGCTGCACTTCCAGTCGTGTTAGAACTCAGACTGGCGACTCCGAGTTCCAAACTTCCAATACTCGCTCCCCATCCAGTCGATGCCATCCATCCGGCCGCAACCAGCGCAACGCACCATTTTTTGAATCCAAAATTTGAGTTGCGGAGGGTGTTTTTCATTTTTTTATCTCTTGAGACAAGACGTCCGCACCGCAGGATTGGAAAACGCAACCCGCACAGTACACACGCTCTGTCTTTGCTGAGGCACACTCACAACTTCCTCCCGTTTTGCAAAATCGCTAGGAATTTATTGTGACACTTTAGTGACAATTTTCATGCTTTGTGAATAGTACAAGCTGCTGATTGAAAGCCGTTTGTATGAGTAGTATTTCTAATTCAAACTTCCCTTCGTACGGACGACGGTCGCCCCAAGATGTCCCGACAAGTCCTGGTCATCCCTACCTCAACCTAAACTTAAACCTCAACCAACTTCCCCGACCGCCTGCACTTCGATCCCAAAACGAAACTGGCCCACGTTCGTTCCTCTCCACTCCAGCTTCGTCCTTACGTTCCCCCTCCACACTTTCTCCTCCTCGCTCCACTCCAGCAAAACGCGCGGACTTTCCGGATCCGCCTCCCCCTTCTCGCCCTTGGGCAACAACACCAACACTCCTTCCATCGAAAACAGCGAAAACCTTCCTTCGGAAATTTCCGCCAGCAACGCACTCAGCGAAGGCCCCGCCTTTCGCAAATACGGTCCCACCTCGGCCACCAGTCGTTTCCCCTGCTTATCACTTCCTCCCTCCAACAACCCCTCGACCAACTCCACCCCAGCCGAGGCCACCCCCGTCAGCCCGCCCAACTCGGGCCGATCCGCATGCAGGGAGAAAGAAAGGGTCAATGGCAGGGTGTGCCGGTCGGACTTCAACTTCGGCGCCACCGCTTGAAACAACTCAGCCTTCTCCCACGTCAACACCTCGCCCGCCTTCGCCAACCATGTCTCATAGCGGAACCTTCCGATCCCGCTCGCCGCCTCGCACCCGAACCACTGCATCCTCGCCAGATATTCGCCGGAACGAGCCGGACTCAGCCCCGCATCGGGCCGACTCATCCAGCCCGCCTTTTTCCCTCGGACCGATCCCTTCCGCACCCCGATCTCCACATCCTGCAACAGAATCTCCGGCCGGGAAATCCGCACGCTGAACCCGCCCGCCGAATTCACCGGCTCCCCCAGATCCTCCACCTCCATCTCGACCGCAAACACCTCTTTCCCCTTCCGCTTAAACTCGACGATCCATCGGTCTCCATCCACCACTCCCTTCTCCACTGTTCCAAAAAAGCGGGCCTCCTCATCATCGTCCACTCCGCCCCTTAGAAATTTCAGCACCGCCGCCACCAGACCAAATGCCGGCGCAATCGGCCCGAGCCACAGTCCCCAGGGAGTTCCGTTTCCGGGGATGGCGCCGGAAAGCGCCTCGGCCACACCGGCCGCCTTGTCCAACGCCCGGCGCGACTCCTCGTCCGACTCAGTCACGCCGACGGAGATCCCCACCCCTCCGGGATTTCTGCCCAGATAGGCCAGCCGTCGCAGATATTTTTGGTTCACCGGACCCGAGCCGCTGAACGGCAACACGGTGGCCTGCCCGGCGACGGTGAGCTCGACCACTCCCTCCCGATTCGGGCCGAGATCCCGCGATAGGAAGGTCCTCGGATCCACCCGGACCTCTTTGAGAAAAACGGCCAGAAGATGGGAGGCAGGAATCGACCCACCCGCGCCACGCACGATGCGGAGACCGGCTCCGGCAGTGAAGAGGATTCTCTCCATTCCGGTTTTCTGGCCGGATTTTTAAAAAAAATCAACCGCCGGTTTTGGCAGTCGTTTTACTGCAGGTCAGTGCTGAAAACGTCGTTCTTTTTTCCCGACTTGGTGTCCGCCGTACCGTCACTGCCGTAACTCACAGCAAGAACCGAAACTCTTACATTCACAACCGTCCCGGCATTGGTGTAGGTGACTCCGCCGGTCTCTCCCGTATCCACCACCACGATGTACTGACTGCCCCACGGATCGGGCAATCCGCTGGCACCACCTTTTGAGCCCTCGAGAAAACGGACGCCTTTGGGATTCGCCGCCTGCGAACTGGTGCTTTCGAGACTTGTTGTGCTGTCGCCACTGAGCACCTTGATCAGATTTTGAACGGAGGGAGAAGAGTTACTGGAAAAGACAACATTCGATTTGGAAAGGTCACCAGGGAAACGCCCGTACTCCTGTTTATAGGCTTTTACCGCCGCGACAATCGCCGTCGACTCGCCCTTGGCCTTGGCCTTCATTCCCGCATCCATCGCCCGGGGAATTCCCGCCGCCAGCAGTCCCACCAAAAGCCCGATGATAGAGACAACGACGAGAAGCTCGACCAAGGTGAAGGCCGAGGTCGGATTCGTATTGCGAAAAGCCGATCTCTTCATTTGAAGGTCCCCACGGCCTTGGTGTTGGTATCGCGATCGATCACCCACACCGCCACGCTACTCGGCACATTTGTATTCGTCACTGTGCTGCCAGAGGCGTCTTTGGGTCTAATGTACCCGACATTCCCCGTGTCCATCAGAATGAAAAAATTACTCTGGGCACTGCCCTTGTAAAATCCCCTAGGGGTACAGATCCCGAGGGTGGAATTGGTGAACTTGGGTGGCACTTCCAAAAAGGCGATTCCCCGGTAATTCCCCCCCGTGGTGTTGGTCGTTGTCATCAGGGTTAAAAAATTCTTATCCGTTTTAAACGTGGTGTTGGAGGGATAGCTCGAATACTCGGCATAAAAGGCGTTCACCGCCGTCTTGATCGATTCCGCCATCGCCGCCACCTCGGCCTTTTTTCCTGCCTTCATCGCCCCGTTCACCGCAGGGAATCCCAACCCTGCCAGGAGTCCGATGATCGAGATGACGACCAACAGCTCCACCAAGGTGAAAGACGATGCTTTTCGGTTTGGAAAATTTTCCCGCAGCGATAAGTTCATGATTATGACTAAACCCGCACCGACTCCTTTCCACCAGCATAAAAACGATTCCCGCCCGGCTCACTTCCCGCCTGAACATAATCCTCAACCTCAACTCACCCCAGCCTTCACCTTGGTCGAACTTCTTGGGGTGATCACGATCATTGGAATTCTCGCCGGGCTCACCCTCGGGGGGGCCGGTGCGATCCGCCGACACGGAGCCACCTCCCAGGCGAAATCGGAAGTCGCCGCCCTTCAGGCCGCCTGTGACCGTTACTATGCCGATTACAATGCTTACCCTTCGAACACTGCGGTGGATCCATCTTCCAGCGTTGCCCCCACGGGGTACACGGGTGCAGGCCAAACTCTCTTCACTAACTTGGTTGGCTCAGCCACCCTGAGCGGAACATCCACCTCCAAGCGTTATTTCGAACCCAAACCTGCCATGGTTTACACCACCGGATCCCCCAACTATTTCATCGATCCTTGGGGCTATGCGTATGGATACAATTCCGATGGCACCAATGCGCCGCTCATCTGGTCGACAGCCGGCCAAACAACCGCAGCCGGCACAAACAAGTGGATCACCAGCTGGCCTAAGTTGTAAATGCATAATAAAAAATGATTTATAACTTTAATATGGCTGTATTGACATTGTAAATCATAGTCGTATTTAACGTAGGTGGTTTTAATGCCTTTTTATCTTTCCGCGATCGCGAAGAAATCCAGGCATCTTTCGAACCATTCCCGCATCCTTCTTCGCGCCGAATCACCCCTTAACCCCTTAATCCCAAAACCCCTTTCTCATTCAACCTCCCGCCGCCTTCAGTCGGCGTTCACCCTCGTCGAGCTCATGGCCGTGGTTGGCATTATGGGACTTCTCGCCGCAGTGGCCGTCCCCGCCCTGAAAGGCCTAGCGGGTAGTGGTGGCCGAAAAATGGCGCTCAATCAGGTTCTCAGTGCGCTGGAAATCGCCCGCAACAACGCCATCTCGTCCGGTGCCAACGCTGCCGTGATCTTTCCCGACAGTTCGTTCCCTCAAGGGGAAGCTTACAAATACCGCTCAATGGCGGTGATCAACTGGAACCCCACAAATTCGACCAACAACACCATGTCCGGATCGTGGATCACGCTTCCTCAGGGAATCGCTTTCGTCCCCAACTCGATCGCCAATCTTTCCAACCTCACGAATATTTCCGTCCGGATTTTGGCCACAACCAAGCAACTCCCCTCGGTGAGGGGAATCGTCTTTCAATCGGACGGCGCCGTGGCGGAAGCCTCTTATAACACCAATCTCACAACAAAGGGCGTATCCTACTTTGAAGGCACAGTCACGGGCACCTCTCCCACTCCGTCAATCACCAACAAAGTCGAAACCATCCGGGTCACCCGTTACACAGGGAGGGCTTCCGCCACCCTTGATACCGCCCCATGAAATCCTTTTTCGTTCCTCTTGCCCCATTAACCCCTTCATCCCTTAACCCCTTTCTACCTCGGCGCCTTTCGGGGGCATTCAGCTTGACCGAAGTCGTCATCGCCATGGGCGTAGCTGCCGTGGCCTTCACCTCCATCATCGCACTTTTTCCCCTCGGCCTAAATATGAGCAAGGAAAGCTACGAATCCACCCAGGCCGCCCTCCTCGCTCAAACCCTGATGGCGGATGTCAAAGATCAGCAGACAGGAAATGGCAACAAACGGACCCCATCCGCGCCTTACAAAACAAAACTAATCCAAATCGCCGAGAATTCAGATCCCGCCAATGTCCTAACGAATTACACGCCCATTCGCCTGGATTCCACTACGCCACAACTAATCTATCTTGCCTATAACCAGCTCCCCCGAAACAGCAGTGATACCGACCCAGCGAAGTCGATTATGCTCCGCCCGGTCGCCTATAGTTCCAACCTCCCGACCTGGTATACGACCGGCAGCAATGGTCTTTTTGCCGTGGCCAAAATTACCGTGTCACCAACCTGTCGCTTTGGCGCCGCCAGCAGCACAAGCACTCCCATGCGAGTGGATATCTCAATCGAAACCCCGGGAAGCGCAAATATCAGCAACCGAACCTGCTACCTGTTCACGGGAGTAGCCCGCCCATGAAGAACACGCCGTCTTTTACATTGATCGAGCTGATGGCGGCAACGACCGTTCTCTCCGTGGTTCTCCTTATGATGGTGGGCATGCAGGACCAGATGTCAAAAGCATGGTCCAATGCCAACCGCCGGACGGATGCGACCCGTGAAGCCAGCGCCGCCTGTCGCCTGATGTACGAGGACCTCGCTTGCTTGGTTTACCGGGAACAGACTTTTGATAATCAGGCAGCCGGCGCAGATGTTCTCACAAATCAGGGGATCCCTTTTCTCTATTCCAGCAATGGAGCAGGTCCGATCACGATTGCCAACGCGCAACCCGGTACATCTTATTTCTTTGCCGTTACCGCACGTAAGCCGGCCGGTTCGGGTCTGGAAGACCTCGCCCTCGTGGGTTACTACATCGCGTCCGCTCCCCGCACCAACGTCAACGGGTTCACCACGACAAACTATAACCTCTATCGGTACTATGTTCCGGCGAGCAATGCCGTCAGCTATCTCAATACCTGGTTTTCCGCATCCGCGTCGGCCCGCACCGCCTCGATGCTCTTTAAACCGAATCCTCAGACGGACGACATCTTGGCCCGCAACACCTGCAATCTCCGCATCACCCCTTACAATCGCATCGACGGGAATACCCGGTCATTGCCCAATAAGGTGGCGAACGGTCTCAACTATCAGTTTGTTTCGTCAGGAACTACCTCGTACTACTCCGGCAGTAAGCTCCAGGTTGAACTATCGGTTTATCCGGAGGACTATGCTCAAAGAATTTCCTACACCATTTGGACCAATTCCGCCAACATCCAGAAATACGCCCGCTCTTACGAGTTCAGGGTCGACGTCCGGCGTGATTAAATGAAATCTCTTCCCCTTCATCCCCGTCTTTTTTCCTCCCCCAGCTTCGCCTTGATCAGCGTTCTGGCTCTTGTCTCCTTGGCGGCTCTCACCGCCACAGCTTTTCTCGCCTCAGCTCGCCTGGAGCGCCAGGCCACAATGTCCCTTCCCAGCGCCACGCGTCTCGACATGGCTTTGAATGCAGGGGCCCAGGCTGCCGCTGAAATGGTGGACTATGCTCCTTCCAAGCACTTTAACTATGTGACCACCTACTGGCGCGGAACCAACGCCTCGGACTGGACGAACGAACTCGGATATCTCATCAGTGGCGGAGTTTTCAGTACGACCGTTTACACTTCGACCGTTTACAATTATATGGCCTGCTTCAGTACAGCCACGTTCACCAACCTAGGCACGAATGCCTCCACCCTTGTCGCCGTGACGAATACCGTAGACAACCAAGGCACCTTTCAAACCCAAATGGGAACCTTCATGGCAAAAATGACAAACTTTGCCGCGGGACAATGGACAAACATTCCGCTCTTGGGCGACAATCCAAACAGCTCAACCAACCGCCACCTGTCTCCTGCTGTGGGCTGGGTCTATATCAACCAGGATGTCCGGGTCAAAGCTAGTGCGACCAACACGACGAACATTCCTGTCGTGCGATTTGCTTTTTATGTACAGGACCTCTCTAGTCTGATCGATGCCACAAGAATGGGATCCGCGATCAACTATCGGGCTTCCACGTATGTTCCTCCAACCAACTATGTGCTTGGAAAAAACGCTGCGGAAATTTCTCTCACCAATGCGGTCGGGACATCCCTCACCAATGCAACCAAGTTTTCGACCCTGACCCTGAGCAACAACCGCTTCAAATACCTCTCCCCCGGAATGCTGACCCTCTCCAATGCGGGCGGCCTTTCCACGAACGATCTTCGCTATGTTACGGTGGGCCTCCGTCACTGGACCAACGTGGACGCCCGCATTCCCATCGGCCTCGGTTACATCAACTCCACTTCACTTAAAACGAACCTCAACCTCCCAACCTTAACCTCGAATTCTGTGGCCCCCCTCGCCGCTTTTATTCAAAGAAATCTGACCAGCATCAGAAGCCGGTCCGGAGGCATGAGCTCCAACGCTTACGTCGCCAACATCGCCGCCAACATCGTCGACTATGTCGATACCAACTCCATCCCGACAACGGACAGCGCCACCAGTCCGACGTATATCGGAGTCGAAAATATTCCGTGGCCGAATGAGCTTTTTGATACACTCCAATTCGCCAATGTCCTATGGGGCAAACAAATGCTCGTCCTCGACGTGAAGGACCAAGTCGAGGTGTGGAATATGGGCAATAAGCCCATTCCTGCGAGTGTCAGCACCAACTCCGCGATCACCATTAGCAATAACTACGATCTGGTCCTGACCTTCACGAATACTTTTCTGGGCGTGTCTCAAAAAGTGAATTTGAAGGATCTGATCACACAAGATGCCGGCACGGTTTGGCCGAGGTATCGTGTGTATAGCAATCCGGTTATTCCCCCCAACGGATATGCCGTTCTCAGCGCCTGGAAAAGACCAAGCGACAATTATACGCACACAACGGTTGCCTACACAGCACCTGCAGCTGTGGCCAATATTTGGTTTCCCAACACAAACGCAGCCGGGCGTAGCCTCATTAGCTCCAGTTGGTACGTTTATCCTGCCCAGGCCGACGCCACAACGAACATGACATACGTTGCGACCTATAATGGACAAGTGATCCAAAAATCCAAAGGCGGCCGCTGGACCCGCTATCTCGCGCCCTCCTTTAAAATGGCAAACAACAATTTGGGCCTGACGCCGAGTCAATATGTCTTTTTGAATCCAATCGGCTTCGCCTCACAGACGACAATTTCGGGCACACCCACCCACTCAGGCGGCGATCCCCGGGCCCAATACTTTCTATCTGGCGCCCTCCGAAATCATAACTATGTGAACAGTTATGCCTCTCCCGGAGGCAGGAATGTCGAGCTATTTAACATCGCCTCCTTTCCCGAAAGCGAAGTCAATCCCGCGAAGTTTTGGCCGGATGGTGGTCATGCAACCAACACTGAACGGGGCGGGAACCCCACCCAATACAGCGATGATCCTGGGGGTTCCATCACAAACTCCGTAAAAAACATGAGTAACAACTATGTCATGGCACGAAACGACACGGGAACTTTCACCAATATCTGTGAACTTGGTAACATCTACGATCCTATGCAGTGGTCGGATCAGTCCGGTAGCGGGGTTTCGGGCCAGCCGGGTCTCTGGACCAATCTCACAACCAACACGATAGCCACTCCTTCAACCCTTTACGGGGGACGCACCACCTTGCGCATCGGCCGCCCGGAGTTCACCCGCTTTGCATTCACCAATCTAACGGGAGCAACGGTGGCAACCCCCAACATGATGGCGTCTGCCGCCGGCCTTCTCGATCTCTTCTGCATCACCAACCAGTATGATGAAAGCGGCCAGGTCAACCTGAACACCGCCCCTGCGCCGGTTTTGCGAGCCCTTGCAGGTGGCGTCGGCTGGAACAGGGATCCGGCCCAACTTCCAACCGCAAATCGCACCCTGCCCAACGGAATGGCCGAGGCCTTTGCCCAGGGCGTCATGCGCTTCCGCGCGAAATATCCGTTTTATTCTCCCAGTCAGCTCGCGTTCATCGGAACCGCCACCAACTGGCCCAACTCCACCAATTGGCCCGCAAACGCGGTTTTTGGAAACACCAATAATATTTCTCTCGTGACCAACTCGGTCAACTCGTTGACCAACACCTCGCTCGGCGTCACCGAGTGGAACGATCAAGCAGCCGAAGAATGGTTTTCCAAAATTTACGGCCTCTCGACAACTCTCAGCCGCAACTACCGTTGCTACGTAATTGCCCAACTCGTGAATTCCAACAAGGTCCCCATCGGCCCGGTCGTTCGGAAATATTATGATATTGCGACCCGCCAGAATAACGACATTTCCACAACGAACCTCCCCAGTTGCTCATCGCTGAATATCTACGAAGCCCCCTACTAGCCGACGCTGACAAACAGAGAATTGGATTGATTTTCAGGGGTTTCAGAACGTGAGTTTTACCATCGACACAGAACCCTTCCTGAAGAATGATTTCGAAATGAAGAATGTATTCAAAACCGCTCAAAAAAGCCTCTCTTCACTCATTGGAAAAACCATTCTCCTTTTACTCGTTGCCTCTAGTCTTGCTTCGGCGCAGGAATTTCCAAAAAGCGCCTTTGGGATTTTGAATCTGGTCCCACGCCCGACGATTATCAAAATATCCCTCGGAAGCAATCTGCTCACACCGGGTGACGAGGAAATCAATCCGGGCTTCTATTCCGGCATGATGCCTTGGCGCCCAGAAAAGGAGACTCTTAAGGCCGAAGCCGCCGGCTACCAGTCTGCCGAGCTCAAACCGTTCCTGAAGGTAACCGAAACACCTGTCATTATCCTTCAGGAAAACCCAGCCAAAACCCTGAAATTGACCGTCCTTCCGAACGCAAAGGAAAGAAGCCCTGCGTTTTTTGATGCCATCAACCTTACCTCCCAAGAATCCCTGCAGATTGAAGCAAATGGAAAGCCGTGCTCTCTCCCGAACAATAAACGAGTCCGCCTCACTAAGGAAAAAAAGTTTTCTTTCACCATCCCCGGCAAACCCGAAAAAACGATCGATCCCGAAGACCCGAGCGGCTTTTTGCTCATTTTTTACACCCGCCCTGACGGAACCGTCGACTGCGCCGTTACCCTCGACAATTTACTGTAAAATCAGTTTGGCCGTCTGTGCCAAAGATCGGACTCCATTGATTTCCGTCTGCCTGTGGCCACCTAAAATCAAATTGATCCCCAGTTCCTTTGCCTTTACCTCCGTCGGATAGTCCGCCTCCCCCGTGATCAGCGTGTCCAGCCGTTCCTTCACGACCTGATTCAAGTCCCCAAATCCCCCTGTCACAATTGCAATCCTTCGACAAACTTCCGGCCCATGGCCTAATACCGCCGCTTTACTTCCCGTTGCTCGACTCAAGCGATTCACCAAATCCCTCAACTTCAACCTGCAACCTTCCACCTTCCACCCGATCGCCCTTCCCATGGCCGCACCGAAAGGCTTGCGCTTGGAATCCCCCAAGCCCAGGGCCCGCAACAACCCGATCGAATTCCCCAGCTGCGGATGGGCATCCAGAGGCAGGTGCGACGAATAGATCGCTACACCCAATCTCTTGGCCAGAAGAATCCGGTTCGCCCGAATCTTCCGATCCAAGACTGAAATCCCCCAAAATAGGCCGTGATGCACGATCAGAAAGTCCACCTTCTCTTTTCCCGCTTTTTGGATCGATTCGATATCCGCATCCACTGCCCATCCCACTTTCTTCACCGGCTTGTTGTGGGTCACCTGCAATCCATTCCTTGCCCCAGGATAATCCCGGAACTTTTTCGACTCCAAAATCAGGTCGCATTCCTTGGCTAGTTCCTTTGCCTTCATCCCACTTTCATACCCCGTCATCCCATCCAACGCATCGCCAATCTTAAACTTCAACCGAAACCTGAATCTGGATTAATATCCTTTGATGAATCCGGCGATCGTCCTGGAACATTCCTTTTTCCTGGTCGTCGACAAACCGACCGGTTGGCTTGTTCACCCCACCCGCCCCGACGGTACCTTTACCCTGATCGACTGGCTTCGGGACCAGTATCCCGATGAGTTTCTTTCCCTTGTCAGCCGACTCGACCGCGAAACGAGCGGCCTTCTTCTGGTGGCACGGGGCAAGGAGAACGCCTCCCTCTTCGGAAAAATGCAACAACGCCGGGAAATTCAGAAAAGCTACCTCGATCGTCATCGG
>Ga0214921_10011452_pt1 | contig 10779 bp, 10 predicted proteins | sample LL1505_MetaG_FD_177992 | JGI IMG/M metagenome (GOLD analysis project Ga0214921, IMG submission 177992) | Freshwater microbial communities from Lake Lanier, Atlanta, Georgia, United States - LL-1505 | ecosystem: Environmental > Aquatic > Freshwater > Lake | place: USA: Georgia | collected...
CGACACGAAGTTCATCGCCGTCACCATTAAACTCGACGGCACCTACTTGATCGAGCCAGACACCCGCCGACCCGTCACCGAACGCGAACTGGCCGCCCGCCTCGCCAACCTCGCCGCAACGTCCGCAGGCGCCAAAAGCCAGCCCGTCATCCGTATCCGCGCCGACGCGCAAGTGCCCTACCAGCGCGTGATCACGCTGATGGATAACCTTAAAAAAGCCGGCCTCGGCCGCGTGAGTTTCGACACCCAGGTCCAAACCTGAGTTTCCGCTCCCGCCGTCCCGCCATGTCGATCCTCGCCGCCCCGATTCCCCACGGTCCGAGCAGCGCCGCCGACCCCTCCGAGGGCCGGAGTTACGGAGGTGCTTTCCGTGTCTCCGCCGTGCTCCACCTGGTCCTGCTGGGACTCGTAATACTCCTAACCGTGGTGGTGCGCCAAAAAGACGTGGAGAAGCCCGCCGTGTTCGAACTCGTCGCCGGCCAGGGCGAAAATTTCCTCGCCCTCGACGCCCCTTCCGGCAGCGAAGCCGGCCGCGCCGCCGAAGGCGAGATCGAGTTCACCTCACCCGAGCCCGTGCCGGTCTGGACCCCGCCGGCCCCGGCCGAGCCCGCACCCATCGCCCCGACCCCCGTCGCGCCGGTCGAGGCCGCCCCCCCACCCACCCCGCTCCAGCCCGCACCCGTCATCCCGGCCCCGCCGGTCCCGAACTTCACCAAAGCGATCAAGCAGACCATTCGCGCCGAGGTAAAAAAGGCCGACAAACAGATTCAAAAACAACGCGCCGAAGAGAAAAAAGCCGCTGCCGAGGCCGAAAAACGCACCAGCTACGAACAGTTCCAAAAACAAAATCCGGGCAAAACCTCCGGCGCTAAAAGCACCTCGGCTACCGGCGCCGGAGCAGCCGCCTCACCGGGGAAACGAATCGACATCAATAGTCTGAAACGAGGCGTCACCGGTGGCACCGGAGCGGGTTCCTCCGGGGCCGGCGGCACCGCCCTTTCTCGGGCCGAGGCCAATGCGATGGACGCCTATTTCGCCCTGCTCATGCAGCGCCTGCGCGAGAACCACGAAAAACCCGCCGGCCTAAGCGACCTGCTCAACGCCCAAGTCGCCTTCACCATGGCGGCGGACGGCACTCTTTCGGGGGTGCGCATCGTTGCCAGCTCAGGTAACTCGGAGTTCGATCAATCCGTGCTCGAGGCCTTCAACCGGGTGAAAATGCCGGCTCGGCCGGATAAAAAAACCGAGGGCTACCGTATCACCTTCCGCATTAAGGAGGCGTGATCGCGCGTCCCGCCGCCCGCCCGTAAGCCCGGGCTGCGCCAGCCGAAGAAGGCGGCATCGGTTGGTCTGGGCGCATAGGATTAAGGCTGCACCGCAGGAGGAGTTGCTCGTTCTCGCGATCCAGATGCAGGATTTGCAGAGATTTCTCCCGCGCCCGCTCCAGCAATTCCCCCCCGTGCTCGCCGACTGCCCGCGGTCGCGCCTTTAAATCAGCCACACTCGTTTCAAAACGTGCCGCCAAAGCCTGCTTGCGCTCGCGCCACGCCGCATCAGGCGCCCGGCGCTCCAATTTGAGAATGCGATTCTCCTCGAGCGCGAGAGCATGGAGCTCTTCGCAGAGCACAAGATGACGGGTAAGCAGTTCAGGAAGACTCATGCCGAAAGAGAGAATGGAGTAGCGCCGGACGAACCGTGGATAAAGCCGGTTGAAAATCTTAAATACCAAGCATTCAGAGCAACCCTACAATTGGTGTAACTCATATATAACCAGAATATTGTCCCACTCAAAGAGCGGGGGCGCTAGGCGCGCCAGGGGCGGCAGGTGCACTGGGAGCAGCGGGGGCGGCCGGCGACGCTCCGGCCGGGGCAGGCTCCACGGTCTGCTCCGGCCCACCGGGCAGTGGCACCTCCGCCAAGCCCTGGGCGGAAGGTGCATTCGGAGCGAAAACCGCAGCCGGCGGCAAGGGTGGTGGCCCCAATTCACCCAAATCGACCTGCGCCCGCGTAAACCATCCCAACTGATCCGCACGCCAGGCCGCCATCCGCACAATATCCGCGATCATCGGCAATGGCTTGTCCCCCGCCACCTTCGCTATCTCGCCATAAGCCTCGAGCGCCGCGGCTTGCTGGTTTAGCCGTTCTTCGCACAGCCCAATCTGGTAGAGAATAGGCAGGCGCCACTCCTGCGCAGCATCCAGCTCGGCCAAGGCGCGGAATAATAGAAGCGCACCCATAAAATCGCTGCGGGTGTAAAACTGGTTGGCCAGCTGATTACCCGTCCGGCGCTGCCAAGCCAGCCACGCCGACGCGTTGGGCGTAACGCGCTCGTGCTCATGCCGCAGCAGATCCAGCGTGACTTGGAGCGATTCATCGTGCCGCCCCAACTTGGCCAGCAAAGTAGCCAGCAAAAACCTCGCCTCGGGATTTTGCTCCGCAACCGGTTCCTGCTCAATAAAAGACCGTAACGCCGTCAGCGCCGCCAAGTCTTCACCCGCCAAGAGACGAGCATAAGCTACCTTAAAACGGGCCCGCGCCCGATCCACCGGCGCCAGGTCGAGGAGATTCAGCCGGTTAAAGAACTTGATCGCCGTGGCATAGTCACCCGTCGAGAGGTGGGTTTCCGCGATCTCGAATTGGGCCGTCCGCACCGTGCGCCGATAACGCAAACCCTCCGCCTCAGGCATGCGCAGGGTGGCGTTCAGCACCGAATAAAAACGGGCGATTGCGAGCTTCGGCGAACCTAGCTCACGGTAAGTTCGGCCAAGCTCCAGCAAGGCCGAGGGCGTCTCGCCAAAATCAGGATGATCTCTGAGCAAAAGCTCGTAAGTCGCCGCTGCCTTCACCCCCTCGCCGGATTTCCGCAGCGTGCGCGCCAGACCGAGCAACGCCGTGGCGATTTGCAACGGATCCTCAGCTGCAGATGCAACCGCGTTGTAGGCCACAAGTGCCGATTCGAGATCACCCGAGGCGAGCTTGGTTTCACCAAGACGCAGCAGGCTGGCCTGCTCATCCACAGGAGTTTTAGCCACAACCTCACCTGCCGGTCCGCTCGGCGCCGCCGGGGCTTCGGAAGGCGCCGCCTGAGAATGTCCCTCCGTCCCGACCGGAGGCGTCCCTGGCGGTTGCGCGGGAGCCGCCTCATGGTCGCCAGACCCATGCAGAGGCACCACGACCGCCCAAACCAGCAGGAAAGTCGAAAACGAGGGGAGGCGGTTCATTTTTGCTCGTAGGTAGCTCGGCTGGGAAGCGCCGGCGGCGGGAGGAAATAGGGGAGCAACTGCTCCACCTTCACGCCTCCGGGCGGAGCAAAAGTATCTGGCAACAACTCCGCCTCGCCCGACTGACTGTTTACCGGTTGGGGTTCAGCACGGGGACGCCGCGGCTCGGGCTCCGCCACCGGCGGGTTGTCCGCAGGATCGGAAAGCAGCGGGGGCGGCTCGATGGGCTCGGAAACGCCCTCGATAACAGGTTCAGGCGGGGGCGGGGGGGGCGGCGCGACCGGACGCGGTCTCGCAAAGCGCAAGGGCACCGGCCCTTGAGCGACCAGGTAAGGCACGGAGGCAGCCGGCAGCGCAGCCGCTTGATTAGCGGACAATACGGCGGAAAGTATGCAGGCGGCCGCCCCCGTCATCTTCCGGTGGGAAAAAGACGGAGTGGCTGAACTGCGCGCAGACGTGCAGGGTGCGGACATGGGCGGGTGGTGCGGTGAGAGTGTTCACGGTGCCATCCTGAGATAATGGGTTCCGCCCCATCCATCGGCACCCACCCAGCCGGACTTGAGCACAAATCGCCGTTTCTGAAATCCCGCATGACTGCATCCGTTTCTTGCACCCGCCCGCGCTTTTTGCGGCCATGAGTATCGTCCCCCGCCATGTCCGACTCCACGTCCGCCCCCAAGCTCACCCCGATGCTCCAGCAATACTTCGAGGTGCGGCGTGGCCTGCCCAAGGATACCCTGCTGCTTTTCCGGCTGGGTGATTTTTACGAACTCTTTTTTGACGACGCCATCGATGCCTCCCGCCTTCTCGGCCTCACCTTGACGAAGCGCGGCGACCACCCGATGGCCGGCCTGCCGTTCCACGCCGCCGACGGCTACGTAAACAAGCTTCTCGCCGCCGGCCGCAAGGTCGCCATCTGCGACCAAGCCGAGCCCGCCGTCGCCGGCAAACTCGTCCGCCGCGCCCTCACCCGCATCCTCTCCCCCGGCACCACGCTCGACGCGAAACAACTCGAAGCCTCGCGTAACCATTACCTCGCCGCCCTCCACGTCGATCGCGCCGGCCTGCACGCCTCTTGGCTGGATCTATCCACTGGGGACTTCCGCCTCGCCTCCGAGACCAGGCCCGAGGACCTCCTACCCGTCCTGACCTCCCTTGATCCGCGCGAAATCATCCTCCCGGAGGGACAACTGGATAAATGGCGCTCCGCCCCTCACGAGCAAACCGGCCTTCACGCCCTCGCCGCCTTCGTCGCCGGGCGCGCCCTCACCGAGTTGCCCGCCTTTCAATTCGAACCCGCCACCGGCCTCCGCGCCGTGCTTTCGACCCTCGGCGTGCTTAACCTCGAGGGCTTCGGCATCGCCTCCAACCACCCCGCGCTCGGCCCCGCCGGCGCCCTGGTGCTTTACGTCACGGAAAACCTCTGCGCCAAGCCCGAGAACCTCCACCGCCTCCAACTCCACCGCAGCGACGCCACCCTCCTCCTAGATCCGGCCACCCTGCGTAATTTGGAGATTTTCACCTCCTCCCGCGGCGAACGCACCGGGTCCCTCCTATCCGCCATCAACCGCACCCACACCGCCCCCGGCGCCCGCTTGCTCGAAACCTGGCTGGCCGCCCCCCCGCAAGACCTCGCCGAGATCCGCCGCCGCTCCACCGCCGTCGGCGCCCTGCTTTCCGCCCCCGGCCCGCTCGCCGAGCTGCGCACCGCCCTCGCCCAAGTTCGCGATATCCCGCGCATCCTCGGCCGCCTACAAAACCGTCTGCGCAACCCTCGCGAACTGGGTGGCATCCGCGATACCCTTGCCCAGCTCCCGACCCTGCGCTCCACCCTCGGCGCCTTCCCTGCCTCCCTCGCCCCCTTCGCCGCCGAGCTTCGTGACTTTGCGTCTTTGCGTTTGATTCTGGCTAACGCCCTTGCCGACGAACTGCCCGCTGATCTCGCCGATGGTAACCTCATCCGTCCCGGCCACGACGCCGAACTCGACCGCCTCCACGCCCTTAAAACCGATAATCGCGCCTGGCTGTCCGAGCTCGAGGCCTCCGAGCAGGCCCGCACCGGCATTCGCAGCCTTAAGGTTAAGTTCACCAATAACTTCGGCTACTACATCGAGGTCACAAAGGCCAACCTTCACCTCGTCCCCGCCGACTACATCCGCCGCCAGACTACCGTAAACGGAGAGCGCTACGTGACCGACGCCCTGCGCCAGAAGGAAAAGGAAATCCTCTCCGCCGACGACCTCGCCCTCGCCCGCGAACACGAACTTTTCTCCAGACTCGTCGCCGCCGTGTTGGACGAATCCATCGCCCTCACCCGGACCGCCCAGGCCTTGGCCGAACTCGACGTCCTCGCCGGTTGGGCCGAACTCGCCCGTGAGTGGGACTACTGCCCGCCCGAGTTCGTCGAAGACGCTGTGCTGGAAATCACCGCCGGCCGCCACCCCGTGGTCGAGCAGATGCTCCGCGATCCCGCCCGCCCCGCCGGTTCCCAGGCCTTCGTGCCCAACGATACCCGCCTCTCCGCCACCGCCGAGCAACTCGCGTTGCTCACCGGCCCGAACATGGCCGGCAAATCGACCTACATCCGCCAAATCGCCCTCATCGCCCTGATGGCCCACGTCGGTAACTGGGTGCCCGCCACCGCTTGCCGCCTCGGCCTGATCGACCGCATTTTCTCCCGCGTCGGCGCGAGCGACGACCTCGCCCGCGGCAACTCGACTTTCATGGTCGAGATGAACGAGACCGCCAACATCCTCAACCATGCCACCGACCGCTCACTCATCATCCTCGACGAGATCGGCCGCGGCACCTCGACCTACGACGGCCTGTCCATCGCTTGGGCCGTCGTCGAACATCTCCACGCCGACCCCGAACACGGGCCGCGCACCCTCTTCGCCACCCACTACCAGGAGTTGACCCAGCTGGAAAAACACCTGCCGCGCCTGCGCAACTACTCCGTGGCGGTGAAGGAGTGGAACGACGATATCGTCTTCCTCCGCCGCGTCGTCTCCGGCCCAGCCGAGCGCAGTTTCGGCATCCAGGTCGCCCGCCTCGCCGGTCTGCCGCCGAGCGTGATCGACCGCGCCCGAACCATTCTTGCCAAGCTCGAAGGCGACGAGACCTCGGTGGAGTTGCCCGTTGCGCCGATCGCCAAGCCCAAGAAAAAACTCACCGTGGCCGCCGCCACCGACCAACTCGAGTTGCTCTAGAGAGGATCAACGCGGGCGCCAAAACCGGCTTCAAATGTGCTTGGAGTCGTCCGCGTCCTTTTTGACGTAGCCGGTTTCCTGCCGCTGATGATTAACCGCGTTTTTCTTCAGATAAGCCTGATAAACGTCCTCAGCCGTCATGCCCAAAGTCTGCGCCAAGGAGACGAGAAAGTGAAACAAGTCCACGACTTCGACCTTGGCGTTCTGCTCGTCGAATTTCTGGTATTTCGCCCACCATTTCCAAGGCACGCTGTCAATCAGCTCGGCCGTCTCCTGCTGCATGGCCCGGGTGTAGTTAAGGATCCACTTAGCCTTCTCCTCGTCGGTCGGCGGGGGTAAATTCACCCCTATGCGGGCATTGAGCGCGTCTTGCATGCGGAAGATTTCTTCGAGTTTGTCCATGGTCGTGCCAAGCTGGGTAGCGCCGTTGGCCATGGCAAGCCCGCGACGCCGGGCCCGCCCCCTCCCCGCCGCCGAGGGCAGCGGTGAAACAAAAGATTGCGCCCGATGCTTGGGGCCATGAGCTTGCACAAGATTGTTGCCACGTGACGCGCTTCCTGCGCTCCGGCGCCACGATCAACCCCGCGCAGCTCCCGCGCCCTTGTGGTGAGCGCGCATTCAACACCAAACCAAACCAGACATGTCCGAACAAAACCCGTCCGACGCCGCACCCTTTGCGGAGCCCGTCGCGACCCCCGCTGCGCCCGCCGCCCCCGTCGCTCTCGACGGCTTCGGCTCGACGCGCGGCACCGGCCTGGCCCGAGGCAAACGCCCCGCCCGCCCCGCCGCCCCCGCCCCGACCGACTCCGCGTCCGCCGGCGGCTACCAACCGACCGCCCTCCAGGTGATCGTCGCCAAGACCGAATACGTTAACCCGTTCGCCCCCGCCTCCGCGCCCGAAGCCACCCCGGTTGCCCCCACTCCGGCGCCCGCGGCCTCGGCCCCCGTGGCCCCAGTGGTCGTTGCAGAGCCCGCCCCAGCGGTCATTGCGGCGCCCGCCCCCGCGGTTTTTACGCCCGCCCCCCGGCCCGTCGCGCCTAGCCCAAAGGCTGAGCTGAATATCCTCCCCCCCGCTGCTCCACGGCCCGTAACGAGTTGGGAATCCCCCGGCGCCCCCACCCCGGCCGCCCCTGCCGCCACCGGCCCGCGCCCGGTTTTCCAAGTTGAGCGCAAGCCCATCGTAGCCCGCGAGATCGCCCCGCTTCGTCCCGTCGAGGGCCGTCCCGCCGGGGAACCCGCCCGCCCCGAAGGCCGCCGTGACGGCCGTGGTGACGGCCGCCGTAGCGATGATCGCCGGCGCGAAGGTCAGGACCCCCGCCGCGAAGGCCAGCGCCCCAACCCAGTCAAACCCGCCGCCAGCGCCCCCGCTAACAACAGCCCCAAAGGTGAAAAGGCCGGCGGCTTCGTCGGTTGGTTAAAGAATATTTTTGGCGGCGGCGCCTCCGAGACACCCGCTGCCGCCACCTCCGGCGAAAAAGCCCGCGGTGAACGCGGCCCCCGCCCTGACGGCCCCCGCCCCGATGGGCAGGGTCGCGGTGACGGCCGGCGGCGGCGCCGCGGCGGCCGCGGTCGCAATGGCGGCGGCGGCGGCTTCCATGGCCAGGGCCAGCCCGGCGGTGACAACCGCGGCCCCCGCCCAGAAGGTCAAGGCCAGCCCGGTGGCGGTCGCCGTCATCACGGCGGCGGCGGTCGCGGCCCACGCCCCGACGGCGGCAACCACCGCCCACAGGCCTGATAAACCTTGCCAAGCCCAGCGCCTCCCCGCGCATTTTTAAAGCGTCCGCCTCATCCGGCGGGCGCTTTTTTTAGCCACTTTTCCCCACTCCACGCCCCCACCCACGTTCATGTCCGACCTCCACATCCAAGGCGGCAAGCCGCTTTCCGGCACCATCGTCCCTTCCGGCAATAAGAACTCGGTCCTGCCGATTTTCTGCGCCACCTTGCTCACCGATGAACCGGTGACCCTGCGCAATGTCCCCGACATCACGGATCTAAACAAACTGGTCGCCTTCCTGACCGCTCAGGGCTCGCGCATCGAGTGGAACCGCGAGACTGGGGTGATGCAGCTCGACCACTCCGGTTTCCGCAGCCAACTGGCCAACGACGAGCTGCCCTCGGACATGCGTTCGACCGTGCTGCTGTTTCCCGCCCTGCTTCACCGCCTGCGCCGCATCACCCTGCTCGCCAATGCCAAAGGCTGCTCCCTCGGAGTGCGGGAGATCGATCCCCACCTCGAAATCCTCGCCGCACTCGGCGCCACCGTCGGCTCCGGCGACCCGCTGGTGATCGCCCTACCATCCGGCTTTATCGGCGCCCGCCACTGGTGCGATTACATGTCCGTGACGGTAACGGAGAACTTCGCCATGGCCGCCGCTCTGGCCGCCGGGGAATCCACCCTCATCAACGCCGCCAGCGAACCCCACGTGCAGGAACTCTGCGCCGCCCTCGTCGCCATGGGTGCACGGATCGAAGGCCTGGGCACCTCCCGACTGCAGATCCGCGGCGTCGGTTCGCTGCATGGCGCCGATATCACCATCGGCACTGATTACCATGAGATCGTGACCTTCCTTGCCCTCGGCGCCATCACCGGCGGCGAGGTGCGCGTGACCAAGGCGCTCCCGCACCACTTCGACCTGATCGTGCGCGCCTTCGCCAAACTCGGCGTAACCGTCGAACACGAAGGCGACGTCGCCTTTGTGCGCCGCGGCCAGCGCCTGCGCATCGAGGAGCCTTTCACCAGCAACCTACTACCCAAGATCGAGGCCGCGCCCTGGCCTTATTTTTCCGTCGATCTGCTGCCGCTGATGATCGCCCTGAGCGTGCGTTGCGACGGCACCATCCATTTCTGGAACAAAGTCTATGAGAACGGCTTCTCCTGGATTCCCGAACTAGCCAAGTTCGGCGCGCACGCCGTGGTGAGCGACCCGCACCGCCTGATCGTTTTCGGCAACCGCCCCCTCCGCCCCGCCGTAGTCGATTCGCCCTACATCATCCGCGCCGCCGTGGCCCTCGCGATGGTTGCCGCCGCCATTCCGGGCAAGTCCATCGTCCGCCACGCCGAAATCATTCAACGCGCCCACCCCCGCTTCGTGGAAAACCTCCGCAGCCTCGGCGCGGAGATGGAATGGAAGTGACCTGCCACCAGCCCGATCATTTTAACCACGAAGCTCACGAAGGCACGAAGATGGACTTCGATCCCATTTCCCAGAAAGTGCTGGGCTGCGCGATAGAGGTGCATCGCACCCTTGGGCCGGGGCTGTTGGAAACGGTCTATGAAAAGGCATTGGTGCAGGAGTTAACGGACGCCGGCCTGCGGTTTGCCGCGCAAGTCCAGCTGCCGGTCATCTACAAGGGCCGCGACCTGGGCTGCGGCTTTCGGATCGATCTCTTGGTTGAAAACTCGGTGGTAGTGGAGCTTAAGACGGTCGAGCAACTGGCCCCGATTCACGAGGCGCAGCTCCTTACCTACCTGAAACTTTCCGGCCACCACATCGGCCTGCTGATCAACTTCAATGTTCCGCTGCTCAAACACGGCGTAAAACGCCTCGTCCACTGATCCGAACCTTCGCGTCTTCGCGCCTTCGTGGTTAAATCTTCCGATCCCTTGAACCACGAAGTCACGAAGGCACGAAGCCAGGCCCGAATTCCAACTCACCTCCCTCACGCCAACTCCGAACCTTCGCGTCTTCGCGTCTTCGTGGTTAAATCTTCCGATCCCTTGAACCACGAAGGCACGAAGCCAGTCGCCAAATCTCTTCTCATCCACCCTTCCCCAACTCCGAACCTTCGCGTCTTCGCGCCTTCGTGGTTAAATCTTCCGATCCCTTGAACCACGAAGTCACGAAGGCACGAAGCCAGTCGCCAAATCTCTTCTCATCCACCCTTCCCCAACTCCGAACCTTCGCGTCTTCGCGCCTTCGTGGTTAAATCTTCCGATCCCTTGAACCACGAAGGCACGAAGCCAGACGCAGAATCCCTTCTCATCCACCCTTCCCCAACTCCGAACCTTCGCGTCTTCGCGCCTTCGTGGTTAAATCTTCCGATCCCTTGAACCACGAAGTCACGAAGGCACGAAGCCAGACGCCAAATCTCTTCTCATCACCCTTCCCCAACGCTGAACCTTCGCGTCTTCGCGCCTTCGTGGTTAAATCTTCCGATCCCTTGAACCACGAAGTCACGAACGCACTAAGCCAGTCGCCAAATCTCTTCTCATCCACCCTTCCCCAACTCCGAACCTTCGCGTCTTCGCGCCTTCGTGGTTAAATCCTCCGATCCCTTAAACCACGAAGTCACAAAGGCACGAAGCCAGACGCAGAATCTCTTCTCATCCACCCTTCCCCAACTCCGAA
>Ga0214921_10011454_pt1 | contig 10778 bp, 9 predicted proteins | sample LL1505_MetaG_FD_177992 | JGI IMG/M metagenome (GOLD analysis project Ga0214921, IMG submission 177992) | Freshwater microbial communities from Lake Lanier, Atlanta, Georgia, United States - LL-1505 | ecosystem: Environmental > Aquatic > Freshwater > Lake | place: USA: Georgia | collected 2015-05-28
TCACCCGAAACCGCCATCCTTTCTCTTGCCGATGCTGTGGAATCCGCTTCCCGGGCCCTTGAAAAGCCTGTTCCAGGGGATGCAGCAAAACTGGTGGAAAAGATCTATCTGGAACGGGACAAGGAGGGGCATTGGAACGACGCAGGCTTAACCCTCACCGAGTGGTCTTCCGCCCGTCGTGCACTGGCTGTCGCGCTTGAGAGTATCCTTCGCCCCCGCATCCGTTATCCTAAGGACCGTCGTGGACAAAAAAACCATCCTCATCCACTGGAACAACCGCCAGCGTCGCCATCGGCTGAATCTCAGGTTCTTCCAAAACAGGGTTAAACGGGCCCTCGGACGTCTCCCGGCCGAGCGTCAACGCCGCCTGCCGGACGAACTGGGGATCATACTCGTTTCAGCCCGCGAAAGCGGCCGCCTGCACGACACCCACCTTTCCGACCCCTCCCCCGCCGATGTCCTCGCTTTTCCCCATGGAGAAATCGTTGTCTGCCCAGAAGTGGCTGCGCTTCACCATAAGGCCCATCGCCTGACCCTTCGGGAGGAACTCCTCACTTACATCCTTCACGGAATTCTTCATTTGGCAGGATATCGGGACTCGACTCGGGGAGGTGCCCTCACCATGCGGCGCCTACAGACCCGGCTCCGGCGCTAGTTTCTTACTGCTGTTTTTTCTTCAGCCAAAGATTGGCGGAATCTAATTCATTCGGATTCACAGCCTTGACGATACGCGGGATTTCAAAGGTCCTCTCAACACGGGCAAAGATTTCAGAAACGGGATCCCCCTCCTCATCTACCAACTCAATCACCATCCGATGCCTCCCCTCCTCGAGTCCTGCCCATGCATACGGGGCTCCGGAACTGAGAATGGTTTCCACCCCGTTCATCTGAACTTTGACCCGATGTTTGTCTTTCCCCAAAACGGCATTGTGAACGCGGAAATCCAACCAGATTTTTCCATCCGCATCGGGGAACCCCATCCCATCCAAGGGTAGATTGACGGTCAGGTAGGGATGATCCTCGGGCTGAAAGTTGGAAAAATCCCTTCTTCGAACGTAGAAGTTCATCCGCTGTTCCGATCCCGAATCGGCCAATATTTTCCCATCTGGTTTCACCGCATACACCCGCAGGCTATGGGCCCCGGGAGAAAGACTCCGAAGAACGATCGGCTTAAGGACGTTGGTATGTTCGATCGGCGAACCATTATCCACAATCGCACGGATTCGGTTCCCCCCCTCCCCCAATGCATAGTTCTGGACACGAATAAAGACATCCACGGTTTCCCAGGGCATCACCTGCCCTTCCTCGGGAGATTCAATTTTCAAAACAACCGGTTGATCGGGCAAAATTCCCCGCCCGGTGTCTGTTTTTGGTTTTTCAACACGTTCCGCCTTGCGGATTGGTTCATCCCCCCCGGGAGAATGACTCACCTCCTCCGCAACAGGTTCGGCTCTTTTGACCGGCTCCTCATCCACTTGGGCCCGCAAAGACACGGGAACCAGAGAGAGCCAGCAAAGTAGCCATATCCAAGAAATCATTCCTAGGATCATCCCACTTCTCCGCCTTTCATAAACCCTTAATCTCTTCCTAGATGCCCTTTCTTTCAATTCCCTACCCATTGGATTTATCTGCCACCCTAATGGGTGGACAAAGTTTTTGTTGGCAATCGGTCTCTCCCAATATTTTCCAAGGATGGATTCTGTCGCAACCCGTTCGGCTCGAATATAACTCTGGGAACCTCCGCTGGGATAATCCATCCCTCTCCACCGATCAAATCAGGCGGTATCTATCACTGGATCTTGATTTACCCTCGATTTTCAAGTCATTTCCCCCCTCGGATCCACATCTCAATGCAGCCTGGCAAAGCCATTCCGGACTCCGGCCGGTGCGAGAAGATCCATGGGAATGCCTCAGCAACTTTATCTGCTCTTCCCTGAAGCAGATTGTACAGATCCAACAGATCAATGACCGACTGCGAACGGCTTTGGGCGGAACCGATCGTGTTTTCCCGTCTCCATTCATCATCTCTCAGGCTGGAGAAGCAACCCTGCGGGGCTGTTCGCTGGGATACCGGGCCCGTCACCTTGCCGGTACCGCCAAGATTCTTACAGAAAACCCGACCATACTGGACATTCCAACTTCTCTTCCCACCCCCGAAGCGGCCGCCCGACTGGAGACACTTCCCGGAGTCGGACCCAAGATTTCCCGGTGTGTTCTTCTCTATGCCTATAGCCGTTGGGATGCCTTCCCCGTTGATGTCTGGGTCAGTCGCCTCGTTTGGAAACTCTATTTTCCTAGAAAAAGAAAACCCCCACGCCTTTCATATCTAGAAGATTGGTCAGCGAAACACTTCGGACCTCATAGCGGATTAGCCCAACTTTTTCTTTTTCAATGGTTCCGCACGGGACTTGGAGCTCGACCCAAGGCATTGCCTAGAAAACCAGTTATGAGACGGCGGTCACACCGCGGGAGCTAAAGAAATCTTCCGCACGAATCAGCTGTTCCTCTTCCCCAAAAACAAAAATTTCGTCATTCGCAAAGAGTTTTTCCTCAGGACCCGGCGAAACTACGTTCCCGCTCTGCCTTTCAATCGCTACCACAACCACTCCGCTTTTCTTTCGAAGGCCTGTCTCCTGCAAGGTATTCCCAACAAAGATGGAACTTTCACCGATTCGATAAGCCCGGACTTCTGAGTTTCCGGGAAGAATCACCTGCTCCTGATCCGGCAAAGTGTCCCAAGTATTGCGAATGCTGGACTGACCTTTGGAATACAGCTCGACCAACTTCTTCCGGCTTCCAAGAGTGATCAAAGTCAGGATTCCCAGAAATACCCACAGGATTTTTCCCGCGGGCAAAAGAGGGGAACTGATCAGAACCAGATAAATTCCAAATACGGTATACCCGATTCCGCAGAAAAGAAGGGTGGCCCATGTCCGGGCCGGATCAACCCCTTCATCCCCCTTCCGACGCGGAAAGACGATCTCAGAAACCAGCATTCCTAAGGCATGATATTTGCGCAGGAATGCCACCACCACGGGAAGAGCTAATATCGCACCCCCCAGCCAGATCATCGGACCGCCCCACCAGGCCATGCGAAATCCCTCCGGCAACCGGTTGCCGCAGGCCTCCCAGAAGGTAGCCGCCCCTAGAATGGGCGCGGTGATCAATGCCAACTGCATACCAAGTTGGCCCAGAAGTTTGCGGACAAATGTTCGGGCCGACGGATGGTGGGCGTTTGGATTGAACTGCACACTTCTAAGCCAGGTTTGATAAACCCTTCCGATATCCATCAACCAACGGGGGCACTTTTGTTCCAGCCAATCAGCCACCGGATTCGACCACTTGATGAGATAAGGGGTGGTCAAAGTCGTCACGGCGGAAACCAGGACCGCCAGAGAATATAGTTTATCTCCTGTAGCCCTCAGGGAGAGCCCCAGTCCCGCGATAATGAAGGAGAACTCCCCGATTTGTGCCAAACTCATGCCTGCTCGCACCGCCGTTCGAAGATCACACCCCCCCAAGAATGCCCCCAGCCCACTGAAAAGAATTTTCCCGAATATCACGGTTCCCGCGATGAGGACAACCTGCCCTAGAGCATCGGGAAATAGGTCGAACTTGATCAACATTCCAGACGATATAAAGAAGATGGCACTGAAGAGATCCCTTACCGGAGCAACCAGTTTTTCAATCCGGTAAACTTCCCGGACTTCTGCCAAAACAGCCCCCACCAAGAAGGCTCCCAAGGCAACGCTGAACCCCAACTTCTCGGCTAATAAGGCCACTCCAAACGTCATGCCAAGAACAGTAATCAACAAAACTTCATCCATTCGTGTCCGGCTCGCCAGATGAATGATTCGAGGCACCAAAAGAAAACCCACCACAGCAACCGAGACGAAAAATGTCGCCAGCTTCAAAAGAGTATGCCCGGTGGAAACCCAACTCACCTCCCCCGTCGTGCCAAGACTGGTCAACATACCCATCATGGCAATGGCCAGGATGTCTTCGACCACCAGAATCCCAAAGACCAAGCGGGCAAACCCCGGCCGCAACATGCCCATCTCCTCCAGAACCTTGGCGATGATGGTGGTGGAAGAGATGGAAAGAATGGCCCCCAAGAATATGGAGTCCATGGCACTCCAACCGAACAGCTGACCAAGCCTTTCGCCTAAAATAAACATTCCCACAATCTCGAAAACTGCCGCCACAACCGCAGCAAAGCCGACCTCCTTCAGCTTTCGAAAGCTGAAATGTAAGCCAACGGAGAACATCAGCAGCACAACCCCCAATTCCGCCAAAGTCCGGATCTCCTCTTCATTGGACACAAAACTAAAGGGAGGCGTATGGGGCCCGATGATCATTCCGACGAGGATGTACCCGAGAACCACGGGTTGTTTCAGTCGCTGGCAAATCACCGTCGCCACAGCAGCGGCGGCCAAGATCAAGGCCAAATCCTGAACCAGTTGAATACCGTGCATCACGATACTTCTACCTTTTCCCCTTGAATCGAACGATTCAAAACCCATTACCCTTTTTTGACAGTCGCTGGGATTTCCTTAAGCTCTTGTTGTGATTCAACTGACCAAGAATGCCGCTCGCCGAATCAAGGAAATCAGCCCCCCCGATGATCCCACCCGGGGGTTACGCCTATTTATTGAAAAAGGCGGATGCGCCGGGCTTTCCTATGGCATGGACGTCGGAATCGCCCAGCCAACCGATGAGAAAATTGACCAAGACGGAGCCCGCCTCTTTATCGCTGCCGACAGTGTTCCTCTTCTGGCAGATTGCACCCTGGATTATGAAGAGGAATTGACCCACACCGGATTCAGGATCGTGAATCCCAAGGCAAAGCAGACCTGCGGTTGCGGCACCTCCTTCGAGGCCTGATCCTTTGTCTTCATCCTGGACCCTAGGGGATGCCCTCAGACCCGGCCTCCTCGCCGTTCGGAAATACTACCGGGTCTTTCTTTTTTTTCAGGGAATCGCCCTCACCCTTTACTATTCCTACCTCCACTTCCCCCCTGTTCAGTCGGCCTGTGACGCTTTTGCCCAATGGAAATCGGACGGAGGGGTAGTCCTTTCCGCTCTTCTTACAGCCCTAGCCGGAACCCTCTTGCCGGAAGGGGTAAGAACGATTGTCGGACCAGATCGTTCATGGAATTCGGAAAAGGTTCGCCGCACAGGATGGAATTTCTGTTTTTTTGGCTTCAACGGACTTCTGGTGGATCTTTTCTATTGGCTCCAAGCAGCCTTGTTCGGAATCGGTCCGAGCTGGAAGGTGGTGATTCCTAAAATGCTTTTGGATTTTTTTGGATTCATCCCATGGGTCGCTCTTCCCATGAGCGTCACTTACTTCCTTTGGCTTGAACTTGGATGGTCCCCCGGACGGATCCTGCGGTCCTGGAATTGGTCTCTCTATCGGGACCGTGTTCTCCCCCTTTTGATCCCTGACTTTGTGTACTGGGGCCCGCTACTGATTTTTCTGTATGGCCTACCCCTAGCCCTGCAGGTTCCTTTTTTCCTTCTGGCTTTTTCCGGTTGGAGCCTTGCTTTTGTGTTTATCGGTTCGCACGGACTGACAGAGAAAGAATCAGTGGCCTCCTAGATTTTTAATTTTTCCACCACTCCCTTGGACTGGCACCGGATCCAATGATTCGGGATACAAAAGATAGGGCTTCCTTTCCTCCCTCCATTTCCGAACCCCTTCGCTCCATGTCGCCACGATTTGCCGGGCGGTCATTCCCGCTTCGACCATTTTTCTCGTCTGTCTTGTCCGGTTCAACTTGTCAAACATCAGCATGTTTTCCGAATCCGAAAAAAAGTTTTTTCTGGGAAGCAGTTTTTTTAGGTTCTCCAGGCCGGCCATGTTGATCGCCGTCAAATCGGCTTTCGCTTTTGGATCCACCCAAACCCTAGCCCCCGACATCGTCACCTTCCGGTATCGGCCTGTGGGAGGTTTAAATCGAAAGGGGGTGAACCGCACCCCTGGAAAGCCCCATTCGGTCATTCTTCGGCACAATTCCTCCGCATCCACCCCTTCCAGAGCAAAGATATCAAACGGTTGAATCACCGAACCGTCCTCTCCCGTCGTCGCCATGCCAGTGGGATTTGCTCCGTTGCTGACTCCCAGCTCCCCAAAGAACCCAGTGGCGACATATCCACGGGTCGCCCGGACGATGGGAATATTGGGAGATGTGGGAACCCATTTCAGTCCCGTGTCCTCCCAGGTCATTTTTTGAGTCCAACCTTTCATCGGAATCACCGTCAGCCGGCAAGGACGCCGGAGATGCACTTCATTGATCCACTTCGCCAGCTCTCCAATGGTCAGGCCGTAAACATAAGGGATATCGTACTGTCCGATAAAAGAGGAGATGACCATTTCGCCTTGGGGTCGTGGACCCTCGACTCGAAAGGTCCCCAACGGATTCGGCCGATCCAATACAATTACCTCAATCCCCTTCTCTTGGGCCGCTTCCATCACCAACCCAAGAGTGCTGATGTAGGTATAGGAACGGCACCCGACATCCTGAAGGTCGTAAACCATTGCATCCAGCCCATCCAGCATCCTCTGCGTCGGTTTACGGGTGTCCCCATAAAGGGAGAAAACCTTGATCCCGGTCTCCTCATTTTTTGAAATCTTCCCATCTTGGTTTGCATCCACCCCATGTCTCTCCCCCGAAACCTTATCCCCTGCGCCGACTTTCCCGAATACACCGTGTTCCGGACCATATAAGGCCACGAGATTCACGCCTGCGGCCCTGCGAAGTCGTTCCCAGCTCGGGGTCCCATTCCGATCCACTCCGGACGGGTTGGTCACCAGCCCAATTCTCTTCCCTTGAAGTTCTCGAAAACCTCGTTCGCTCAGGACATCAATCCCCAGCTGAAATACAGGACGGTTCGTCTCTTGCGCATGGGCCCAAGGAACAGCCAAAAGAAAAGCGAGGCATACAAATCGGACAGACATACCCGAGATTAACCTAAAACCGTTTTATTTGGTAGGGATGGTTGTCCTAAAACTTTCTGCAAGGCCCCAGATCCTTCTACATTCATGCACAACATCAAACAGTCGGGGTCATTGCGCGTGCGCGTAAGCGCACAATCCCATCAACCTGGAAGGGACCCCGCAAAGCGGAGGGGTGGGTGTTCGGGGGCCAACATCCCGGCGGCCCGATGAATTAAAAGGCCTAAAAATCCGTTCTGGCCGATGCAGTTAGGGAAGTAGGGGATTAACCCGATTTTTTTTCAGTTCGCTAAGGAAGAGCTAATTGGCAAAATGTCACCTTAAATGAAGAGGGCGTGCATTTTATTGGTTACTCTTATCGGCCTTTATATTGGTGCGCGTGCGTTAAATCTTGTGAGACCTCTTAAGAATTCTGGTTTAGGCATGGTCCCATCACTTAATAATGGTGATTTCGTACTGATGGAAGGATTTACATATCTTTTTACCAATCCTAAAAGAGGTGATTTGGTGGTATTTAAAACAAAAGGAATACCCTCTGCTTCCGGTGAATTCTATATTAAACGAATAATTGGTAAGCCAAATGAAACCCTGCACATTGAGTCTGAAAATATCTATATAAACGAAAAAGAAACTACGTTAAATAATGAACAAGGCCGAATAAAGTTTGTCCCAATATCAAAAAGTCAAGATTCAGAAAATATTAAAATACCCCCTTCGAACTACTTTGTTTTGGGGGATAATGGGCAGAATAGTTTTGACAGCAGATTCTTTGGTTGCGTTCCCGAGCAAAACATTTTTGGGAAAATATGCTTTCGGTATTTTCCTTTAGACAAAATAGGGTTCGTAAAATAATACCTAAACATATAAACCTCAATAAATCCCCAAAAAAACCTGTAGTACCCGATTACCGTAGCTGACTGCATTCGGTGCAGTGGGGAGATAACTCGTTCCGATCAAACGGACATCAATTCGCTAAAAGGGTGGCTTTATGGGGGTCCCGGGTTCAAATCCCGGCGGCCCGATGTGAATTTCGGTAAGTGAACCGGTTCCATCGGACAAAGTTCCTGAATGATGTGGAATTACACCGGAAATTCAGTCAGCTACGAATCAGCGATGGGATTCGGGGTTAGAAACCCGATAGCTCTGAAGGGGTTAGAAGGGATGTAAAGAGTTGTAGATGATGGTGTTAAAGGAGGTACTGGGTGAGGTGCAGAGATTAGAAAACGCTATGAAAAAGCGAAGTAAAAGGAGCTATTGCGGAATTAGAGGTATGGTGTTTAGTTTCACAAATGTTGTATTGGGTAAATAAAAACGGCCAACAAATAGGGCCTTATACATTTGAGCAAATCTCATCTTTTGTACGGGAATCGGCCATAGATAAAGAAGATCTTTGCTGGAAAGAGGGCTGGGCTGATTGGAAATATATTTCGACACTTCTTGCGGGAACTAATCATCCGTCTTTAACAGCTACTGAATGTGAAACAGAAATCTTCATTGGAAACCCCTCCCTTGTTCCTGTTCTGTTTGAGGCAATGTTCTGGTTAATTATATCGCCCGTGTTTTATCTTTTAGCACTTGCCCCTGCTTTCTTAGGGCAACAAATGCTACAAATACCGACTAAAACATTAGTAATACTGGTTATGGTTTCTTTTTTTGCTTACGTCTCATTAAGGCTCGGAACAATGTTTATTAAAACTAAGGGAACGCAATATATCGTGTCATCATCAAGGATTAAAATAATCTCAGGGATTCTTAGTAGAAATATTGAAGAAATAGAACTTCACAGAATACAAGACATGTCATTACAGCAACCATTCGTTTATAGGCTCTTTAATCTTGGGAGTATACAGGTTGTAAGTGTCGATCGGACTGACCCTGTATTTACAATTAAACTTATTAAAAACTCCGAAGACATAAGGGAGAAGCTAAGAACAGCTGTCCTATTGCGAAAGAAAAAAGAGAATATTCGGGAAGTTCAGATGTTTTGAGTCTTTATTAATAGCGCTGAGAATACAACTCAATCCCCAATAAAACCCGCAGTACCCGATTCCCGTAGCGGACTGAAGTCGGGGCAGTGGGCAGATAACTCCTTCCGATCGAACAGACCTCAATCCGCCAAAAGGGTGGCTTTATGGGGGTCCCGGGTTCAAATCCCGGTGGTCCGATAATTTTCCGAAGGAAATTGAGGGACGCCAATTTATCCAGCCGGAGGCGAAAGAGGATTGGGCCAAGGGTGGGTGTGCGGGGGCCAATATCCCGGCGCCCCGATGAGCTAAAGCCCACTTCAGACCCGAATTTATACCCTTAGCCTGATCTCTTTTCGTTGAAAGGTCGGCCGATCCAGATCTTCTGCTCCACGCACGCTGGGGGAGGAACGCGCAAAACGGGACGGAGTCCGATCAAATTCCAATTCCCCCTGTGCCGCCACAAATCGTTTCCCTTTTTTCTCCTTACTTTCTTCCAGCCTAGTTGCTTCCACAGATACGGGTTTTTTTTCTTCTTTCCCCTCTACGGGTTTTTCAAGAACTGTTCCTTCTGACCGGCGGGTCACCAAGAGAGTTAAACTGAGCGACTCCGATCGTTGGGGATCCACGGCAGCCCCGGCGGAGATCGGCATATCCACCGGAAGTCTCGCCCGCAGCTTTTCAAGAAGTCCGTGAAAATCGTTGAGGGATGTCTCGGGCCCGGTGATCACGCTCACAAGGATCCGGTTCCCTTCTTTCCAAGCACGCCCATCTTCAAGGAGAATATCCTCTACCACGGCCTCGATCGCCGCCTCTTCCCGGCCCTCCCCGGAAGCTTCGGCCACTCCTGCCCATGCATTTTCCAGCATCCCGACCGCGTCACATCCTGAACCTACGGCTTCCTTCAGTTCAGAAACGCCAAGATGAACCATGCCGTTTTTCTCCATGACATGGGCCAAGCCATGCACCGTTCTCGCAATCGCGCGGTCAAGGGTACGCTGGCCTTCACGCAGATCCTTCGACATGGAGCTTTCCAATAAGCGCTCATTGTTAAAGACCAGAACCGCATCCGCGACTTTTCTTAATTCATGGAGGCACTGGGTAGCCCGGTTCTTTCGGCGTGTTCCCTCAAAGGCAAAGGGGGTAACGGCCAAAACAACGACTTCCGTCTTTTGCTTTTTTAACCTCCTCACGAGGCTCGGGGAAAGAGCCGCCCCCGTTCCTCCACTCACCGAGAGCACCACCAGGGCCGTGCTGATTCCTTGTAAAATAGGATCCAGACTATCCCCTTCCTCCAGACTCAAACCCTCTAGAAGTTCACCCTCACCCCCTGTTCCCAATCCGTGCACCCGTTCGGGAGCGACTAGGATTTTTTTGGACGCCACCGTCCCTCGCAACGCCAGGGCATCGGTATCAATGCAGATGGTCCGGTGTTCCCCCTCGCAGGCTACGGCCAGATTATCAAGGACAGCCGCCCCGGTTCCACCAACAGCGAGAATGGCTACTTTATGGTTCTCAATCGAGGTTGTGTTCATGTTTTGATTCTCCTTGGGGTTACGCCAGGAACTTCAGCGAGGAAACCATTCGGCCCAGCGATTTTTGAATTTTTCTCCAACCGACAGTTTGATTGGCCTCTTTCCGTTCTGTTTCGGCCGCATATTTCAGGGTTCCAAGCACCGTGGAAAACTCAGGCCTTTCAAGGTCACTTTGCTCGCCCAGAAAGTCCCGCGCCCTCCCAATCCTGACCGGTCGGGGAAAGATCTCGGATGCGAGCCGGCCCAGTCCCCGCAGGCGCGCCCCGCCCCCGGTTAGAACGACTTCGGTCTCCACCGCTCCCCATAGGTTTTGTTCTTCCA
>Ga0214921_10011459_pt1 | contig 10775 bp, 7 predicted proteins | sample LL1505_MetaG_FD_177992 | JGI IMG/M metagenome (GOLD analysis project Ga0214921, IMG submission 177992) | Freshwater microbial communities from Lake Lanier, Atlanta, Georgia, United States - LL-1505 | ecosystem: Environmental > Aquatic > Freshwater > Lake | place: USA: Georgia | collected 2015-05-28
AGGAATGCCGCATCTATCGGGTCGTCGGTCTCGGTGAAAGCGCCGTGGAAGAGATGATCGGTCTGGAGCTCTCAGCAAATAAAGACCTCGAAGTCGGCTACTGTGCCCGCCCGAACGAGGTGGATTTCCGACTCATTGGATCCAAGAAACTGCTCGACTCCATCGAGCCGCGTATCCTCCAAACCCTCGGAAAAAACCTCGTCTCAGCAAAAGGCGAGGGGATTGAACAGTGGATCATCAACCGCCTCGCTTCCATGGGGAGCAGTATCTCGACAGCTGAATCCTGCACAGGTGGCCTTCTCGCAAGCCGTCTCACAGATGTCCCTGGTTCCTCGAAAGTCTTCAACCGGGGTTTCGTGACTTATTCCAATGAATCAAAGGTCGACCTGCTTGGCGTGAGTGAATCGATCCTCTCCGAGCACGGTGCTGTCAGCGAACCTGTGGCCCGTGCCATGGCCGAGGGGAGCTTACTCCATGCGCATTCGGATTTCAGCCTCGCACTCACTGGCGTTGCTGGGCCTGATGGAGGCAGTCCTGAAAAACCCGTTGGCACCGTCTTCATCGCTATGGCTCAAGCCTCCAAGCCCACGCATTGCCAAAAATATTCGTTCCCCGTGGACCGTGCCACCTTCAAACAGCTCGCAACACAGGCCGCCTTGGACATACTCCGCCGAGCCATTGTGGAATAAAATTCCGCAAGCAGGCTTGGATTTCGTGATTGCCAGAAATCCACATTTTATTAATGTCATTCTCAGTAGCCGGCGTGGCGGAATTGGCAGACGCGCGCGACTCAAAATCGCGTTCCGCAAGGAGTGTCGGTTCGATCCCGACCGCCGGTAGTTTTTTAGATCGAATCCCAGCAGGGAATTTCCCAGAACAGCTTTTTTAATGGACTCCGTTCAGCTGATGAGCAGCAACCGTGCAGAATTGGTTCGTGGAGCGCGATGGATGCATGGCGGGACGGGGGAATCGGGATATTGCACCGCAATGCGCCAGAGATTGGCCGTTCCAAACGGGTAGGGGGCTGCATGGGGCAGTGCTGTGTAGTGAAGGTCATAGCAATTTTCGCTTAAAAACTCACAGAATCCCTCATCATCCTGACCTCCATAGAGCTTTAGGAGATCTGCTCGCGTTTGCGGAATATCCACATGCCTGACAGCTTCTTCATTCCGAATCGCCTCGCTCGATGCCCCAAAATATGTGCAAAGCCATGTTTCCGATTGCACTGGAGCACTATCTGCATGAAATGAATAAACATCCGTCGATATGGAATCGGTGTTGTCATCACTCGGATAAGCATGAATGCAGTTCAAAGCAGGATCCAAGCCCAAGCCGCTCAGTAGGCGCTCATCCTGAAGCATTTCATTGATCGCTACATGACCAGATTGGCTTAGATTCAGGCCTTGCAAAAAACTTTCGTCAAGGAGAGTAATGCCATCGCCTGAGCCGATCTTTTCCACGACCTCGGCAAAATCCCCAGCAAGCACCCGTGGCCAACAAAGGGCATTGACTCCATCGCCGAAGGGCGTCGAAGCCAACTCCTCGAACGAATGGACCACCTTGATGCAATCGAAATCCGGAGGCAGGATTGGACTCGGGTTTGATGGTTTGGACATGCCTGCAGAGGCTAAATTTCCCATGTGGAAAGGAAAGCGAAACTTTGAAATCCATCTGACGCCAACATGTGTCGCAACCTTTTTACCGCTCCCTGTGAATAACTGAGCCCTGGAATCCAGCGAGGAGGGAAGGGCTAAACTTATTCCAAACTTATTCACAGATTCGCCACACCATGCACAAAAGGGATATATCTATAACATCTGATAATATAAGTAACAGGTAATTGAAGTCTCAAGGAATTCCTTTCTATTTATATATCCATGAGATGGCTAAACGATTTTCTGCGCGACTACCATTTCGATACGCGGCAGAATTTCCTGCTGTCCGACCTCAGCGAGACGCCTTGCTGCGTGGGATGCTTGTCGGACCATTCGAATGAATCCCGGAACACGTTTGGGGTGTCTCAATAAATACCCCATCAGGCGAAGCGTATTGGGTCGCGAGCTTCGAGGATCGATTAGTATATCGCCAGGAATCGGCATATCAGAGTTCTTGGCGTCACTTATGGATCGAACCGTGATCATCGGAATCGATAAATTTTGGGCTATCTTCCAGACATGAGCGCTCTCCATATCGCAGCAGTCCGCACGAGATTCTTGTCGGCAATGCTCCTTTGCGGCACGGGTTTCCAGCACATGATTGACAGTAACCAACTGAGCGATTTTGAAGCTTGCAGCACTTGCCTCGAAATGCGGCAAAAATTGAGCGCTCGTGTAGTTCCTAGCTAGCACAACATCGCCAACACGCAGGGATTGGCTCAATCCTCCAGCAAATCCCGTAAGAACAATGCACTGAATATTGTTTTTACGTATTAAAAAATCAACCTCTTCTGCAATGCGCATGCCTGTCACATCGAGAATGCAATATTTTATTTTCGAATGACTAAAGCAATTTTTAAAGTTCTTTGCTTCGAATCCTAGGGCAAAGATAACGCCGATCATGGAGCACTCTCCAGATTAACTTTATAAAGCACTGATTTTTGTGAATCTGCATCAGAAAAGCTCGTTTTACTCCCCTCGCCGGTCCTATCGGCTAAAAATCCCATCCGAATCAAGTCATTTTCAAAAAAATCGACCTGACTCGATTCCACCGTAACGATCCAAGATTGCTGAGCAGAATCTCCGGTTTCCGCAAATCCCGCGTTAGATCGCTTAAACAAATCCAATAGCTCAAGGCGCTTTTTTTCACTTTTTTCGGTCGCCTCCAAACGAAGTCTGAAAATACGCATAGGAGATTCCACGGGACCGATTGGCAGGTTCGCCTCAGCGATGGATTCCAAGGATTGCCGCAAACCCGGAACCTCGCCAATAGAATCCGAAATCTGGGTTTCCACTGGCGACTGCAACCGATCCTTCCGCATGCCGATCAATCCCAGAACCAGGATCGTGATCGGTAAAGCCAGCGCGACTGCCAGCAGGCCCAAAATTTGAAAGACCTGAGAATTCACTCGGAACTTTGGCACGGCTTCATCGGGTCTCTGTTCGGGATCGGTTTCTGACATACCTCCATGAAATAGCCCAGCGACCCGCCTTATGGCCAATTGAAAAGACCCTTCATTTTTCTTCGTAGGAGCAGCTTCAGATTGACCCGCTGCTCTGAGTGACCGATAATCCCCGCCTTTTCATGGCTATAGAAAACACGCGCAACTTTTGCATCATCGCCCACATCGACCACGGTAAAACGACTCTCTCCGACCGCCTTTTGGAGGTCACGGGAACGATCCAAAAGCGCGAGTCCCAAGAGCAACTCCTCGATGCGATGGACCTCGAGCGCGAGCGAGGCATCACGATCAAGGCCCATCCGATTGCCATGGAATACACTTCCAAAAGTGGCGGGCATTATAAGCTCAATCTTTCTGATACGCCGGGCCATGTGGACTTTTCCTACGAAGTATCCCGCTCGCTGGCTGCGTGCGAAGGCGCTCTTCTGATTATCGACGCTGCCCAGGGCGTCGAGGCCCAGACGGTGGCCAATGTTCACCTCGCCGAGAAGCAAGGCCTCAAGCTCATTCCGGTCATTAACAAGATCGACCTCCCGAATGCCGATATCGAAAATGCCAAGCGGCAACTGGAGGAGATTCTCGCGATCCCTGCCGAGGAGGCCATCCTTGCCAGCGCGAAAGCAGGCATCGGCATCGAGGATATTCTGGAAGCCGTTGTGGAACGAATCCCCCACCCGGCAGGCAAGCCCGAGGCTCGTCTGCGTGCTCTCACTTTTGACTCGCATTTCGACACCTACCGTGGAGTGGTCATCTACACTCGCGTGATGGAAGGCACGGTCAAAGCTGGCGATCAGGTGAAACTCATGGCCACGAACTCAAACTACGAGGTCAAGGAAGTTGGAGTCTTCAAGCCGCAACAGCCAAAGTTTTTTGCCAGAGAAAAACTCATCGCCGGCGACATCGGCTATGTCATTGCCAATATCAAGACCTCTTCGGAAGTGAAGGTTGGCGATACTCTCACCAACGCCCGCCAACCTGCTGAGGAGCCCCTGCCCGGATTCCAAGTCGTCCAGCCCATGGTATTCAGCGGCATTTATCCCATCAACACGGCTGATTTCGAGCACCTCAAGGCAGCCATAGCCAAGCTTCAGCTCAACGACGCCGCCTTTCAATTCATGGCTGAGTCGAGTGTGGCGTTGGGCTTTGGATTCCGTTGCGGATTCCTCGGTTTGTTACATATGGAAATCATTATCGAGCGCCTGCGCCGCGAGTTCGACATGGACATCATCGCGACTTACCCCTCGGTCATTTATGAGGTTCAGCGCACGAATGGCGAGGTCCTCCGCATCGACAATCCCGACCAACTCCCCGACCCTAGTGTGATCGAGGAAATCCGGGAGCCGATGGTGCGCTGCTTCGTGATGCTCCCAAACGAATACATCTCGCCCATCCTGCAACTCATCATGGAAAAACGCGGCGAGGTGAGCCATACCGAGTCCATCGACACCAAGCGCGTTATGCTCACAGCCGACCTCCCGCTCAACGAAATCCTCGTCGATTTTGTGGATAAAATGAAATCCATCACCCGCGGCTATGGTTCGATGGATTACGAGCAGGCTGGCTACAAACCGGCAAAGCTCGTGAAGTTGGAGATGCTCGTGAATGCCGAACCGGTGGATGCCTTTTCCTCTATTGTCCATCGTGAGAAAGCCGAGTCGCGCGGTCGTGCGCTCGCCACGAAGCTCAAGGAGGTCATTCCGCAACAGCTTTACCAAGTGGCCATCCAAGCCGCCGTGGGCGGAAAGATCGTGGCCCGCGAGAGCGTGAGCGCCATGAGAAAAAATGTGACCGCGAAGTGCTACGGCGGCGACATCAGCCGCAAGCGAAAGCTCCTTGAGAAACAGAAGGAGGGCAAAAAACGCATGAAAGCCGTTGGCACCGTCAACATCCCACAGGAAGCCTTCATCGAAGTCCTCCGCACAAGCTAACCACCCACCCTGCGCCATGTTTTTTCTGACACCACGCTACATCAAAGAAGCCAAGCAATACCTCCACGGCGCAAAAAAATTTCTCGCTTACAAGCGCGACATCCTGTCCGACGCCCGCGTCACCGAGATCGAGTCGCTCATCACCGACCTGCGTGGAGCCATGCGCTCGCGGAATCGCAATGAGGTTTCAGAGGCCGTCGCCAAGCTCGATGAGGCGATTGGAAAATCCCTACCTCCTCAAAAATACGGCGCCCTCCGCGAGAATATCGAGGTGTTTCTGGTGGCCATCGTCATTGCCGCTGGAGTGAAGGCGTCTCTTATCCAGCCCTTCCGTATCCCCACCGGTTCGATGCAACCGACGCTCTATGGCATCGTGGGCGTGCCGACCGACACCCCGCCGCCGAATCTCGCTGTTCGCGCCTTCGATTTCGTAGTCAGAGGCCGTCACCATTTCGAACTCCGCGCCGAGCAGAGCGATGTCGTCGTGACGCTGAACGAGCGCACTTATCTCAACTTCTTCACCTTTACGGAAATCGTTTGTCGCAACCACAGCTACACACTCTTCGTGCCTCGCGACCCTCTCATGCGCTACTTCCGCGTGCTGCCAGGCCGCGAATACACCACAGGTGAAGTCATCGCCCGAGGGCACATGGATACCGGCGACCAGGTGTTTGTGGATAAGGTCAGCTACAACTTCACCAAGCCCAAGGCGGGCGATGTCTTTGTTTTCAAAACCACCGGCATCCGTGAGATCGAATCCGGTCTCGATCCTGCAATGGGTTCCCAGCATTACATCAAACGCCTCGCGGGAATGCCCGGCCAGACGCTTCGCATCAATCCCCCCACCCTCACGGTGGATGGAAAAATCCCGGAGCAATTCGTTTTTCAGAGGGTCATGAGCATGAAGGATGGCTACCAGGGCTACTCAAATGGAGGTCGCGGCGGCCCCGCATTCCGCTATCTGGGGAGTCCCGAAGCGACCTTCACTGTGCCTCAGCGCTCCTACTTTGCGCTGGGAGATAACAGCTACCATTCCCGCGACAGTCGCGACTGGGGCATCGTGCCCGAGGTCAATGTCGCCGGCCGCGGGCTTTTTGTTTACTGGCCCTTCAGCGAGCGCTGGGGTCTTATCCGCTAACAATTCCACCACATTCCAGCGGCCTCGCTCACGAGGTCTCACACCATTCGTTTTACTATGAAAAAAAAGATTTTCTTCACCGTCCTCGGCCTCCTTTTGCTGATCGGCGCTATCATCGGCGTCAAAGCTCTCCAAATCGTGAGCCTCATCAAAATGGGGGAAACCTTCGAGATGCCTCCCGAGACCGTGGTGATAGAGGACTCGGTCACCAAGACTCTCACAACATCGTTTCAATCCATCGGCTCGGTGGAAGCCGCACGCGGCGTTATGGTGAGCAGTGAGGTCTCGGGCAAAGTCGTAGGCATTCTTTTCCAATCCGGAGCGGAGGAAAAAGCTGGCGACCCTCTCGTGCAAATCGACAAGTCGATCGAGGAGGCCCAACTCCGCTCGGCGCAGTCAACAGCCGAACTCAACCGCCTGAACCTCGAGCGCATCCGTGGACTTCGAAAAACCAGCGTGGTGTCGCAATCCGACATGGAAGCTGCCGAGGCCCAAGCCAAGGACTCCGCCGCTCGCGTGGATCAACTCGCATCGATCGTTGAAAAAAGGACCATCCGAGCACCGTTCACTGGCCGCGTCGGCATCCGCCAGATCCAGGAAGGACAATTCCTCAAGCCTGGTGACCCCATTGTCACCCTGCAAGCCCTCGACCCCGTCTATGTGAACTTCTCCCTTCCCCAACAACGCCTCGGCGACCTCTCAGTAGGTATGAAGGTAAAAATCACCACCGATGCGCTGCCGGGCCGTGCATTTGAAGGCACACTCTCGGCTATCGAACCGGCGGTGGATGCCACAACGCGCAACATCAATCTTCAGGCGACCTTGCAAAACCCCGACGGCGCGCTGCGCCAAGGGATGTTTGTCGCCGTGTCGGTTCTCGTTCCGGGCACTTTCGAGCGCGTTGTCATTCCTGCGACAGCTGTCATCTTTGCCCCCTATGGCGACTCGGTTTTTGTTGTATCGGAGGTCGAGAGCAAGAAGGGTCCCCGACTAGAGGCACATCAGAAATTCATTCGCCTTGGTCAGCGCGAAGGTGATCTGGTGGCTATCGAAGAAGGCCTCTCCGCTGGAGAGCGCATAGTGACCATCGGCGGCTTCAAGCTTCGCAACGGCGCCCATGTTGTCGCAGGCGAATCCAGCCTCTCTTCCTCCGCCAAGCCCACGCCTGCCGAGAAGTAAACCAAGGCGCCCCGCTCCATGAATTTCACCGATATCTTCATCCGCAAGCCCGTCCTATCCCTCGTGGTGACCTTCGTCATCCTCGTGGCAGGTTTCCAATCCATCGGCTCGCTGAATGTTCGCCAATACCCTCGCAGCGAGAATGCCATTGTCACCGTCACCACCGCCTACATCGGAGCAAATGCCAAGCTCGTGCGGGGCTTCATCACCACGCCGCTCGAGCGCGCCATCGCGGCAGCGGATGGCATCGACTATATCAACTCCACGAGTTCACAGGGCTTATCAACAATCCAAGCCAGGCTGCGCCTGAACTACGACGCCAATAAGGCCCTCGCCGAGATCAGTTCAAAGGTGAACCAGGTCCGTGGCGACCTCCCGCCCGAAGCCGAGGTGCCGGTCATCAATATCGAAACCGCAGACTCCCGCTTCGCCTCGGCCTATCTGCGATTCACCTCCAGCATCCTCAAGCAAAACGAAATCACCGACTACCTCGTGCGCTCGGTCCAACCGCGCCTTACCGCGCTCCCCGGTGTGCAGCGTGCGGACATCCTCGGAGCCCGCACCTTCGCCATGCGCATCTGGCTCGATCCCGTTCGCATGGCCTCGCTGGGTGTGAGTCCCTCGGATGTCCGCGCCGCCCTCGCAGCGAACAATTACCTCTCCGCCGTAGGCCAGACCAAGGGCTCATGGATTCAAGTCGATCTCACGGCAGATACGAACCTCACCTCAGTCGAGGAATTCCGCCGACTCGTAGTGAGTAAGGATGGCGAGCGTTTCATTCGCCTGGAGGACATCGCCAATGTCTCGCTCGGCGCCGAGGACTACGACACCGAGGTGCGCTTCAGCGGCGAGACGGCTGTTTTCATGGGCATCTGGCCACTGCCGAATGCGAACTCGCTGGATGTCATTAAACGCGTCCGCAGCGAGATGAAGGAGATCGAAAAAGACCTTCCCACCGGCCTCCAAGCAGGCATCGCCTACGACGGCACCATTTATATCGAAGACGCGATCAAGGAGGTCGTGAAGACGCTCGGCGAGACCCTCCTCATCGTCGTAGTCGTCATTTTTCTTTTTTTGGGGTCTCTGCGGTCCGTGCTTGTTCCCGTGGTGGCCATTCCGATTTCCCTCATTGGGGCCGTTTTTCTCATGCAGATTTTTGGCTTCACCATCAATTTGCTCACCCTCTTGGCCATCGTTCTGAGTGTGGGAATTGTGGTCGATGATGCCATCGTCATGGTGGAAAATGTCGAGCGCCATATGCGCGAGGGGAAGTCTCCCTTTGATGCCGCCATCCTCAGCGCGCGAGAACTCTTCGGCCCTATCGTGGCCATGACTCTCACCTTGGCTGCCGTCTATGCCCCCATCGGACTGCAAGGCGGCCTTACTGGAACCCTCTTCCGCGAGTTCGCATTCACGCTCGCTGGGGCCGTGCTCGTCTCTGGCATTGTGGCGCTCACGCTCTCTCCGATGATGTCCTCCAAGCTGCTCACGCACCGCTCCGAGGATGCCTGGCTGCCGCGCCTCATCAATGCCACCTTTGAAAGAATCCGCTCCCTCTACGCACGCATCCTTGATGCCACACTTCGCGCCCGCCCGGCCGTTTACACCGCATGGATCATTCTCACGCTGGTCACTGTGCTCCTCTACACCCAGTCGCCGAAGGAACTCGCCCCGAATGAGGACCAAGGTGTTATTTTCGGAATCCTCGACACGCCGTCGAATGCATCTATCGACCAGATGACCGTCCATGCCACCGAGGTGAACAAGGTTTTCCAGAGCTTCCCTGAGACCGCCTACACATTCCAGATCACCCAGACATTCGGCGGCTTCTCTGGCATGGGCCTGAAAAGCTGGACGCAGCGCGACCGGACCGTCTTCGACATGAAAAACGAGGTTCAAGCTGGGCTCGGCAAGGTGCCCGGCGTGAGTTCTTTTGCTGTCGTTCCACCCGCCTTGCCAGGTGGCGGTGACTTCCCTGTCGAGATTGTCGTGGCATCCACCGCCGATACCGAGCGCATTCTGGAATTCGTCGAGCAACTCAAACTCAAGGCCACTACCAGCGGCAAGTTTGCCTTTCCGCCAATCGTCAGCGTGAAATACGACAAGCCGCAGGCCGAGTTCATCATCGACCGCGACAAGGTAGCCGCACTCGGACTCGACCTCGCGCAAGTCGGGGCCGACCTCTCCGCCGCCGCCGGAGGGAATTTTGTGAACCGCTTCAACATGGATGGCCGCAGCTACAAGGTCATCCCACAGATCACCCGCCTCGGGCGCCTCAATGAGGACCAACTCCTCGACATCCGCATCCGTGGCCCCAAAGGCAAACTCATTCCCCTCTCCACCGTTGCCACCGTGAAAAACAAGGTCGAGCCGCGTAACCTCCAGCGATTCCAACAAATGAACGCCGTCAAACTCAGCGGCGTCGCCATCGTCCCACTCGACCAGGCACTGAAGTTCCTCGAAGACGAAGCCGCCAAGATTCTGCCCCGAGGCTACATCCTCGACTACACCGGCGAATCCCGCCAACTCCGCGCCGAGGGCCCTACAAAGTTCCTTTTCACCTTCGCCCTCGCCATTGTGATGATTTTTCTCGTTCTCTCTGCTCAGTTCAACAGCTTCCGCGACCCATTCATTATCCTCCTCGGCTCCGTCCCCCTCGCCATGTTCGGCGCTCTTATCTTTACCTTCCTGAAAATGCCCGCACCGGATGTGCCATTCTGGACCAATGGATGGACGACCACCATGAACATCTACTCACAGATCGGCCTCGTGACCCTCATCGGCCTCATTGCCAAAAATGGCATCCTGATTGTGGAATTTGCGAACCATATGCAGCACGATGGACAATCGAAACTCGAAGCCGTCCGCAGCGCTGCCCTCACCCGCCTCCGCCCGATCCTCATGACCAGCCTGGCAACCGTGTTTGGGCACTTTCCCCTCATCCTCGTGACAGGAGCCGGCGCCGCCGCTCGCAATTCCATCGGCCTCGTCTTGGTGGGCGGAATGACCATAGGCACCATCTTTACCCTCCTCATTGTTCCCTCGCTCTACATGCTGATGGCAAAGGAGCATAAAAAACCCGCCTGAGTAAAAAGCGCCCGCGAAGACGCTGAATCAGACTTGAAAAAACAACAGTGAAGGGTAGCTTATTAGGCCTACCCAGAGCTGCTCCACTTTTGCTCCCTATTTCCTGAATCCACCCAATTATGAAAAATTTACCGAATCATAACTTTTTTAAAAGTCATTCACTTCAAAGACCAAACAAGAAACTATCCTGTTTTCTCCTCATCATCTTAATTTCATCAGGGTTGTTCCCCTTGCACGCTGCGAACAGGACTTACTCATCTGGCACAACACTCCCGCCTCGAGTCCAATGGAACGCCAACTTCGGCTACTGCGGCGAAGTTTCTTT
>Ga0214921_10011460_pt1 | contig 10774 bp, 16 predicted proteins | sample LL1505_MetaG_FD_177992 | JGI IMG/M metagenome (GOLD analysis project Ga0214921, IMG submission 177992) | Freshwater microbial communities from Lake Lanier, Atlanta, Georgia, United States - LL-1505 | ecosystem: Environmental > Aquatic > Freshwater > Lake | place: USA: Georgia | collected...
TGAGCGGGAGACGAGGCTCGAACTCGCGACCCCGACCTTGGGAAGGTCGTGCTCTACCAACTGAGCTACTCCCGCTTGATCACCCGAAGTAAGCATTGGGGATACCCAACCGTCCTTCGGACGCAAATTTAAACCATAAGCAGGCCTATAGTTCCTGCATTCCTTTCCCTGCAAGAATTTTGGGAACGGCCGATTCTATCCGCCGCAAGCGGGTGGCCGCCTGCGATGCCCCTGCAATATGCAAGAGATACCCTCGACGACGGCCCGGGGTTAGGGCTTCAAAGGCCTGGGCTATCTCCGGATTTTCTTTCAAAAAAACCTGCAATTCCAAAGGGTATTCCGGAGTACCCTCTGGCGAAGGCGCGATTCCTTTGGTGGATTTTGGTTTGTTTACTTGGTGTTGTTTTAACAATGATTTAACCTGTAACTCCGAACCCTGAAGGGCCTGCATCGAATTCCAACGAATAATGCGATCACGAACACTGTTGGGGCCTGCTTTTTGGAGTAATCCGCTGGGGTCATTTAAAGAAGAGCCCTCCAAAAAAGACAATACCACATGATCCTTCAACGCACTCAACATCACCCTATTTCTTCCGAGATAGGTGTAGCAGGGTATCCCCCACTTGCATTCTTCCTTGAAATCCATGGCTAAAATCCAACTACGTAACAAGGCAAGCTCCAAGCTCCACCGGTGAACCTTGCATTCCGGAGTCCCCCCTTTGGAGCAGCGACCACAACCCTCCAGAAAAAAAAGACTTGCATCTTTGGTCATTTCCATTTCCTTGTCCGAAGCAGATTGTTATGAATTAGAAACAAAACTAGGCATGAAAAATTAAGGAATATTCCGAACGGCGCGAACATTGAATTCGTTGAATTGGCTGTAAAAGTCATTGCTCACAAAGCCGCTACCGAAATGCATGTGCATCACATACTGTGTTTTGGACCAGTACCAGTACGGCTTGAAATTCCCTTTTCCCTGCTTGTGCAATTGCCTGTACATCATATCCAATTCATTACGGGTTGGCAATCGCCAACCATTCCCCAAGGCTGCACAAGCCAGGCTTGCATTTTCCCATAACATTTTCTCAGGTAAATCATCCTTGGCAACCTGCAAATACGCTTTCCCGTCGGACCTGTACAAGGTATAACCCACCGATGACCATGACGTGCCCAAACCCTGGGCATAGAGCTTGTTCAAGCCGCTGGTCAAAAAAAGACCAGACATCAACATGCAGGCCCAAAGAAGTACTTTTTTCATATTGTTCACAACAAGGAAGTAGAACAAAAGTAAACCCTGCGTGGATAAGGTTTAGATGGCACGGATCGAAAGGAATAAACCTGAATCATGGCAGGCCATCGAAGGATAAAAATCCAAGGAGTGGAGGATATCGGATTCGAACCGATGACCCCCTGCTTGCAAAGCATATACGATTCCTCTCCTTCTTTATCTTCTTTTTGATTTAATGCGCTAATATAAGCTTAAAACGGCATTTTAGAGTTTTGACCTTGCCTTTGTTTAGCGATGTTTATGAGTTATTTCGTATCTTCGTATGCAAATTGTATGCAAATTTTTTGAACCCTCAAAACCCTCCATACGCTTGAAAAACGAATATTTCATCTCAATTTACCTTGATACTCGCAGACTTTTGAAGAGCGGAAAATACCCCGTCAGGCTGCGTGTGTTCACTTCTGCGCCACGCATCCAGCGATTGTATCCCACCCCCTATGCCTTCACGCAGAAGGAATTTGACAGCATTTGGGTGGCATCCAAGCCCCGTGCTGAACACAAGGAGGCAAGGATGCTGCTCAGTGCCTTGGAAGCCAAAGCCGAGGCACAGGCCAAGAAAATCAACCCCTTCACCTTTGAGCAGTTTGAAAAGCAGTTCTCTCGTAAAGCCAACCAAGCGACTCAGGTGGCTTACCACTACCAAAAGCGAATCGAGGAGTTAACAAAGAACGGCTCGCTGGGTACAGCCTCCTCGTACGAAATGAGCATGAAATCGCTCGCCCAATTCACCGACCTCAAGCGGAGTGGCAGGTTCAGCCGATTAACCTTCAAGGAAATCACCGCAGAATGGCTTAGGGACTACGAGAAGCATATGACCACGGAGGGGAGGTCTTTGACGACAGTTAGCATTTACCTACGAGCCTTGAGAACCCTCTTCAACGATGCTATCGCCGCCAAGGACATTGACCCAGAGTTCTATCCTTTCGGCAAACGCAAGTACCAAGTCCCTGCCCCCAAGAACACCAAGAAGGCATTAACCTCATCGCAACTCAAGGCCCTGATGGAAGCCACACCTGCCAACGAGGAGCAAGCCAAGGCACGGGACTTTTGGTTCTTCTCCTATGCCTGCAATGGAATGAACATCAAAGACATTGCCCTGCTCAAATGGAAGGATATGGAGGATGGCAAACTGACTTTTTACCGTGCCAAGACCATGCAGACCACCAAAGGCAAATTGACCCCTGTGGTGGTATATCTCAACGACTTTGCCAACAGAATCATCAAGAAATACAGCAACAAGCGAGGAGGGCCGCAGGACTTTGTCTTTCCTATACTGGAGGAGAATCAGAGTCCGTTGGTTCAGTTCCATAAAGTCAAAAACTTCACCCGATTCATTGACCAGCATATCAAGCGACTTGCCAAGGCCAGCGGTATTACCGAAGAAATTTCAGTCTACTGGGCAAGGCATAGTTTCGCCACAACTTCCATCCGAAAGGGAGCATCCATGGAGTTGGTGTCCGAGAGCTTAGGGCATGGGAATATCCGCACGACTCAAGGGTACTTTGCGGGCTTTGACAGCGAAACCAAGCGGGAATTTGCCGACTCACTCATGGATTTTTAGATAAAGTTTTCCACATAATTGATGTCCTAATAAACATCACCAAAAAGCAAGAAAAGTCCTTATACAGCATCCAAATGCCGATTTTGTTGGATTGTTAAGGCATCGCCTTGGTCAAGGTCTTGTCAAATTTGATTTTTTGTACCCAAGTTGCCAAGCGTTTTTTGGTAATTCTGCGACTTGACTACATCTACCATAAATAAAACAACTATGGTAGACAACAACCTCACCGAGTGCATTCAGGAATTTGCTGACCGCCTCAACCGATTGGAGATATTAATCTCCGAAAACTTCGCCAAATCCAACCAAGCTGCGGATTCAGACCAGCTGTTGACCGTGGAACAAGCTGCGGAGTTCCTGCATTTGTCCGTTCCAACCTTGTACGCCAAGGTCTGCAAAAGGGCCATCCCCCACATGAAAAGAAGCAAGCGACTGTACTTCTCCAAGCAGGAACTCAAGCGCTATCTCAACGATGGGCGCAAATTGATGGCCAACGAGTGTTCGGATTTGATAGATGAAATTTCCATCCTTAAAAACAGGTAAGTCGCATTTCAAGCCCTCTTGGAACTATGCGGGTAAATTCAATAGAGATGGAACTAAAGTCAACTCTCGAATCAAGCGCCCTTACACTTATTAAACCGACTTCAATAGATGTCGGTAAGGTTCACTTGAATTTTGAAAGCCACGCCCCGAAGCCGCAACCAAGCCAAGAACACAAGGCGGCACCCGAACTCGTAAGCTCAGAGGACAAGCTGAACCAGACTGCCGCCCGCTTCCCCAATGAACTTGCCAAAATTGCCCAGCATATACGCAAGGACGCTGCCGAGGTTGCGGAAGAACCAACACCCGAGGAAGAGGAGGCCAAGCGAAAGGCCGAGGCGATGCAAAGCGCCTTTGAAACTCTTAAGAATAATTTAATAGACATAACTAAAAGTCCCACCAAGCCGCAAGCTGCTCTTGAAATGAATGGCAAAACTTGTTTCACCCTTGGCGAAATTTTCGTAATAAGCGGACAAGCCAAAGCTCGCAAGTCCTTTTTGCTTTCAATTTTCGCCGCCGCCTTGGCGCATAGAGAAGGCAGAACCCTTTTTGGCGGCACGCTCAAAGGCGACTTGCCCAGCGACAAATGCGAAATTCTAATAATTGACACCGAGCAAGCCGAGTACCATTGCGCAAGGTCACTAAAACGCTCACAAATGCTTTGTAACGAAGCGGACGCCAAAAACATACACTATGTTCACGCCGCTGGCAAAACGCCATCAGAACTGCTCCAAATGATTGAGGCGGCAGCTCAATTATTCCCAAGGCTTGGCGTCGTAATTATTGACAACGCTGGCGACTTAATGGAGGCTGGAGAGAACGACGAGAAGGAAGCGGCTTTTATTGCTAATGGACTTAACTCCTTGGCGCAAGCGCACCAGCTCGCCGTTGGCTTGGTCGTCCATAATGCAAGGACAACTGGAAGCGGCGACCTTAACGGACAAGTGGGCAGCAAACTTGCTCGCAAATGCGCCTTTCATATTGTCGTTAGCAAGGTTCCCAAGGCCGCAACCCCCACAAGCACCACCGAAATAAAGCGATGCCGCTGGCAAGACCCCGAGCCGTTCTCGTTTGAAATTTTAGCGGACGACCTTGGTACGCCAAGCTGGGTTCCATACATAGAGCCAAGGAGCGAAGCCGCAGCAAAGCGAGAAGCTGAATTTGCGGAAATTAACCAAGTACGCAAGGCCGCTGGACGAGGACGCCCCAAGCTCCTTGACCCCTCCGAGTACTCCGAAGAAATGCACCACGCCGCTTGGCGGCTTGTTTGGTCGCACCCTACTGCAGCCAACGCCGAAACCTTGACCAAGGCGCAAATAATACCCATACTGACCAACTGCTGGAGAAAGGCCAACAAAGGAGAAAACGAATTTGGAGAGAAGCGAGCCGAGGAATTTTTGGCCTATGCCGTAGGCGAAGGCTACGCCCAGCAGAACACCAAAGGCCGCTACTTGAAACCCACCGAAGGCGAGGAATGAACGACCCAACCGCCGCACTTTCCTTGACTGCGCAAAAAATAGCGCTTACCTATAAGCGCTTTTTTATTTTTTGCCTTGCAACTCAAGAACGCAAAAAATGAATTTTTGCGGAATTTTTGCCCCCTTTAATTATTTGTCGCTCAATTACTTACAACGGCAAAAAATAAACACACAAAATGAATTTTTGCGGACGCAAAAAATACCCCGAATTATTGCGGAATTTTTGCGGACGGAATTAATTGGAAATTAAACACTTAACAAAATGAACCAATACCGCTACCAACTGGCGCACAAGGTCAAAAAGGAGCTTTGCCCTATGCGCTGCGAAGGTCAAAAGAACCTTGCTACTTGGCGCCGTTACATAGACACAAGGACTGGCGAACTGCTACCGCCCGAGTACGGCGTTTGCGACAACTTGAACAAATGCCGCCATAAGCACACCCCACAAGAAGGCGGCTTGTACGAGAAAGAGCGAGCAAGCACCTTGACGCACTTTAGGCGACCAAGCGCAACCCAAAGGTCAGTCGCTGGAAAAACTACGACCAGCGCACCAAGAGCAGCAGCACCGCTGCGAATTGACTTGCCCGAGCTGCTCATAAGCCAGCACGCCCACCAATGGAGGCAAAGCACCTTTGTCAGCAACTTAACCGAAGGCGGCAAATGCGGAATTTGGACGCCCCCCGAAACCTTGAGCGCCGTTGCCAGCCTATACGAACTTGGAGCAATTACCCAAGGGCCAAACGCTGGCGCCGTTGTCTTTTTGTTTAGGAATCACAAGAAGCAGCCTCGCTATGCTCAAGTCAAAGGCTTTGACGAGAACAACCGAGGCACTTTTATTGGAGCCTTACACAAAGACCCAACGATAACCAAGCTGGCAAGCGAGGCAAACGCTGACCCTTGGGCCGCCGTTGTCGCAGACTGGCTGCCGCACTATACCGAGCAAGAAACCAAGCAAGATTGCCTTTTTGGCGCTCACCTCCTTGAGGAATATCCCGAGGCGATTTGCTGCCTCGTTGAAGCTCCCAAGACCGCTATCTATGCCAGCCTTATCCTTGGAACGCCCAACCAAACGCAAATGCTATACCTCGCAACTGGCGGCGCTGGAATGTTTACGGCAGAACGCTGCAAGCCGCTGAAAGGCCGCAAGGTCATTTTGTTCCCCGATATAGACCAGCACGAGGCTTGGGATAAAAAGGGCAAGCAGCTTGCCCAGCAGTTAAACTGGAAGCTCAAGACCAGCACCCTTGTACTTGACCACTTGGAGCAAATTGGCCCGAAAGGCGACCTTGCCGACTTGTTAGAATACTACCGAGCCACGCCCAATGGCGGCGAAGAATGGAGGCTAATTTTTGACCTATACACCCCACCAGCGGAAGCCGAAGAATACTAAAATAGTAAAAAATGGAAACCACCGAAGAAACCCCAGCAACCCAGCTCATGAGTCACGACAAAACCGCTAAGCGCCTTAAGTACGGCGGCAGAGCAAAAGGCTCCCCGAACAAGACGACCAAGGAAGTCAAAGAACTTTTGACCAATATCCTATCCAACCACATGGATGACTTGGATGAGTGCATTGCCGCATTGCCAGCTCATCGCAAGGTGGATGCCCTGCTGAAATTGGCCGCTATGATTTTGCCACGGCCACACATGGAGCAAATCCCGTTTGTTGAAACATGGGTTGATGAAGATGAACAGCCCTTTGTAATCCATATCAATGACTTGCATACCACTGCGCAGTGTTAAAGACCTCGTTGACTTTGTAGACCAATACAAGCCGTCTAAAGAAGTCCTGAGCGATGTCATCAGCAAGAGGTGGAGGCTGATAGCGTTCCCTAATTCCTTTGAGAATACCGAGGAAATGCTGACAGCATTCAAGAACGCCATGCGAAGCAAATCTCGCCCAATCTACATCGGCATTAAACTTACTGTTGACGGATATGACCAAAATAATCCTGACAAGCATCGCTGACCTTCAACGCTTCGTGGATGAATACCAACCCAGCGTGGAGGTGGTTGCACGCATCGTTGAACACAAAATCAAGGTCTGGCCTGATGTGAATGCTTATGCCTCCTCTGCTGATTTGATGGATGCCCTACGAAAGCACTTGGAGAAGTACCGAGGAAAAGAACTACCTATACTAATTTAGGCCTCTTGAAGGAATGAATCATAGGCAATAGCAAAATGCATAATCACAATGGGATTATCGCAATTCGTAATCAATATTTGATTCAGTTTCATATTCATAATTTGACACATCGGGAGTAGTAATGGCCATCCAAAAACCCCCTGCGACAATTAAACATGAGACAACAAATAAAAGTAATCTAATGTACATTTTGTTTCTATAACCCAATTTCTTAAATTCCAAATATTTCAATAAGTTGTGAGCTGTGAAAAAGTCGAATAACGCCATTACAAAAAAAAGTGATAAGCAAATTTCAATAAACTTTGACATAATCACATTAATTATAAATAGTACGTAAGCCTACTCTTGCTTATTTCCAAAGAAACTTTTAATCCATTTAAGAAGTATATAAAAGAGGTAAATTATAAGACCGCTTGCGGCTCCAAGTATCACCTGTTCAATTATTTTATTCATGAGTAAATAAATTAAAAAAGAACCATAGAATGCAAAGATTGTTCATATCAGTAATCCAAGAGTAAATATTTTTTTCATTTTTGAATATTTTTTTTATTGACTAGTATCTTAAATTTAAAATTATTTACATTACAAACTTCATGTAAAATTTTTATTGCTTGTGTAGAGTTGATGTTAAAAATTTCGCTGGCAAGTTGAGTGTGATTATCGTGGTCATAATAAATATACCGAGAAAATTCTGATAATTCAGAACATATTTTATTTTCAATTTTGCCAGCATCTTTACTCTCAATTGCGTAAATTATTTTCCAATCATTTAATCCACCATATTCAGTTCTGTTCAAGGATTCAGACCTAATATCAACGGATTTTGTAAAACCTATTTTAACAATTTTTCCAATTTGACTCATTGCGATATATACAATACCCTCCGCATCATTTCTTTTTTGAAATTCTAAATATGCTGGATTACATTGGCAACAGTGACCTGCTCTGGTTCTTAAAGTATGCCCAAATTTAGAACAAGGAGTAACATTGAAAGCAACAATCTTATTCAAATCTTTCATTAAATTAGAATATTCTGATTTCTTTAATCCTTTTGCGTCAAATACAGAATTTAGTGAGATATTGTGCTCTTCTAAAAATCTTATTTGTTGTTTATTTAAATCACTCATTTTTGTAAAATTACGGCTAACGTTTTGCCGCTTTGCGAAGGCGGGGTTTTTCAGCACTAAACTTCATTAGATGCACAAAGCTTGAATTTAGCACTTCACTGTCATAGAAGCACGAAACCCCTGCTTTTGCAAAACGGCTGTTAGTGGCTAGTGTTATTTTTCATTAATTGTAATATTTCTTTTGCTTGTTCTAAATGTCTTTGTTCGTGTGAAACAATAATGTCAAATGCGGTTTCTAATTTGTAAACAATATTCTTGTTTGCTGGGGAAGAAATCACAACTCTTTTCTCAACAAGTTCTCTTGCACCTTCTATTTTTTGTATAAGTTCATTTTGATGATCTTGAAACCTTTTCAGAATATCACCATTTACATTGCTTGTAGTGGGTTCCCATATTGGAAACGTCTTCATTTTCTTCTTTCTGTCTGGCTGAACTGCTTTTAATACTGTCTTACCTAAAAATGAAACCATAAAACCAATTTTCGCAACGAAGGGTGGTTTATACGTCCCCGTTTTTAGGGATGCTAAAACAGGATAGTAAGTTTCATTGACTACAATCAAATGGTCTAAATTTTGAGCAATACTCCAGGTTTTTGAATTTGGTTTCCAGTTCAACTGTTCACCTGTCAATGCCCCAAATTCGGTTAAGGCCCGTATTGAAATATCGCTTAATGTTGATGACCAACTCTTCATTTTATTTCGTTACTGTTTTTTGATACACTTGCCACTAACGGTCCGCGCATTGGCCACGGCCGGCTGACTGACCTTCCGTGGACCCTTGTGCGAATCCTAAATTAATAACAATCCAGGGAAATTCTGCCGGCTGGGGCTAATGCGCTGTTATCGGCAGGGTTGCCCCTGTCATTTAGGGTCAAACGCTTCTTACGGCCCCTCAGGGCCGTTGATAACAGACTAAATGGTAGAACGACCCCTCCAAACGCTCTTAAAAGCTCCTGGACCTCCCTCTATCCGAGTCGCTGTTCTTGCATTGGTTAAAGCGTCGCGGAAATCCCTTGACGGTGGGGGCCGGACTCAAATCCGAAATCCTTCGCCTCAAACGCCTTTATTAAAACCCGACGCGGTTCCCCTCCCGTATCCCCTCAAAAACCAAAACTCAACAAACTCAACCTTGCTGATAACGGTTTGCAGCTACAAGAAGTTGGCGATTTCGAAGCACAAAATTGTCGGCCACTACAAAACTTGATACGAAGCACAATGCTTCATTTAACCACTGAATCGCCAATTTCTTGTAGGTGCTGTTACCAGTAGGTGTTTTTCGGTCGTGTCCCCTGTCAACCATTTTTTATTATGTCTTTAAGTTCGTCTATTGTCAATGGTGGATTTTGTTTATGCAACATTGAATGGCAGTTTGGGCAAACAGGTCGCAAGTCCTGAATTGGATTTACTTTATATTCTTGCTTGATTGTCGCTACCTGTGTCAAATGATGAACGTGAATAAATTTGTAGCCTAAACTACCATAAAACTTTTCAAAGTTGAAGTCGCAAACTGAACAAGAGTAACCGTAATGTTTTAAGCATTCCTTTCTTGCGTAAATATTTCGTTCGTATCGTGTCTGTGTAACCTGTGTTGCAGAACCTTCAATATATGTTATTGTCGTGTCAGTTGTTTCTGAAAATGGGCTGTAACGAATGTTCTGTGTTCTTAAAAACTCAAACCATTCTTCTTCAAGTTCGTCAGCGGCTTCAGGTTTTATTGAAATTCCTGAAGATTGTGGTGTCCAAGTTTGCTTCGATAAATTACCCTTGTCGAGATTGTCAACGGTTAGGATTGGTTCTTTTTCGGGATTTAATAAAGTGTCGAACTCAATTAATACTCTCGGAACGTCTTTGTCTTCACCGCTCCAATGTTGTGAAAGAAAAGGTTCTGAAACAACTTTCCCTGATGCAAAAATCCCTCTTGGTGTCGAACCAACTCTTGCTAAAAATGCTCTGTCGCCTGGTCGAATACTTTTATGACTTCTGCAACTCCACATTAAAGTTACCTTACCTGTGTTTTTAAGTTCTTCAATGTTTTTTTCAATGTATGGTTCATTGTTTGGGTCTGTCCATTGGTGCCATTTATTGGGGTTCCAAACAAAGAGATAGGAATTTTGAATTGAAATCGGTTTAATATTTTCTGTCAAACCACATTCTTCTAATGCTTCTTTTAATTCTGGTTTGAGTTGATAAATGAAAAATGTCCCTTTGTAGTATCCTGTAAAAAAGAAGTCCCAAATTTTTCTTGTTCCATCCTCACGCTCTGTTTGTTTGATGTCGTGTTTTTTAAGGATGCGCTTTCCAAGTCCAACAATTTTTCCTACAACACCATTTTTGTCTGACCAGCCAATAATTCTTGCAAGGTCTGTCGCTGATGCTTCTTGTTTGTCGAGTGAATATAAAGTTTGAAAAATGAGAAGGTCATCAGGTTGCACAAGGTCTTTGTCTTGCAGAATATCTACAAAAAGTTCCTTACTGATATTTGGAATCGTTGTCGTCATTTACACTTACTGGTAACGGTTTGCGGCTTGGCGTAGTGGCGGATTTGAACCACAAATGTTCATACGAAGCACGCACTTCAAATATAGCAAAAATGTTTCTACGAAGAACGAAACCCGCCATTACGCCAAACCGCTGTTA
>Ga0214921_10011462_pt1 | contig 10772 bp, 8 predicted proteins | sample LL1505_MetaG_FD_177992 | JGI IMG/M metagenome (GOLD analysis project Ga0214921, IMG submission 177992) | Freshwater microbial communities from Lake Lanier, Atlanta, Georgia, United States - LL-1505 | ecosystem: Environmental > Aquatic > Freshwater > Lake | place: USA: Georgia | collected 2015-05-28
ATCCTGTTGGCCCCTCAACTTCCCAAGATCCAGACCAAGGTGTCGGAGCTCGTGGAAAAAATTCGGGCCGGCAAACGCAATTCCTCCACGAGATCCTCCTCGGCTCCCTTGACCCGGCCGGCGGTAGTGCCTGCTCCGAAGCCCGTGGCGCCCCTGAAGCCAACGGAATCGGTGGAAATTGTTAGAGTTATGGGCAACGAGTTGGGGGCGAACGTTGCGGAGAGCAGTCCGGCCCAAGTCGCGAGACTTTTGGAGCAGTCGGGGGGTCGGTTGGCGGTGTCAGAGCCGCTCAAGACGGCTTCCCCCGAGCGTCCTTGGGTAGCGGAGTGGTTACCCGGGAATGTGGCTTATTGGCGGGTTCGCCATCTTGGTACGGCGTTGGCGGAAGCGATGGGCAGGGATTGGGCAGTTTGGCGGCAAAAGAATCCACTGGGGGCGGTGCTCGACTTGCGGGAGTGCCTTCCGGTCCAGAGTTTAGAGTCGGCTGCCGAGATTTGCGGTCTCTTTGTCACTCCTGGGGAGGTCCTCTTCACATGGAGGGATGAAACCGGAAAAGAGAAGATCTTCCGTTCGGATCGCCAGCCTCTTGGACTTGGATCAGGAACTCCGTTGATTGTTTTGGTCGGACCCAATTTGCGGGGAGCTGGAGAACTGGTGGCTTCGATTCTACAAGAGAGGAGTGGGGCGATTCTACTTGGACAGGCTACGGGTGGGCAGGTGGGGCTTTTAGGCGAAACGCGACTCTCTTCCGGACGATCCGTCTTTCGGGTTAAAGGAGAGATTCTTCTTCCGGGAGGTCGGAAAGGTATCGGACGCCCCATTCCTCCAGATGTGGAGTTGGACAGTGAGGGTTTTGTGGATACAGAGATTTGGCCTGGGGGAGAGGCGACGATTGCCTCGACCATTGCAGAGGTTCCGGCCATCAAACGGCCGAACGAAGCTGCCCTAATCCAGCATGAGGATGTGGAAATGGAGGAGGAGAGCCAACCTGCCGGCTCCGGCAAGGAGGGTGAAAGCAAAAGGCCGCCCCAAGACCGGGGTTTGCAGAGGGCAGGGGATCTTCTGCGGACAATTCGCAAGATGCCACCTTCCCGCAGGGCTTCCATTGACCCGGCCGATTTTCGTGGCCAAAATTCATCCTCTTCTCATTGCGCGTGAAACGAATTGTCTTTGTCTGTACCGGTAATGTTTGCCGGAGCCCGATGGCGGAAGAACTCTGCCGAAAAGAGCTCAACGGGAACCGTGAAATCGAGGTGGAGTCTGCCGGGATCGGGGCCGTTTTCGGTCAAGCTCCTAGCCCACACGCCATCGAAGTGATGAAAGAGCTGGGTTGCGACATCTCCCGTCAGCGCAGTCAACCAATCAACCAGGAGATGGTCCGCAGGTCAGATCACATCTTCGTCATGACCTATGGACATCTGGATTCGTTATTGCTGCTCTATCCCTCCGCGGCCGACAAAGTCTTCCTCGTGCGCGAGTTTGATCCTGGCCTCTCGCCTGAGGATCGGGAGGTCGATGACCCCATCGGACAATCCAGAGAAACCTACCGCGCTTGTCGCGATCAGATCCGCAAGGCCATGCCCTATCTTCTGGAAGTGGTGCATAGTACCAAAATTCCATCGACGGTACCTTCCTATGCAGGTCAGATGGCGGTTGGGTTGGCCGGGGATCCTTCCGGACGGATTCTTTTATCCGAAGCCCAAGAGATCCTGCGCCGGGAAGGTTGTGCGACTGTCTCCCTCTCGATGGGGGAGGGGTCCGAGTATCCGGAAATCGCGAAAGCAGCGGCCGATGCCATCTCCGATGGCCGGATCCAAGGGGCGGTTTTAGTGGGACGTTCCGGGATCGGGTTGTGCATGGCGGCCAACCGATTTGCGAAGGTCCGGGCGGTGGTGGTGGAGTCGCCAGAAACGGCCCGGCTGGCTCGGGAGCGATATCATGCCAACGTGCTTTGCCTCGGCTCAGATGAACTTGGTGCCTCCGATGCCCGTGCCTGTGTGCAGGCTTGGGTCGCGACCGCCTTTGTTGGCGGAAAGAGTGAGCAGAGGATTGAGCGCATGGCTGCCTTGGCTGGATCACGCCGGGGAGAACCGGTGGGGCCCGATTTGGCACGAACGGATGAGCGCATCGCCGAGGGGATTCGCAAGGAGCACCGTCGCCAGTCCGAAAACATTGAGCTGATTGCATCGGAAAACTTCACCAGTCCGGCGGTGATGCAGGCCCAGGGATCGTGCCTGACGAACAAGTATGCCGAAGGATATCCGGGCAAGCGTTGGTACGGGGGTTGTGAATTTGTCGATGACATCGAGCAGGCGGCGATCGATCGAGCCAAACAGCTTTTCGGGGCGGAGCATGCGAATGTTCAACCTCACTCGGGGGCACAGGCGAACACAGCGGTCTATTTCGCCTTTCTGAAGCATGGGGACAAGATCCTGACGATGGATCTGGCCCACGGGGGACATTTGACCCACGGCCATCCGAAGAATTTCTCGGGAATGTTCTACACGGTGAGGCATTACGGGGTGGATCCGAAGACCGAGCGCGTAGATTACGATCTACTCGACAAGGCAGCGCAAGAGTTTCAACCCAAGATGATCACGGTGGGTGCCTCGGCCTACTCCCGGTTGCTGGATTATGCGCGGATGCGGGATATTGCCGACAAGGTAGGGGCGTTACTTTTTGCCGATATGGCCCACGTCTCTGGACTGGTGGCCGGTGGCGTACATCCCAATCCCGTGCCGCACGCGGATTTTGTCACCACGACGACCCACAAAGGTCTGCGGGGACCGCGGGGTGGAATCATTTTGTGTAAGGCGAAGTATGCGAAGGAAATCGACTCGATGGTGTTTCCCGGAGTGCAGGGAGGACCATTGATGCACGTGATCGCGGCCAAGGCCGTCTGTTTCGCCGAGGCGCTGAGACCCGAATTCAAGACCTACCAGGAACAAGTCGTGCGAAACGCGCGGGCTTTGGCCGAAGGGTTGAAGAAGCACGGCTACCGGATTGTCTCGGGCGGAACGGATAACCACCTACTGCTGGTTGATCTACGTCCGGCGGGAATGGACGGCAAGATTGCCCAAGAGGCCTTGGATTTGGCTGGTATCACCGTGAACAAGAACTCCATTCCGTTCGATACGGCGAGCCCTATGCGTCCTTCGGGCATCCGTCTCGGTACGCCAGCGATGACGACCCGAGGGTTGAAAGAGTCGGAGATGTTTGACGTGGCCAATCTGATTCATCAAGCCCTTCAGAAAAGGGAAGATCCCGCTGCCTTGGAGGCGGTGCGAGCCGAAGTGCGGCGATTGACCGCACGTTTTCCTCTACCCGCCTGAGGGATTTTCTTTGCAGGCTCCCGCGGACTTGCAGGTCATCGGAGCCGAACTGGCCATCCGATGGCCGGATGGAAAAGAGAGTTATCTTTCTCTGGAGGAGATGCGCAAGAGGTGTCCCTGCGCGGCTTGTATGGGCGAACCCGGGTTGACCCGGCCGTTGCCGGCTGCGGGCATTGAACTTAAGGCGGACAGCTTTCGATTGAAGGGAATGCAAACGGTCGGAGGGTATGCGATCCAGCCGACATGGGAGGATGGGCACGGGACGGGAATTTATTCTTGGGAATATTTGAAAAAGATCGCCTCACCGGCCTAATGAAAAAAGGGAGATCAGCTGCAGGGAAAGGGGAGATCTTTGCGTGGTGTTGGTACGATTTTTCCAATAGTGCATTTGTCACGGTGGTCATTACGGTTGTCGGGGGCGTTTTCTTTACAAAAAACATCTGCAGCGGAGCTTCCTGGGCGGAATTTGCTTGGGGGAGTGTGCTTTCGCTTTCTGCGGGTCTGGCGATGGTGGTGGGGCCGCTTTTGGGGCGATGGACGGATCGTCGGGCATCGAAGAAACCTGTATTGGTTGTTTTGACCCTGGTTTGCGTCGCTGGAACTTTGGTTTTTGGCTGGCCCGGGCTGGGGGTTTTTGGTGCTGTGGCGGTTTTGGCGGTGGCGAATAGTGCCTTCCTGCTGGGGGAAAATCTGGTGGCGGCATTTCTTCCTGAGCTGGCGGGCCCCGGAAAGCGTGGGAGGGTGAGTGCGTATGGCTGGGCCTTTGGATATGTCGGAGGATTGGGATCGTTGGCTTTAGCCTTATACATCCTCAAAAGGGGTGGAAGTGGAGCAACCCACCAGGTGTTTCCGGTCACGGCGTTTTTCATGCTGGTGGCGGCTCTTCCCACGCTTTTATTTCTCCGCGAACGGGCTGTTCCAGGAGAAGGAGATTCGGCTGAGCCTGGTTGGAAGGCGATCCACCGAACGATCCGAGAGCATCCGGAGTTAATTCGTTTGTTGATCGGGTTATCGGCCTCGTTATCGGGGTTGAGTGCGGTGGTGGGCTTCGCGTCCCTTTACGCCACCCAGCAGATCGGTTTTACGTTGGAGGGAACGGTGAAGCTGTTTGTCTGCCTTCAAGTTGCGGCGGCGGCGGGAGCTTTGCTTTCTGGGCCTTGGCAGGACCGGGCGGGAGCCCGCTGGGTTCTCCTGAGTTCCCTAGCGGCCTGGATTTTGGTGAGTATCGGGGCTTTTTTGAGCCGATCCCCTGGCTCTTTCTATGGGGTAGCGACCGTGGCAGGGTTGGCCATGGGATGGATGCAGTCGGCCGGGCGGGCTGCGGTGGCGGATTTGACTCCGAATGGACGCGAGGGGGAGCTTTTCGGTTTGTGGGGGTTTGCGGGGAAGTTGGCGGGGATTGTGGGGCCTTTGCTTTTTGGAGGGCTGGTCACGTTATTCGGAATGCGTGCCAGCATCATTCTCAACGGGCTCTGGTTTTTCCTCGGGGCGGTGCTTTTGGCACGGGTAAAGTGGAAGGGTGCAAGAGCGCCCATGGAGTCAGAGAGATAGTGAGACTAAGCGGAAGGAGTTAGGCTCCTACCGGATGCTCGGCCTCGGCCGGGAGATGAAATCCAAGCGCCGTCGGATGGCCGCGGATCAAATCGGTCTTTACCGCTACATTGGGGAAGGAACGGCCGATCGTCCCTGGTTAAAGGTCACTCGGACGGAGTATCTCGAGGTGCGTCGGGAGATCGTCCGTGAACTCATGGGGGATCGAGAGGCTCGTGATGTGGATCGTTTGAGGATTGAGCGTGCCACGTATGACCGGATGGCTGCCCAAGAATCGGCCGCGGCGGGGTTGAGGGAAGCTTTTCGTCAGGCGCACGGGCGGGGCATGACGCCAAGAGAGCTTGAGCTTTACGGGAAAGCGGCCGGCCAGAAGGGGCTGGCTAAGAAGCCTGACCTCGCTGCCAAGGCGACGGGGATCCGTAAGCGGCTTTTGGCCGAGGTGGTGGAAAAGGTGGAAGATCGCATCCGGGGTAGTCAAAGGCGATTGCAGGAAGCCTGGGCGGCAGTGGCAGGAGAAGAGACGGCTCAAGAGTCGTTACTGGAGAGAATTGATGGATTTAAAGGAGTGGCATGGATCCGGTGTATGAGTTCGACCCGCCGGCATGAGATCGCCCGACGGATGGATTTGAAAGAAAAGCTTTCGGAGAAACTCGGGGTGAAGATCCGACGTCTCGGATTCCGCTAGGGACTGATGCCTTTCAGGCTAGAAAAGCTCAGCGAGCTTCGCGGGGAAGAGAGTCGAAACGGGTAAAGCGGGGCTGGAAGAGAAGACGGATCCGGTCGGTTGGTCCATTACGTTGCTTGGCAATGTTCAGCTTACAGGGAATTCCGCGGACATTGGCGGCCATGGTCTGAGCTTCGCCGTCCTCGGGGGGGCTGTTGTTTTCCGGTTCGTCCGCCGCCGTTTCACGACTGAGGAGCATGACGACGTCCGCATCCTGCTCAATGGATCCTGATTCACGAAGATGGTGGAGGGCGGGCTCGGAATTGGTTTCCTCGGGTTTTCGGTTGAGCTGGGCGAGAACGACCACTGGAATATTGAGCTCCATGGCGAGGGCCTTGAGTCCGCGGGAGATTTCGGAGACCTCAACCTGACGGTTTTCCCTCGCCCGGTCGGTGCCTGAGGTGAGGAGTTGGAGATAGTCGACGATCAGGATTTCTATGTTGTGCTGTTTCTTGAGGCGACGGGCGCGGGCACGGAGTTGTCCGATAGTCAGGAGGCTCGATTCATCCAGCAGAAGCGGCAGGTCGCTGATTTCAGCGGCGACTCCACGCAGTGCGGTGATCTGACTTTCGCTGAGTTGACCGCGCCGGATCTGTTCAGAATCGAGTCCAGCATGGGAGGAGAGGAGACGAAACATCAACTGTTGGGCGGACATTTCCAGCGTGAAGAAAGCTACGGGATAGCCGGGTCGGATGAACTCGTCGCGTTCGGAATCGTAGCGTTGGCGGAGGATGTGCCGGGCCATGCTGAGGGCGAGGGCGGTTTTGCCGACGCCAGGACGTGCTGCAATGACGATCATTTCCCCGCCTTTGAATCCGGTGGTCAGTTGGTCGAGTTCGTCAAAGCCTGAAGGGATGCCGCCGAAACGGCCTTTGCCCTTCACTAGGCGCTCGATCATTTCGATGGTCTTGGGGGTGACTTCGGAGGCTCGGACGATGCCTTGAGTCTCACGTCGTCCGCGGATTTCAAGAATGTCGCGTTCGGCCTCATCCAAGATCGTCTGAACCTCGTGGGGACGTTCATGAGCGCCGACAACAATCTGGGCACAGGCCTGCTGGAGTTCGCGGAGAAGACTTTTATCCCGAACCTGGGCGATGTGGGTTGGGGCAGTGAAGACGCTGATGACTCCGGCGGCGAGATCTCCAATCAGGGCGGGGCCACCAGCGGAATCCGCAAGTTTGCGATCCGTTAGCCACGCCAGGAGGGTGGAGGGATCGATGGCTTGGCTGCTTTCCCGCATCTGGATGATGCCCCGAAAAATGATCTGGTGAGCTGGGTGGAAAAAATCTTCCTCGCGTAGGCCCTTTTCCCGGGTGAGATCAATGGTCTGTTCGGGGTCAGCCAGCATGGCTCCGAGGAGAGCCCGTTCAGCCTCTAGGCTGTGATGTGCAGGAAGGCCTTCAATGGTGATGGGCGCGGGGGTTCCACGGCGTCCTTGTCCACGAGGATGGGCTTCTGCAATCACAGGAATGAATCGTCCGTGATGGGGCGCAGGCCTCAATGAACAGCTGAAAGTTGTTGGAGAATAGTTTGGGAAAATGATGGATAAAAAAGAATAACTTACTCACTCCGGGCGTGCCTTAGCGGAGGTGTAGGGCAAGGTTGGAACTGATGCAGCTGATTCTGGCATCCATTTCACCCCGCCGGGCCGATCTCTTGCGGGAGTCGGGAATCGCTTTTCACGTGATCCGGCCGGAGGTGGAGGAGTGGACAGCTGAAGATTTTCCAGAAGTAGCCCCCGGGGAGTTGGCACGGGCAAATGCGAGGCGAAAGGCGAAGGCGGTGGTGGAAAGAAATCCCGGCAAGCCGGTTTTGGCGGCGGATACTTTGGTGGTTTGCGAGGGAAAAATCATGGGAAAACCGGCCGATGAGGAGATGGCTAAGCAGATGTTGGGCTGGTTAAGCGGCCGGATTCATGAGGTGGTCACGGCGGCGGTTTTGATGATGCCGGGGGGCAAGAAAAGCCGGGAGGCGGTGGTTCGGACAAGGGTGAAATTTCGAATTTTGGAGGCGAAAGAGGTGGCGGACTATGTCCGGGAGGTGGATGTCTTGGACAAAGCGGGAGCCTATGCGTTGCAGGATGGCGGGGATCGTTTGGTGGAGCGGGTCGAGGGGTCGCGTACAAACGTCATTGGTCTACCGATGGAGACGGTGTTGCCTTGGTGTGAGGAGTTAGTAGGCGGGAATGGGATTTAAAGGTTCTTCTCAATTGCGTCCCGGACTTCGGGCGCTTTGAAGGGGCCTCGGAAGCGATTCAGGATTTTACCTTCCGAGTTGAGGAGAATGGTGTACGGGATCGTTTCGATCGGATTGAGCAGATCGAGCGTTTGCTCTCCAGGGCGGACGATTGGGTAGTGAATACCATGTCGTTCAGCAAAGACGAGCAAGCCGGCGGCAGGAGCATCATCGAGGCTGACTCCGAGAATGATTAAGCCTTTGGAAGAAAACTTTTCATGCAGATTGACCACTTCTGGGAGTTCTTTGGCGGAGGCGGGGCTCCAAGCAGCCCAGAGGTTTAGAAGGATGAGGCTCCCTTTCATGTTTTGGGTTTCGAGGTTTTGTCCCGTCGCTAAATCCGTAAACGTCATGGCTGGGGGGAGAATGAGGGGTTTGAGCGAGGATCCGCAGGACATGAAGAGCCAGGGGATGCTGAGAATAAGTAAAAAGCGGCACGCTTGATGAAGGATGAGGGGTCGAAAAGGCACTCGAAAGTTTATGGTTACGGACAGGGCGTCTCAACGAACATCTTTAGCGACGAGTAAGGGCAAGGCTTGCCCGCCGGGTGCGAAATCCGCATCTTTGATCCTTCCATGAGTGCGTCTCTTTTTCAGCCGGGTCAGGTTGTTTTTAGAGAGGGGGACACGAGCCAAGAAGCCTACCGGATTTTAAAAGGAAGGGTAGAAATCAGCATCCTGGCGGACGGAAAGCCTGTGATTTTGGCCCAACTGGGCGAAGGGGACATTTTTGGGGAGATGGCGATGGTCGACGAGCGACCCCGTTCGGCTTCAGCGCAGGCCCTGGAAGTCACCGAATGTGAGGTGCTGACACCGGAAAATTTCAACGAGTTGGTTCTGCAACGGCCCGAAGTTCTTATTCCCTACATGGCCTCATTTTTTGAGCGCCTCCGGACAGCTAATGATCGGCTTCGTTTGGAAATGCGTCTGCGAGCCCGGGCTGAATCCCAGTTGGCCGGTGGTGCGGCTCCAGTCCTAGCTCCTGCACCGGTTGCCCGTGTGGTGCCTCCGGTGGTCGCCCCGATGGCTCCTCCCTCCCTAGAGTTAACCCGGGTAGCTCCCCCGGCACCCGTCGTTGTTCCAGCGGGGCAATCGACGGCTCCCGCTTCTGCCCCAGTGGCTCCACCTCCGGCCGGGGGATACCAGTCCGTGGTTCTCACGGCATTGACGGAGCATGCCAAGGCCCGTCTCCCAGAGGCGGTCGTGACGATTGGCAAGTTTCCCTTCCGTATTGGTCGCAAACATGATGCACCCGGAAAAGGGGCTACGGTGTTTGCCTCGAATGACCTACCCATCGGGGATGATAAGCCTTACCAGATTTCCCGGAACCATTGCTCAATCGAGAGGGAGGGAGACCATTTCTTTGTCCGCGACCGGGGAAGTTCGGTGGGCACCGTCGTGAATGACAAGCCGATCGGATTGGCGGAAGACACATTGACCTGCGACCTGCATGGCGGGGACAACATCCTGCTCCTCGGAGCGGATGATAGCCCGTTTAAGTTTAAAGTTACCTTGAGTTAACACGGCCCCAAGCGGCCGAATTTTGCCTAGCCCGGAACTTCGGACTGGAGTGGGGCGTCGCCGAGCTGCATCGGCTCAAGAATGATATCCTTCACCGTGCCTCCCGCGGGAATCATGGGCAACACGTGTTCGGTGTAGGGCACCATGACGTCGAGAACATAGGCGGTTTTTGAAGCGAGCAGGCGTTGCAGGGCGGGGCGGACCTCCTCGGGCCGGGTGATCCGCTCGGCGGGTACGCCAAATCCCTGACAGATCTGAAGGTAGCAGGGAAAAATCTTCTCGGTGTCGTTGGGGTCGCCGAGGAAGGTGTGTCCGCGGTTGCTGGAGAAGAAGCGGTCTTCCCACTGCACGACCATGCCGAGGTACTGGTTGTTGATGATGATCGCCTTGGCTGGAATATTTTCCGCCATGGCGGTGGCCAGTTCCTGGACATTCATAAGGAAAGAGCCGTCTCCGTCGATGTCGATGACTTCGCGGTCGGGACAGGCGACCTTGGCGCCAACGGCGGCGGGATAGCCGTAGCCCATGGCGCCTAAACCGGCGGAAGTAAGGAAGCTGCGCGGGTGATGGAAGTCGTAGAACTGACCGGCCCACATCTGGTGTTGGCCGACCCCGGTGGTGATGATGGCTTCACCCTTGGTCAGGCGGCAAAGTTCTTCGATCACTTGCTGGGGCATGATCCGGCCCGGGACGGCGGAGTAAGAGAAGGGATATTTTTTCCTCCAGCCCTCGATTTTTTCCCGCCACTTGGCCCATCGTTTAGGGAGGTGAGAATGGGAGCGGCGGGCGAGCAACTGATTGAGATTTTTCAATGCCAACCGGACGTCGGCGAGAACTGGCAGAGCCACGGCTTTGTTTTTGTTTAGCTCCGAGGCGTCGATATCGATGTGGACGATGGTGGCTTTCTTGGCGAATTCGGAAACCTTGCCGGTCACACGGTCGTCAAAGCGGACACCCATCGCGAGGAGAAGGTCGCATTCGTCCACGGCGTAGTTCGCATAGACGGTGCCGTGCATACCAAGCCACTTGAGGGACTGCGGATCGGTTTCGGGGAAGCATCCGATGCCCATGAGCGTGGTGGTGACGGGGATCCCGGTGGAGCGGGCGAACTTCAGGAGATCGGCTTCGGCTCCGGAGGTGATGATGCCTCCACCGACGTAGAGCATGGGCCGCTCGGCCTTCTCGATGAGGCCGAGAATTTCGTGCAGGGCGAGTTCATCGGGGGCGGGAGGAAGGTGGTAGCCCGGGATATCCATGACCGCCGGCCAAGTGACTTGGGCGGTGGCTTTTTGGATGTCCTTGGGGATGTCGATGACCACCGGTCCGGGGCGGCCGGAGGTGGCAATGTAGAAGGCCTCAGCGACGATGCGGGGGATATCCCCGGGATGCATCACGAGGTAGCTGTGCTTG
>Ga0214921_10011463_pt1 | contig 10771 bp, 11 predicted proteins | sample LL1505_MetaG_FD_177992 | JGI IMG/M metagenome (GOLD analysis project Ga0214921, IMG submission 177992) | Freshwater microbial communities from Lake Lanier, Atlanta, Georgia, United States - LL-1505 | ecosystem: Environmental > Aquatic > Freshwater > Lake | place: USA: Georgia | collected...
CGCCTCAATGTACCATTCCAAGGGCAAAACGGCGGGATATTTTTTTGATGGCCAATATTGGTAATCGCCTTTGCGGATATGAATAAATATTTTTCTATTTTTTGCGTCAGAGTAATTTACATATTTATTTTTAATAAAATTATCTACCATACTTAAATCTAAAAATTTTATTGATTGAAAATAAGAATTTTTAGTAATTAATATTTTATTGCATTTACCATTTGAAATTTTTAAATAAGAATATTTATTTGAATAGACCTCTTCTACAACTGAAAATATTTTGAATTTTATCAAGTGTTTTTTAATTATTATAATCAACCTTAATAAAAATTTATTAAATTTATTTTTTTTACATACAATAAAATTACCGCTCAAATTAGGAAATAAGTTTAAAAGCGAAGAAAAGCCACAAAATATTACTATGTAATTTTCAAATAAATTTTTAATTGCAAAATATTGAAATATTTGGTTACCAAGTCTTCCATCCTCCACAACAATTAATATTTTAGGCATGGTACTAGCTTAGTTTCAAGTTGCAAATTTTTTATAAATATCTAGTGTTTGACTTGCGCACATACCCCATGAAAATTTTTCACTCCTCTTTCGCCCTAATAGAATTAATCTTCTCCTCAGATCGATATCCGACAATACCATCTCCATAGAAAGTTGTAATGACTCGATAGAGTACGGGTCAACCAATAGCGCGGCATTTCCCACAACCTCCGGAAGAGAGGATGTATTGCTACAAATAACCGGACAGCCTAGTTTCATCGCCTCTAGCGGAGGGATACCAAATCCCTCATACAAACTCGGATATATAAAAAATTCTGCTGTTGAGTATAATTCAGCCAATAAAGCATCGCCACCCGATAGATATTCAATCCTGTCATTAAGACCCAAATCATTTATAAGTGATAGTTCTTTAACTGTTAATTCTCCACCTCCAAATATAATTAAAGCGAGATCACTCCTTAACATTTTACTGTTAGCAAAAGCTCGCAACATACGATCAAAATTTTTATAAACGCCTCTACTGCCAACATAAAGGAAAAATGGCCTACGGTAAGCAAGCTTCCTTGTCAGATGAAATTCTGCTAACTCAGTACCCAAATAAATAACGGATATTTTTTCATCAGGAATATCGTAAAATTTCTGTAAGTCTGATTTAGTGTTATTTGAAATACAGATAATATGATCGGCCCTTGATAGGGAGGCCTTTTTAGCCCACAAAGATTTTTCCATTGGTGGGAAGTATGAGGCAAATAATTCATGTATTAAATCATAAACAGTCACGACTACCGGTACATTCAACCGATATCTTTTATTAGGAAGATAATCAGTCTCATGTATGACGTCTGGCTGAATTTTTGAAATAATACCAGGCTGGATTAACCTATTAAGTAAATTTCTAAATCTATTTAATTGGCAAAGAGGATTAGGAACTTTAAATCCATGAATTTTGATCTGACTTGAATTAAAACCCTTGTTTATGTACTCATTTTTAAAAAAGGGAGCAACAATATCTAACTCCAAATTTTCGTATCGTGATAAGTTATTTATCAGCTCAAAATAATATCTTGAAATACCACCATAATCTTGATTGGAAAATATACTGTAGTCATAAGTAATTTTCATAAAAAAATTAATAAATTTTATACACGATTACAAAAGTCATAAACTGTAATATCTTTATGGCTATGCATGTGATGTATACCAATTGCTGATTTATCAAAATTAGTATTTAATGTACAAAATTCACTCTCAGAATATTTGTCTTCACTTAGGATATCTATTTTACGGACAGAGATTGACTCTCCATATTTAAGAAAACCCTGTCTTTGAGCAACACGATAATGATGTTTATCATCAACTAAGATGCCACCATTTCTGGCTATCCCTGAATTAACAATTACTGGATTTTTTTTATGTGGAATCCAGTTTCCATTCAAAGGATTATGCGAATAAAATATTAAAAGTTCAGAGCAAAATTCCTGAACTTTAGAAGTGTCTACATTAGTAAATAACCACCAATAACCATCTTTATTAAATATCATAGTGTCTACGGCATTGATATTCTTAATGGCTATAGAATGAAAGATCCACTTTTTTGGAAAATCAATGCATTTATATAAACGAATCTCTTCACTTTCAGAGGTTTCTGGACACATGTACATTTCCTCATCGTATTCAAATATAAATGGAAATGACATATGGAACGCCTCTTCGATTATTATACCCAAATCTTCAACCTCATCATTGTTTACTTTATAAAGCCTAATTGCGCCCTTATTTTTAATCAAATCAAAATCCTCAACAAATAAATATGATCCTTCGCTTCGGGAGACAACAAAAGGATCTGCCAAGTAGTGTTTTTTTGGATTAGGTATTACTTTTCCTTTCCACAACACAGATTTAGTCCATTCAGAATAAATGTAAGAAACATTCCATATTGATTTTCTTTTAGTTATCCTGTTTATGAATTTTAAAATCAATAATCTTAATAGATAGACAAAATAGAGTAAAGTCTTATAAATATTAGGTTCGCGATATAAAACCCCATCATATGGGGTACCATGATCTAAGATTTGCAAAGATTTTTTAGATGCAATATTCTCAAGTATAAATTTCATGTAAATATTACTCTTGGTATATAGCATTGCTTGATTTAAGGTAAAGAAACTTTGCGTAGGAAATGCACCCCTAAATAAAATATCGCCCCCATCCAACTCGGTTGTAAGTCTTTGTATTACAAACCCAGTTGATGGATTTTTATTCAAAACCTCCCAGAAACCAGCAGGACCTCCTCGATATTTTTTATTATCGCCATGATGGAAAGAAATAATTCCATATTTGCATGTTCTTAAAATTCGACCGTGTAGGATACCTGAACCGCAGCGTATTAAAACATCCAAATTTAATGATTCAATAATAGAAATATCATCATCACTAAATTTAAAAACAAATCCACTTTTGGATATAATGGGTTTTAAAATATAAATATTTAGATCGTATTGGGATAAATCATACGATTTAAAATGATTACAAAAAAATTTATTTTTAGATATTGTATATTTTTCAAGCCTAATTACTATTAAAAATAGTGCTTTTCCTATAATATAAAAAATTCCATTTTTCTTATATGATTTATAAATTTTATTAAATAGATTATTCTCTACTTTTATATCTTGAACTATTATTTTCTTAAGCTCTAAAGAGTCACTTTTTTCAATTAAACAAATTAAATCTTTTATATATTTTGAACAGTAAACTGAATCAACTAGCAAGCCAATTTTAAGTTTACTCACAATAAATTCCAATTAATCATTATTAAGATGTTGGCTTTTGCAGCCATGATGCCATTCTGATGAATAAATATTGACAATTTCACCAATTGATAAAGTGCGGTTACTGTCTACTTCAGTTACTTGCATATTCGATATTTGCTTAATTCTTGCATCACCCTTTAGAAAGGAAAGTTGACCTATTGAATTTCTACTTTCCGAAAATTTAGATGGGAACATCGGGTATTCATCAAAACTCCGCTCAAATATATTGAAATAATCTCGTCTTATGAAGAATGCGTTCACACCATTTGAAGAAGTTCCTAGAAATGAATAGCCCTTTTTGTACCCCATTGCAATAAGGGCTTTGATCGAAGCACCAAAATATAAATTAGAAAAATGCTCATTACTCCTTTTAAACTCGGGTTTATAGGGAATTGTTAATCCATGCTGATCACCAAATACCGAGTTATATTCACAAACAACCAATATTGGATTAGCGGATTTTATAGCATCCCAAATGTAATAATCATTTCCATCTAAATCTATGCTGAGCAAACCAATTTCTCCTGAAAATCCAGATCCAGCAATCAGCCCATCAATATTATCGGCCGTGATAAATTTAGCTAGCGCAGTTAGGTCATGTCTCCAATAGATTGAATCCTGCTTTATGAATTTAATATTATCTTCTGAACCATCAATAATCAGGCCAGACCAATTACGATTTTTAATCAGAAATCGGGTGTTTGATTCAATGTAATTCTCAACACCAAGCTCAATAAATTTCTTTGGAATATTTCTTTCTCTTTCGATTTTTTCAATTAAATAATCTATTATTCCATCCTCACCCCACTGCGAGTATATTTGAAACTCAGCCTGATTTATATTTGAAAATTTCTGGTTTAGATTTCTATTTGATGCCGCCCTTCCGTTCTGCATTAAAATTTTATCAAAAATATTAGTAATTTCTTCCGAATTGTTTAGATATTTTGATATTTTGTTAAGAATTTTTTTTATTTGCATCTCTAATCCTAAAAGCAAATTGTCTATAGTATGTATCAGCACCCAATATGTTGCATATGATTCTCATTCTAAGATACCTTAAATTAAAAAAAAATGGGTCTGAATTTATTCCGGAAAATATCTCAACCTCAAAATTATTTTCTTTAAATAGGCGAATCAGACTTTTTTCCGTAAAAAATCTCAAATGGGTTTTATCTAAAATGCCAGATTCTGTGTATTCCCAATCTTTTTTAAGTAACAAATTAACAATATTGCTAATGTGTCTAACATTTGGGATTGACCCAATAATAGATCCGCTTTGATTTAGCTTATTTTTTAATTTAAGCAGGAAATTTTCTGTATCAGAAATGTGTTCTATTATATCATTACAAACAACAAGATCATACATATGATCTGGGAAAAGGTCAATAGAGTTTTCAAATGTACCCGCCACAACATTACTTAATTTGATTCTTGCAATCTCTGCGGCACACTCATTCATTTCAATTGCATCGTATTGAACATTGGAAAAATTATCTCTAAAGCCACCATTTCCACACCCAATTTCTAATACCATTCTTACATTTTTAGGTATTAAAAAATTAAGTTCACTTCTTTTGTTTTGGTAATATTCTTGCATTTTTATAATCCACTATCGTCTCGAAAGTTTGCTGTTTTAAAGCCCACAAATTTAATATCATTAAGCGATACGCTGTGTATAATATTGTAATAATATGCATTTTATTGAAATAAGTAATTGCAACGATTGAATATCTATAAAATGGTACGAAATACTCGATATTCATGCTCCTAAATTTTCTCCACCTATTTCGAGAGTTTGACACTCCACTTTGGCCAATTTCAATTAATGCATTTTGAGTCCTTTTTATCGGACCTAGTGCGATCATGTACATGCATATCGACCAGTCCAAAGCTAAATAGCTTTCATGCAAATAAGGGCATTTTTTAAGAAGGTGAGTGCGAAATATACTGTAGAGAATTGCATGAGAATCTAAAATATTATCTAAAAATATCCTTACTCTGTCATCAAAACTACCTTCAATGCAATAGTTAATTAGATTATCTTCAAATTGCCCTATAAATTTATTGGAAGATGTTGACCCAACATATTCAACGTTATTTTCAAGAAAAGCTATATTTATTTCAAAAAAAAATTTTGACCTAAAGTCGTCCTGGCAGACCCATGTAAAGTATCTTGTATTTGACTGCTGAAGAACATATTGGAAATTAGCATAAAGACCAATATTTGTTTTTTGCCTTACGTAAATTACTCGATCGTCTTTGGATGCAATCTCCTTGCATATTCCTTCAGTGTTGTCTGTAGAAGCATCGTCAGAGATAACAACCTTAATATTTGAGTATGTTTGAGACAACACCGATTTCAATGCATTGGCAATTGTCAACTCTCCATTAAATACTGGCATACCTACTGTTAATGCATGAATTTGATTCATATTTTATCTAAAGAATTTTCCATTCTGTAATTATTTGAATCTAAATATTTAGATATATTATCTATTATTTTCTTATGTGTTTCAAATGAAAAATTTGTTACGAAATAACTATATATTAATGGTTTAAATTGTGAATAGTAACCACCTATTTCCACAAGCATTTTCTCATAATCATGAACAAAAATATTATACTTATAAATGTTATTCATATAATAAAATTCATAAATTTCATTTTTATTATTACGTTTAAAAATCATATTTATATTATCAATAAAAGAATTAAGTTCCTCCAAAGTTCGTGCTGTTTTGACAAATGAATATGCTCTATAAAGATTATTATGAGAAGCCGAAATCACAGGAATATCAAGCATAGCGTACTCTACCGCAATACTCCCATGAACAGTCAAAACAGCCTTAATTCCCATATTTATTACTTTATTATTTGTTGTTGTGGGATCTAATATTACTAAGCTATTCCACCTATTTGAAAATTCATTAATTTTTTTGTGTAAATTATTTGAAGTGTCAGGATGTAGCTTTAAAAGCCATATGTAGTTCTTATCTTCCTTAGCCTTACCATTTAAAAAATCAATCCAATCAAAAAAATCTGCAAATTGAAAATTCCCATATGCGTGCGGTCCATCACTAAAAACATGAGCAGCAATTAAAATGTATTTAGCATTTAAATTAAATTTTTCCGGATTTACTGTTATATTTAAACCTGACCTCTCATAAATAGCAGATTTTTGAAGAACATCAACCCCACCATTTCCACTTATTCTTCGATGAAGAATTTCTTTTGATTTTTGTAATGCCTTCTGAGCGTCTGATTGGTTAATTTTTTTGAATTTAACTCTATACTCGTCAAAATCTTTATATGCAAAATACTGCTGCGGGCTTAATTTATATATATGCGTTAATGAAGCTTGGTAAACTGGGATATTTTTAGCCAAAGCTATCCTTAAAGGAATCGCGTGCATATATACACAGTGACTTACAACAAGAGCTTTTACTTTATTTACATCGAAGTACTCTTTCCAAAACAAAAAAAATGCAAGGGCTTTAAGTAGATATATTCTATATTCTGAATCATTGACATCTACCGTAATTTCATCATATCTCCTAAGGTAGCTGTCATATATTAAATCGCCTACTACAATTCCAGATATTGAAATTGCCAGGGCATCATCTTTTCTTTTAAGATTGGGGATAATTTCGTCGAATAAAATTTTTGCTGCTTTTGAGTATGAATTTATTCCCGCGTTCACATAACTGTTGACACCAAACGAACTATAAACATAATATTGTCCTAAATTAAAAATTCTGGCTAATACAGAATCCAATCTTTCATATAAATTGTTATATAAATATGCGTCATAGCCACATATTTTAGCGTTATATTTATCCGAAAGTATATTGGATAGATATGCATAAGATTGATGAGAGGAACACATTGAATTTACTTCTACAAGTACTTTATTTTTGTTATTTTGTACTTTTGTTACCCAAATTTTTTTGTTGAAATTTACATAAGCTCTAATACCCTTTTTAAGCAAGAGATATCTATTAATTTTCAAAAAAAATTTATTGGCAAAAAAAATGTTAATTTTTTCTAGCATGCAACCTGGAAAAAGTTTTCGGCGTATCTTAATTTTATTTATATCAAATGTTGAAAGCAGTTTTCATAATTTTACTATTTGATAAATTCCAAAAATCCCCAATTCATTAACACTCCACCACTTATCTCTATATACTTACCATTAGATAGTTTCTGCGTGAATGTTCCAATCCCTCTGCCTTGAGAAGGAATTTCTATATCCACTGAAAATGGATAATAATTAATGCCTTTCACCTTTTCTTCAAATTTTTGAATAATTGGACCAATTGCATAGGTTTTGTATTCGTACTTCAATTTATTTAAAGAAGAAGGTCTAGATAAATCTTCTATACTGGAAGTAATGTTAACGTCATGGTTTTCATTAAATAATGAACTAATGATGACTCTGCCCGATGGACTGCATAAATTTAACATTTCTTCAATTACATCAAATGGATTGTCCAATACCATTAGCGTTTGCATACAAAGAACTAAATCGAATTTTCCATATTTTTCTTCTTGTGTAAATAGATCAGAAACAATGCACTGGGCATTCATACCTTTTGTTGTATTCTTTGCTATTTCAATAGCATCAGGATTTAGATCTATTAGCGTATATTGTGTCTTACTATCTAAGAACTTTGATAAATGAAAACAAGTTCCGCCACCTCCACATGACACATCTATAACCGTTAAAGGCTTACAGTTGTTGTTTTTTATTAAAGTCTCTAAAAATTTTTGTTGCTCTGTTTTTAGCGCTACAGACTTTAAATAGTACTCTTTAACCTTAACATGATCTGCCTGAATGGTCTTGATATAGTTATTCATATCTTTTCCAAGATTTATAAGTATTAATGTTTTTGTTGTTAACTATCTTCATGATTTTTTTTAAGTTAGCCTTGTGAATCCCATGTGTTTGATAGGTCCTTGAAGTAAACTTTTTACACTATTCCCCTTGCTTTGCTCTAATGCTATTTTCTGAAAGATTTTGTCTACAATTGCGAGGTATTTTTTAATGTCACTATCGGTATGACAATAATTTGCATAAAACCTATCAGAAGCAAGTATATTTTCTTTGAGCATTTCCTGTATAAAATATGTGGCAGTCTCAGGCCATTCCGAGTTATTAAGTTTAAATGTTGCAAGCGGTGGTATACCCGATACCAGAATATCTAAGCCATGCGTGCTTGCTGCGCGCTTCCATCCCCTCTGAATTTTCAATCCAGTTTCTGTGATAATTTTTCCTAAATCCAGTTTTTTATGTTTTTTAATCGTTGCTAATGCAGCAACCGGACCCATCTTATCAGTCCAATATGTGCTACTGATAAATGTAGATTGAGCGGCCTCCATTAGTGATCTTTTACCTATAAGCGCTGCCATTGGAACGCCATTTGACATGGTCTTTCCAAATGTAACTAAATCGGGATAGACACCATAAATCATATGCATTCCGCAAGTACCCATTCTCCACCCAGAGGTAACCTCATCAAAGATTAAAGCTGCTCCATAAGTATCCGCCAACTTTCTAACCTCATGTAAAAAATTATCTTTAGGACCCTCATCACGACATGGCTCCATTACTATTGCGGCTATAGATGAGCCATGGACTGAAAGAATTTTTTTTAATTCTTCAATTTGGTTATATCTAAAAGGAAATAAAGTTTCTTTTAAACCTCTTGGTACTCCATCAGGATTTAATCCTGGTAATAAATGCCCATCGAGAGCCTTATCTTCAGATAGATTTGCGGATAGATACCAATCATGCCATCCATGGTAACCACAAAAAGCAATTTTTTCCCTGCCGCTAGCTGCTCGAACAACCCTAATTGCAATAGCCATAATCTCGCCACCACCTCGTGCATACCTTACCATCTCAGCCCAGGGATGCAACCCAATTAATTCTTCAGCCAAATAAACTTCTTCAGGGGGATTTAACGTTGTCAGATTCCCAGACTCTAGCGCTTTAATCACGGCACAATTAACATCAGGATCAGAATATCCGAGAACAGATGCTCCGATTCCAACCATTGTGCAATCAAGAAATTGGCTTCCATCCAGGTCCCAAATATTACATCCCTTTGCTTTGGAATAATATGCCGGCCAATATTCGGGTAGATACATTTCAGACCGTTTGCCGAGTAGTTGCGCCCCCCCAGGAATAATTTTTTTTGCATTCTGATACAGTCGTTGACCGGAACCAATTTTTAGATTTTTCATATTTAGAAATAAGAGTGCATTAGATACTATTGTTGCGCATGAATGCTCTACACAGGCTAAATTATGGCATAAAATTTTTGCAGGGATATAAGTCAATAAATAATTTTTTTAAAACCAAAAGGAATTTATAATTAAATCAAGATAAAAAAATAGGCAAAGTATGACAAAAAAAATTAGTACTATTCTGGAAGATATTGGAGCAATAAAAAAGGAGAATCAAGAGATTTTTGCTACAAAAACAAGGGATAACAAAAACTAAACTGTATATAGAGACAGAATTTCAAAAGTCATCTATATTGACGACTTTTATATTGGCGAGAAGGTATACGAAAGGGGTCATTATAGAAAAGACATGAATCCATTGCTGATTAGAGATTTTGAAGATGTAACAGATAGCGAGCGAAGATTCAATTCATATAAGCAATTCTTGATTGCAAAGTCGATAGTAGATTTTGGATGTGGCGCAGGTAGTTTTCTAAAAAAGTCTAAAAGTCTTGCTAAATCAGTTACAGGTATAGAGTTACAGCAAAACTATATTGATAATCTCAACAAAGAAAGTATTAAATGTTTTAAAGACATAAGAGAAATTGAAAGTGAACAAGATAGTATATTTTTATTTCATTGAAATGCGATGAAAGAATCATAGCTAGCGGATATTCCCAGGATGTAACGCACTTACTTGATAATTCTAATTTAAAATTTTTTCAAAATCTTGGTTTATCAATTTGCAACACTAAATTTGCAAAAAACAATTTTTTTTCCTTAAATTGCAGATATTAACTTATATTATTCTTTCTACCATAAATTAGATCTCAAAAAACTTACTCACGCTCATCTGTGGCACCAAGATTCAGATGATTTTGGACAGCTCAAATTATTTATTCCGTTAAATCCCACTAACTTAACCTCTGGCTCTTTCTCAGCATTATCAAAAACAGCAATACCAAGGAATTGCAGACTTATAGACCAGGAGCTTATTGATAAACCGCATTTAATTGATGCATCTGATAAAAATTCTAGATTGACTGATAAAACAATTAGATCTAATTTTGAATGCAATATACTGGATTTTGAATCTACTCCTGGTGAAATGCTACTTGTTGACACAGATAACTGTTACCACAAGGGGGGCAGATTTTATCTCCAAATCATTATAGGTTGATGGTAGTTGTTACTATTGGAGGCATTACCCATAGAAC
>Ga0214921_10011464_pt1 | contig 10770 bp, 9 predicted proteins | sample LL1505_MetaG_FD_177992 | JGI IMG/M metagenome (GOLD analysis project Ga0214921, IMG submission 177992) | Freshwater microbial communities from Lake Lanier, Atlanta, Georgia, United States - LL-1505 | ecosystem: Environmental > Aquatic > Freshwater > Lake | place: USA: Georgia | collected 2015-05-28
CATCCATTCCATTTTCAATTTCATTTATAAATAGATGCCCAAGTTGAGATGAGCTTAATTTTTCAATCTCATCATCATTTTTATAGTAACGATCATGGTGTAATCCAGTTGTTGCAATGATGTTTATGCCAGTTAATTCCGAAATTTTTCGAAGCTTCTGTGGATTGCGGCCAGCACCAGTAGGCATGCAATCGACCATGCTTTGAACTCCAGCTTTTTTACATAACAAAACCTCTGTAACTGCATCCTCAGTGCTTGGTAAGTAAATGTGTTCATAATCTTTTTTTACAATCTCTGATTCAATTATTAAGTGCTCATGCATATAAGTAACGCCTAGGGTTTCTGGTGAGATATCCCCTAGTACGGTTCTTACCTTGCTACTCATTTACTGGGCACCTCTAATACTGCGCCAGTTTCGATAATTTTCCTGCGGATATCTGAAAAGTTAACCTCTCTAATTTCCTTTTTATTTGCAAGTGCAATTGAGCCCGCGACTCCGGCAGCAACACCCATTGCCATGCATTGCGCCATTGAGCGAATTGAAGCGTGCGCATCATGTGAAGCTGAAAAACATCTGCCAATCACCATCGTATTTACACTGTCTTTAACTATTAATGATCGCAAAGGGATTCCAACTGCAGAACCATCTGGCAGATAAATCCAATTTGTGCCATCACCGCTGTGGTGATCTTCAATTGGTGCTCCACATAATGCAACCTGATCATCAAATTGTTTTGCTTCTAATACATCTGATTTAGTAACGCGATAATCACCATAAACTCTTCTTGTTTCTCTAACACCAATTAAGGTTGAAAAGCCATATAAAGAAGAGTCTTTATACCCAGGTACCTTGTCTACCAAAAATCTTGCATACTCCGACGCTTGTCTTCTGCCAGCGATTTCTGAGTCGGTTAAAAAGAATGGATCATCTAATACAGATTCAATTTCACCATTGCTGTTTTTGCGAACTGAATCAAGCCTGGTCATTACCGTTGCAGTTGTATTTGGAACTGGCGTGATGTGATCTGATCCCTCTCTACGTGGGAGTTCATACCCATTATCTGCTGCATCTTGCATCAACTCATGTAGTTGCTCTTTCTTAATTTTCTTTCGCTCCACTAAATCAACATTAACCATTTTAAAAGTGGTTGTTAATGTTTGAGCAGGTGATATTTCGCCAGCTTTTTCATATTCAAAGCCGGCATAATTTGATAAATCTGCATCCCCGGTAGCATCAATAAAAAAATCTCCAGTCACTGAACAAAGGCCAGCCCGGGTAGCAAGTATCAACTCATTGACTTTGCCATCTTTAACATTTACTTGTTGTAAGAGCGCGTGCAATAATATTTTTGCACCAGATTTAACTAGTAATGATTCCCATACAACTTTTAAATGCTCTGGGTTATAAGTAACACCAGTTCCAGCGCCATATGTATTTGGCCGCTCAACCATTGAACCAAAGCTTTTTAATCCATCAATAACATCATCAGGTATTCCGCCAACGATTTTCTTTGCTTTTTCCCCTGGCGTGTAGAAGCCATAAAAAGTATCTAGGACTGCAGTGCTTGTCCCCCCAATAAATGGCAGGCGATCAATTACAAGTACTTTGCTGCCAGATCTTGCAGCTGCAATTGCTGCAGAGGCGCCAGCAGAACCAGCACCCATCACAATCAGGTCAAAGTGGCCTAGTGATCTATTTGGCATTGCTACCCCCTTTTCAGAGCATAGTCCAAATGTCTATACTACTTTAAACTATTTCTACGCTTTGGAGGATTTGTGAAATCACATCGCATAACAATGTTAGGTACTGGCCTAATTGCTGACTTCTACACAATGACATTACATGGTCAGCGAAATCGAGATTCAGTTGCCGTTGTTTACTCTCGTTCTGAAGAGCGTGGTGATGCCTTTGCAAAGCGATGGAATATTCCAACCTATACAACAAGTATTGAAGAAGCGATTAATCATCCAGATACAGATGTAATTATTGTTGCGCTACCAAACCATATGCATGAAGAGGCGATAACACTTGCTGCGAAAGCTGGTAAAGCAATCCTTTGCACTAAACCGCTTGCTAGAAATGCAGCAGAAGCAAAGAGAATTTTAGATACAGTAGAAAAAGCTGGCGTATTCGCCGGTTACTTAGAGGATCTTTGTTACACACCAAAAACACTTAAAGCAGTTAAGTCTGTGCAAAGTGGCGCAGTTGGTGATGTGCTGTGGGTTCGCTCTCGTGAAACTCACCCTGGACCACACAGTGCTTGGTTTTGGGATGACAAACAAGCAGGTGGTGGCTGCATCGTCGACCTTGGTTGTCACTGCATTGAAATTATTAGAAACTTTGTTGGAAAAGGTAATCGCCCAGTTGAAGTACTTTGCTGGAAAGATACTTTGGTCCATCCAATTAACGCTGAAGATAATGCAGTTGCCTTAATTAAGTTTGAATCAGGCGCGATTGGTCAATTTGAAGTTTCATGGACTTTCCGCGGTGGTATGGATCTTCGTGATGAAGTTGCTGGAACCCATGGCACAATTTGGATGAATCACTTCTTGCGAACTGGATTTGAAATGTTTACCGCAGCAGAAGGTAATTCATATATTGCAGAAAAATCAGAGACCTCAACTGGATGGCTATTCCCAGTAGGCGATGAGGTAGCAGAGCTTGGTTACGTAGACATGTTCACAGATATGTTTAACTCCATGGAAAGCAAGAAAGATCCGATGGAGACTTTCTATGATGGCTATGTTGTGAATGCAATCATGGATGCTTGCTTTAAATCTGCTGAAACTCATGGCTGGGCACCAGTTGAACTTGACTGGCGTGGTGGTAAAACTCCACGAATTCAAAACAAGCCATCAATGTATGAAGGCCAAGTAATTATTAAGCAAGAAACTTTGCCAGATGGCCGAGTTAAATTGATCCTAAAGGATCCAAAGACAAATGAATTTAGTGATCGAGTAGTTGCAACGGTAAACGCTTAAAGCAACTACAAGCTCATTGGCAGCAGGGCAGCAATCTGATTGCGTGCAATCAAAAAGCCCTGCTTAACCTTTTCATTTGTGCCTTCAAATCTACGATCCTCATGTTCAATACAAAGCACACCTTCATAGCCAACTTGTGACAAAGTTGCTACAAAGTTCGCCCAATTGATCTCACCATAACCTGGAAGTCTTGGTCGTTGCCAGCCAATTCCGGCAGACATAATTCCATTGTTATATAGACCTTCGCGATCAATCTCCATGTCTTTAACATGTGTGTGATAAATACGAGAACCAAACTCTCTAATTACTCGTTCAATATCAATCATCTGCCATAGCAAATGTGATGGATCAAGATTTAATCCGACGGTTGGACCAAATTTATCAAACATTTCTCGCCAAATTCTTGGCGAGTAGGCAACGTTGTGTCCGCTTGGCCATTCATCTTTACTAAAAATCATCGGGCAATTTTCAATAGCAATCTTCACATTGCTATCAGTTGCAACTTTGACAATATCTGGCCAAACTTTCTGTGCCTCAGCCCAATTCTCATCTTGAGATTTAGATGCATCAGCTCCAATAAAAGTACTAACTACTGGAACACCCATTACGCCGGCTGCTCTAATAACTTTCTTGGTGTGCTCGTTAACTAGCTTTCGTTGTTCAGGATCTGGGTGTAAATTATTTGGATAGTAACCAAGTGCAGACATTTCAATTTTGCGTTCCTTCAATTGACCAACAATCTCTTGGCCACGATCTTTACTTAGATCTTCAACCTCGATATGAGTAATGCCGGCATATCTGCGATTAGCACCAGAACTCTTTGGCCAACAACAAACCTCTAGCATTTCAAATTTTTCAGCAGCAGCCCACTCTGCAATTTCAAGCAATGGCACATCTGGTAGTGGTGCGGTTAGTAGTCCGAGTTTCATTTGCTTCTCCTTTGATTGCCTAGATTATCTATTTGTTTACCTTAATCCAAGAGGATTTTTTAGAACTTTCCGCGATTGCATCGGTAATTTTTAAGCTACGAACCCCATCCGCAAATGTTGGGTAGGCACCAGAGCTACTACCGGTTTCAATATCTGAATAAACTCTTTCAAAAAGACCGCGGAAGGTTTCAGAAAATCCCTCCACATGCCCGCCTGGATAAAATGAAATCTTTGCTGCCTCTGGTGAAAGCATGCTGGGATCTTTATGCAGTACTTCATTTGCTTGACCGCGATGACCAATCCAAAGTTGCTCTGGATTTTCCGCATCAAAAGCTAATGATCCCTTTGGCCCTGAAATCTCCCAGTTAATAGAGTTCTTACGACCGGATGAGATTTGTGAGATTGAAATCGTTGCCCGAGCGCCATTTGCAAACCTAATTAATACTCCAGCTGCATCATCTGATGACATAGTTACAGTTTCTCGCTTAGAAGAATTATCAATCGTAAAAGTTTGTACTGGCCCTGTTGGCTTCTGTCTAGTTTTAACTAAGGTGTGAAGCTCAGCCATGACCTCAACAACCTCTAAGCCGGTAACAAAACCAATTTGATCAATTAAGTGAGATCCAATATCTGCCACTGCTCGTAATTCACCAGCTTGCTCTGCTTCAAGACGCCAATTCCAGTCTGTATCAAGCGTTAACCAATCCTGATGGTAATGACCCTTTACATATCTTGGTGTACCAATTAAATCTGACTTAACAAGTGATCTAGCTTCATGAACCATTGGATAAAATCGGGTGTTAAAACATGTGGCATTAACTAAGCCTGTTTTTTCTGCCAGCTGCACAAGTTCAATGCCTTCTTTAGCCGAAAGTGCTAACGGTTTCTCACAGATCACATGTTTACCAGCAGCCATCAACTCTTTAACTTGTGGGTAGTGAAGTGCGTTTGGTGAGGTTACATGAACAACTGTTACATCTTTATCAGCAGCAATCTCGGCAACAGATTGGTATTGTGTTTTGATTGATAGATTTTCAGCACCTCTTTTAGTGCTTTCAGCACTTCCCGATAAAACACCTTTAACTAAAACACCAGTTCTTCGAATCGATTCAACATGCACTGTTCCAATAAACCCAGTGCCAATAACTGCTGCTGAATTAATCTTCATAGAATTATGAGTTCTCAGATATTTTTGCGTAAGTCCAAGCAAGTGCAAGCACAATTGCTCCGTAAATCATTTGTTTAACAGCCTCAGAGGAGTTGATAGTGGTCAATAATGATGAAAGCAAAGTAAGGATCAGTGTTCCCATCATTGTTCCCTTATACCCACCAATACCGCCCATAATCGATGTGCCACCGATAACCACGGCTGCAACTGATGGAAGTAAAAATGAATTTGCCAAGCTGAGTGCAACTGCGCCTGATTGACCACCTAAAATAATTCCACCAATACCACCGAGAATTGCACACATAACGTATGTTGTGACTTGAACTTGCCAAACTTTTACACCAGCAAGTCTTGCAGATTGTGCATTATCGCCAATTGCATAGATCAACCTACCTAAGCCGGTTCTAGCCAAAATAAATAGCACAATTAAACTTACAAGTAGCCAGATAAAAAATGGCCAAGATAAAGTATCAACTATTGAAGCAAAAAATGGCCAGGATCTTGGATCTGCCGTTGCTGATTCAAATACCCAGCCACTAGTGTCAATTATTGATGCAGTACTTAGGGTGACAAGTGCCTCTGGAACCGTTGAACTTCCCTGTAGAAAAGTTGTAACACCAACAGTAAATACACCAATCAGCACTGCATTCATTCCTAGTGTCATAATCAGAGGATTCATTCCTAATAGGCCAACCGCTAAGCCATTAATTGCGCCAATCACAATGCAATACAAAAGTGCAAGAGATAGGGCTACCAATAAACCAGATGAAGATTTAACGCTAACAATAAATGCTGCTCCAGTAGCAATCATTGCTAGAGATAGATCAATTCCGCCGGTTAGCATGCAAATTGTTTGACCAGCTGCCAAAAGCCCAAGGGCTGCACCTAAATAAAATATATTTCCAATAGCTGGGATTGAGAAGTTATAAGAATCTAGTAACCCAGTAATTATATAAAGAGCAAATAAAATTCCAGTAAGTGAAAGCATAGATTTAGAAATTCGTGACTCGTCAAACATTTTTAGCTTAATCATTTTTTCCCCGCCGTCCGTTTGCGAAGTAATCCACCAAGTAACACAACAACTATCGTTAATGCTCCAGTTACGATCTGGCTGTATGCAGGATCAATTCCAAATGCAAGCAAAATTGTTGGAATAAAGTAGAGAATTAACGCAGCTATGGCTGGTCCAACTAATCCACCAACTCCACCGGAGAGTGCTACTCCACCTAAAACAGCTCCAGCTACTGAATTTAAGGTTGCAGTATTACTTATATTTGCGAATGGACTTGAGCTTAAAGTTATACCAGTTAAAGCTAATCCTGATAGGGCGGCGAATAAACCACCAAAAGCATAAAGCTTAATTCTTGTTAAATTAACATTTACCCCAGATAAAAATGCTGCTTCTTTATTTGATCCTATTGCGTACATAGAGATTCCAAGTTTGCTTCGGTATAACGGAATCCAGATTAATAAAATCGGAAGAATCAAGCAGATTAGCGGCGGAATAAAGTTTGGAACTTTTCCAGAGATTAAGTCGGCTAAGGTTTGATTAATTCCACCACCTGGCTGCGGCATTACATACATCGCAACTCCTACTAGCAAAAAGCTTGTTGCCAGAGTTACCACAATATCTGCTATTCCAGATACGGAAATTATCCAACCGGTTAAAGCTCCAATCAGGACGCCCACAATGATGAAAACAAATGCAAGCATGAGAGATTTACTAAATGAGGTATCCAGCATGTACTTAGCTGACAAGCAGTTGATTAAAACCGCTTCAGCACCAATCGCTAAATTGATTCCACCCCCGATGATGATTAATGCCTGGCCCATCGACAAAAGTGCAATAGGTAAAATTCCAAGCACAAATGTTCGGGCTTCATATGCACCAAATTGCGGCAATTGACTAATTCGCCATGCGCCCAACACAAGTGCTAGAGCAATAATTGCTAAATTCCAACTTTGTCTTTTTAGTTGAATTAGATTCATTTTGCAACCGCAATTCCGTGCGCCGCATTGAGCAAGTTTTCCTCATTGCATTTTTCAATCGGTAGGTCAGATCGAACTTTACCTTCATAAATTACTATTGCGCGGTCACAAGCTAGTTGAATTTCACGCAATTCAGAGGTGAAGAGTAAAACTGATTTTCCTTGATTAGCGAACTCGCGTACTAATTCGTAAATTTGTTGTTTAGTCCCAACATCAATGCCGCGAGTTGGATCAAAACATAGTAGAAGATCAAATCCAGTGGTAACCCATCGTCCAATGGTTACTTTTTGCTGGTTACCGCCAGATAATCTCTTCACTTGGGATTTGGCGCGAGTATCAATTTGTAGGCTTGAAACAGCATTATCTACTCGAAATTCCTCATCTTTAGAATTGATTACACCCCACTTTGAAATGCCTCTAAATCTTGTTAACGCTAAATTTTCTCTAATAGATCGTTGCGGCATGAGAGCTGACTTACGATCACCTGGAACATATGAAATACCTAAATTAATTGCATCACTTGGATGGCTAAAATTAACTTTTTTACCATTGACTAAAATTTCACCAGACTCTGGGTTGCGTTCCCCAGCCAGAATTTCAAATAATAAATCCTGCCCTTGACCTTCCAGAGCCGCTACACCAAGTACCTCACCCTTCTTGATTGTAAAACTCAAATCTTTCAGATGCTTTCCGCCAGATATTCCTTTAATCTCTAGAAATGTTTCATTACTTGCATTCGATCTAGACGAATGAGAGTTATTCGAATTTCCTTTATTTTTCTCGCCCAGCATTGCCTGAACAATCCGCTCTTCACTTCCCTGAGACGCTTCAAAGGTATCAACATTAATTCCGTCTCTTAAAACCGTTGCTCGGTCACAAATCTCTTCAATCTCTGCAAGCCGGTGAGAAATAAAAATAACCGACTTTCCTTTTGCTTTTTGATTGTTCATTACGGCAATTACTTTTTCTGCTAAATCTATCGGTAGCGCTGCAGTAATTTCATCCAAAATCAATAGCTCTGGATCATGCGATAGCGCACGGGCTAAATCAATCATTCTTAGTAAAGGCAATTCAATATTTGCCGCAATTTCGTTAAGGTTCACTTTTAAACCCATTAGAGCGAGCTCAGAAACAAATCTCGCTTCATTTGTGCCAGTAAGAGTTAGGTTTCTTTGAATAGAAATATCTGGAATTAAAGCTGGGTCCTGGAATACTGGTGCAACACCATTTTTTCTAGCATCATCTGGAGAGGAAAAAGTTAGTTGCTTTCCATTTAGTGAAATTGTTCCATTATTACTAGTGATAACACCGGTTAAGATTTTTACTAGCGTGGACTTACCGGCACCATTCGCACCGAGTAGGGCGTGAATTTCTCCTGGGCTAACTTCAAAGTTTGCATTTTTAAGGGCAACTACCGAACCGTAAGATTTTTCTAATCCTTTAATACTTAGGAGTGAGTTGTTGCTGGCCATTTATCACTCCTTACGTTCATTCGTTGTCACCTGCTTTTCTTAAACTTTAAGGCTTGAGGTTTCCCTCAAGCCTTAAAGCGAGTCCTAATGGAATCTTTTTAATAATTAATTATTAACGAGATCCATCATCAGAGTCTTGTGGTGCTTTGCAACGGAATAATTGCGCAGGTGTGAATGTAGTGATACCAGGCAATGAAAGTGTTGCAGAGAATGTAGCTTCTTGTGAAGGTACATAGTTAGCAGTTATAGCTGCCTTGTCAGTCTTGTATGTAAGCGCCTTTGGAGTTAGCAAGTTCTTTGCTGGAACTGTCTTGCCATCAAGCAAGTCAATTGCAACCTGTGCTGCATAACCACCAATAATTGCTGGGTTTGGTACAACAATTCCAACAAATCCCTTAGGAGCAAGAGAAGCTGTTAAGCGTTGGAACTCATTGTTGTCACTACCAAATACTGGGATGTACTTACCCTTTAGCTTGGTTGTCATCGCAGTAACGACGTTGTAGTCGATACCTGAAGTCCATACTCCTTGGAATTTACCTGGTACTAGCAATTGGTTAGCAAGTGTTCCGCCAGTTGCCCAATCCCAGTTAGTAAATACTTCTTTTGTAACCTGAATCTTTGGATACTTAGCTAAAGCTTCTTTGAAACCAGTATCGCGATCGGTATCTGCACCAGCACCTGAAGCTCCGCGCATGTAAAGAACATTTCCTTTACCGCCCATTGCCTTAAATAGTGCCTCTGCGCCTACTCGACCATATGCAACCTGATCATTAGAGACAAGTGTTGTATTTGGTGCAGTAATTGAGTTATCAACTGCAATAACCTTAATTCCAGCAGCTACAGCCTCTGCAATTGCAGCGTTGTTTGCTGATGGATCTCCTGAGTTAACAATAATTGCATTAACACCTTGAGTCTTTAGAGTACGGATATCAGCTGATTGACCAGCTGCATCTGTATTACGTGAAAGAACAGTTACGCTTGCAACTTTTCCTGAAAGTGTTGCTTGAGCTTTAATTGCGCAAACCATTGTCTCGCGCCATGAGTTTCCAGCCCAGCTATTACTTACACCAATCTTGTATTTTGCTGCCTGTGCTTGTGCTGGGGCTGCAGCTAAAGAAGCACCCAATACAAGTGAGATTGATGAAGCAATTGCTAAGCCAGCTTTAATACGCTTTGAACTTAGTTTCATTGCATTCCTTCCGTTTCGATAGTCGATCGACTTTCGGAGTGCAATCCTTAACTATTTAGTCAAGAACTACAACCCTTTTTATGTATTGATACCAAATTGATATATACCCGGGGGTAAATATCTCGATTAATCCGTACCCACCCTAGGAGATGTGGATCCGGTTAGTCGAGATGAGAGGCGCCGAGCATGTTCGGCGTAGGCAGCATCGAAAAGTCTCTTGCTTTCGGCTTCTCCTACCACAGCAGAACTAGTAATAACAGGTGGAATATATCCGGCTTTAACTAATTTTTCGGCGACTTGTACTTTAATTTCATTAACAACTGCAATTGCGGTAATTGTTGAGCCAGGACCTACCGGTGTTTGCATTTCGGGAATTGAAACCAACGCATCCCCTACTGGCACCATTAAATCAATTACTAAATCTGCATTATCAGAAAGTGTTGTACCGGATGAGTGAGATGGCTTTCCAGTTTTATTACTAGCAACCGAGGTAACTGCAATTACTTTTACGCCACGTTTTTTTGCTCCGATTGCCATTTCGATTGGAACGGCAGTTTTTCCACCAACACTAAAAATAATTAAAATGTCATTTTTGCTAAATTGCCAGTTTTTTAAAATCTCTTCAGCAAAGCCTTCGACTCGTTCAATAAACATTGCCTGTCGCTGACCATTTGATCCAACAACCTGGGTATGAAAAGTCATAGATAATTCAGCCATTGGATTAAATCCTGCGTATGAGCCATAACGAGGGAACATCTCTTCGAGTGGAATACGAGAGTGACCAGTGCCAAATAAGTGAACAACACCATCCGCCAAAATTGAATCTGCACACCATTGAGAGGCTTTAGCTATGTTTGCACCCTCTTGGCTGGATAAATCTTTAAGTAATTGAATTGCACCTTCAGTCCATTTACCCGCGAGCGCAGCTTTATCTGACATAACCGCCCCCTTACCTTCAAGCCAATGAACTGGTACTTTGTACTTTAAATGTCTATACCAATTCTGAATAGAAGGTAGTCCAATCATGCGGGCAGGTCAAGG
>Ga0214921_10011466_pt1 | contig 10770 bp, 6 predicted proteins | sample LL1505_MetaG_FD_177992 | JGI IMG/M metagenome (GOLD analysis project Ga0214921, IMG submission 177992) | Freshwater microbial communities from Lake Lanier, Atlanta, Georgia, United States - LL-1505 | ecosystem: Environmental > Aquatic > Freshwater > Lake | place: USA: Georgia | collected 2015-05-28
TATGTATTACGATTATGTATTACGATTATGTATTACGATTATGTATTACGATTATGTATTACGATTATGTATTACGATTATGTATTACGATTATGTATTACGATTATGTATTACGATTATGTATTACGATTATGTATTACTTATATAAATTTATTTTTAAGTAAAAACAATTACTATATATTGTAATATTCAATTTTATTAAAAAAATAAAAATAAAAATAAAAATAAAATTAAGAATTAAATTTTTTTTAATATTATAAAATTAAAATTATTCTAGCAACATCAAAATAAATTTCTAAAATAATAATACATAATCTACTAGATAATTAATTTTACCTTACTAAAATATAAATGCAATTAAAATCTTTATTACCCCGGGTATTATGTGTTATCACATATCTATTTGCCATTAGTATTACTATATGGGCTTTGTATCAACCTTATATGAAGACTAATATTCTTGATGCAAATATAGATCAATATATGGATAAAAAATGTATTAATAATGTTTGCGAATCTAATAATAATACTGATTTAGGACAACAAGGAAATGCACTGTATATATTGTATATAATTTTCATTGTTCTTGCAAGTTTATGCTTAGTTCTATCATTTACAAAATACACTAAAATATGCAATGTTGTAGGACTATTATTATTAGGTATAGCATTTGCAGTGATGATTACACTCATTATCATTGTTAAAACTTCATACATTAATGTTGCTGTAAATTTTAATTATAATTTTACTATAGCAAGCATTCTAGTAATAGTAGTTTGTTGTCTGATGATTGTAAAACAATTACTATGTAATAGTATGTTGCATTCTGCAGGTAGAGCAATTATGCGGATGAAGTAATTATATATTAATATTAATTTTAATTTTTAATTTTAATTATATTTTAATAATCAATATAAATATATTTGAGTAATAAAAATTATATATCTATATCTATATCTATATCAATATCCATATCTATATCAATATCCATATCTATATCAATATCTACATCTTCCAGAATGCCAGAAGGTATTGAAATACGTAAATTTGCAGACATCATACGTCATAATGTAGAAGGACATATGATAACTAAACTAAATATTCTTAAAGGTCGTTATACTAAAAAGCCCTTTGATGGTTTCCAGGATTTAGAAAAACACTTACCTGTCAAAGTAATTAATGTTAAAACAAAAGGTAAATTTACTTATATAGAATTAATGAGTTGCCAGAAAGAAAATACTAAAGAAGATGTTAAAAAAAATGTTGACAAAAATGTTATAGAAGATGGCAAAACATTTTGGTTATTTAATACATTAGGTCTTACTGGAGGATGGACAGTTTGCGGGAAAACTAAAAATAATTTAGCAGATGTACATAATTCTAGATATCTTAAAAGTGATAAGCATGAAGGTCTTGTATTTGCATATCCAATAATTTGGGAATATATTTCCAACAATAATCTCAGTGAATGGTTTGAACGAGCACTAGACCATCTTAATGTTGAATTTATAATGGATAATGGATTGCGGCTTTATTTCTATGACCAATTAAGTTTTGGAACCCTTAAAATTATCGAATCTAAAGCGGATTTAGAAAAGAAACTAAAAGAATTAGGTGCAGATATTATGGATGAAGAAACTACTTTTGAAGTATTCAAAACCCAAATTACTAAGAAGGTAAATTGTAAAAAAATGATTGGTAATGTTATAGTAAATCAGCGAATTATATCTGGGGTAGGGAATTATTTGCGGGCGGATGCATTATGGATGTCCAAAATATCACCCTTTCGGTTAGTAGAAACTATTTCAGATAAAGAATTAGAATTACTTTATAAAAGTTTGCGTGCCCTAATGTGGGGCGATTATGACTATGATTTTGCATTGAAGAAAGGCTATATAAATAAAGGGTTCAAAATACCACACGATTATGGAAGAGAATTTTTCATCTATCGACAAGACACCGATTTAGATGGTAATAAGGTTAGTAAGAAAGAATTATTTGAAGGCAGCCAGAAAAGATTTATTTTTTGGGTTGAAAATGTGCAAAAATAATACAACACATTTATATACAAACATTTATATACAATAATTAATGTTTTTTCGGAAAAAATTGAAAAATTGACAAAAATTGATTTTAATTGTTTTTAATATAATAATTATTTTTCCCAATCGAGCTATACGCAACGACTTTGAACCCTCAAACTCACAAAATGCCTTCGAGTAAAAAACGTGTTGAACGCTGTGCCAATGACAACCCGTTCGCTCTTCTTCAAGAGGAACCCGACACCGCACCAGCACCTGTCCCAGCACCCGCCCCAGCACCTGCCCCAGCACCCGCCCCAGCACAAGCCCAAGCACCAGCCCCAGCACCAGGCAGCACCTGTCGTGTCTGCCTTCTGGAGAAATACAATGCAGCAATGCGCAACTACATCATCAAGCGCACAGGTGGCGAGGAGGATGCGAATCCGCCTGTTTTGTTCTGTGATCATTGGCATTACAAGTCCGAAATGCTCTGCAAGCACAACAAGAATCCTTACCACGATCGCTCCAAGTGCAATTTCATGCATGAAGGTCCGTGCCCCGCTCGCCGCGAAGATATTCCCTGCTTCTACGATGGAAAGCCTGACCACGAAACACAAGTGCCCGACTGCAAGTTCCGCCACGTGAAGAGTTTCCGAAAAGTCGCCGCATCTGTTCCCGCACCAATGCCTGTTGCTCAACCTCAGTCTCCCTTTTTCAACAAAGACGACGACTTTCCCGACGCCCTCGCTCAGAAAGCTGATGCAGTCAAATGGGCGGATGTGAGCGACCCTGAGCTTGCAACGGTGAAAGAAAGCCGTGCTGCAACTGCTCTCAAAATGAAAGAAATAGCTGCAGACATTCTTAAAGAAGAAAAACGTCTTCAGAAAGAGGCAAAACTTGCTCAGGAGAAGGCTCAGCTGGCTGCAGACAACGAGCTGGTTGCTCAAATGGAAGCAAAGCTTGCAGCGTTGAAGGCTTCAAAGGCTTGAAAGTAAAGTGTGTTTGGTTTCTCTGAATTGTATCGTCTTCATTACTTATGAAACATACACAAACAGAAAACTAAACATACTTTGTTATTTTTTTATTGTTTTCTATTTTTTTTTGCTAAAAAATCCAAAAAATCCAAAAAATTCTATTTTATTAAATTTGGCATATAAAATATTCAAAAAAATAAAAAATTGAAACAATAATTAAATATAGGGATAATTATTTTAAATCGTGTCATTGAACGATTGTTAACTTGATTACTACCAAAATAAAATGCAGCGCAATACTATTTCGCACAAAGCCAAAGCTGAACGTATTGTTTCCGGTTTTCCTATGCAACAACAAAAGAATATTAGAATGATTAAAAAGAATAATGAGATTGGTGAATTTTACCAAATTATTACACAAACCCATATGGGATATGATAATGCATTTTTGAAAATTAAATTGGAAACAACAACAAAACCTAATGCAAAAGTGCATTGCAAAGCCCGTGTTAATGATAATTATTTGGAATGCATTCAAAAAATGTATAATGAAGGTAAAATTATTCATCCAGAATACAAAATTGATACTGAACGCTTTAATGATGAAAATGGACAATGTCATTGGAATATTAATTTTCTATCTAAGCCAGAAGAGAAAATGTATAATACCTTTGAAAAAATGAAAAATATTATTGATAAAATTAGCGATTCTATTAAACAAATGGAAGAGAATGATGATAATATACCTGAAGCCACAACACTAATTACTCCACCTACAACATCGATTACTACAACACCTGTAGAGACACCTGTTGTACCACCTGTTGTGCTACCTATTGTGCCACCTGTTGTGCTACCTGTAGAGACACCTGATGATATAGATAATACAGCAAATACTGATAAAAAAGAAACAAAAATTAATATTCAACAATCTACAGTAAGCTCTGAAGTTAATATTACAAATCAACCAATAATTAATGTTCCTGTACCAGTCCCAGTATTCCCCCTGCAATTTGCTCCAGTTTTTAATGAACTTACTGTAGAATCCTTGGATGCTGAAAAAATGCATATTTATAATTTTGAAATGAATATTAACATGATGCAAAAAGATTTGGAAATTATGAAGAAACATCATGAAATACGTATTAAATGCTATAATGAACTTGTAGCTTTGCATAATGATAATTATATTTTGGAATCTAGTAGTGATAAGACTTCCATTATTTCAAAACCAGAAATTATCCCAATTAATACAAATGCAACTTCTGGAAATACTGAAAATACTGAAAATACTGAAAACACTGAAAACACTGAAAACACTATTATTGCACCAAAAGCTGATGAAGAAAAATGTGATTCGGCTAATGATAATCAGGTTGATAATGATAATCATAATGATGTGCCAAAAAATAATATTGATTCTTCTGCTGCAGGAAAAACATGGTTTGAAGTTTGTTCTGAGGAAGACTAAGCCAATCTAAATATATAAGGTATTTTCAATAAATAATTAAAAACGGAAAAAACAGACAAAATATTTGACAAATAATAAAATATAAATAAAAAATTGAAAAATTATTTTTTTATATAATTACATTAATTTACTTAATTCATTGCTAATAACCATTGTTATTATCCATTACTATTAATAAGCTTACAAACTTAAAATATGGCTTCTTCAGATAAGCAACAACCCCGTCAATATAAAGCTATTAATCAAAATGGTAAATATCTTACCCCAGAAGAACAATGCGAAAATCTTACTAGTAAATTGCGTAATTTTAAGAACGTCATCATTACTGAGCGTAAAATGGAGAATCAACTCGGAGTATTTTATGGAATTGATGTAAAAAATCGTTCCCTTAGTACTTATTTGAATGGTGTTTTTCATTCAATCAATATGAGAACTGTTAGCCATAAATCCCGTATTATTAATATTAAAATAGTTTTTAATGATGATGAACAACGTAATGCTGATATTTGGATTAATGCAGATGCAATTGCCCAAATTTTCCGTGAAATTGCAAATACTACCAAAGATAATGGAGAAGAGAATCGAACCCTAGAATCAATTCGGATTGAAGAGTTTGAAGATGAACGTCATAATAAACATTTATCTGTAATTGCAGAGAGTGTTAAAGGTGCATCATTAACCTATGCATATCTAAAATCTATAGATTTTGTAAAAGCAATTAATGAAAAATATGCAAGTGCAAATGTATCATCTTCTGCTATAGAATCTAGTAATGAAAATATGACAACAGATGAAATTAAAATCAAAAAAGAACTATTGGAAAAAGAACTTAAAGTTTTGGAAGAGCTAGAAAATGCTAAACAAGCAAGCAAGATTGATAATTCATCTACTGATACCACCCCGGCACCTGCACCTGCTCCGGCACCTGCACCTGCTCCTGCCCCGACACCTGCTCCGGCTCCAGCTCCCAAGGCACCACCACGGAACAAGGCTAAGTATAACAAAAATGCAGGTCAGAAAAAAACTAAAGGAGATACTACTAATTAGTTAATAAACAATATTCAAAAACAAGCAAAATATTCAAAAAAAAAATGAATTATATTTTGTAAGATTTTAGTGTTTTAGTTTTTAATTTCTCTTATTTGTTGTTGTGTAATTTCTATACTATGATACCTTTTTAAATCAAATTGTATTTTTTTTGGTGTAGTATTATTTGCTTTCATATCTAGAATAATCTTTTTTATGTCATCTGATAAATCTATTCCCATTCCTAGAGATTGTTTTAGAGATTGTTTTAGGGATTGTTTATTTGTATTTTTTTTCTTAGGAATTGTATCACCAACATTCTCTAGAGACATTTCCATTTCCTTATCTGAATTATTACCACCCACAACAGAATTATCTAATGAACCATCTAATGAACTATCTTTTGCATTTACTATTATTTTTTCCTTAATATCTGGTTTATTATCTAACTTATTATCCAACCATTCATAACATAATTCTATTCCACTAGAAGTATTTATATATCCGTTAATATTTATCCTTGCGGGGGAACTATGAACTGATTGATGGCAATGTTTACAAAGGGCAACTAAATTCCATAACTTATTTTTATTAAATAAACCTAATTCTAAATCATCAATTAAATCACAATCATTTGCATCACACTGTTGATTTATATGATGAACATCAGATGCACTTTCTTTCTGGCATATTTCACAAAGTCTAATTATTTTATTTTTGTTATATTTGGAACCTACTTCACCAATGGGAACCTGGGTTTTACTTTCCCTAATACTTTCCCTAATACTTTCCCTAATACTTTTCGCCCTATTCAAAAATTCAATATCCATATTCATAGCATCACACACTAAAATACCATATGATTTCGGACCATTTCCTTCCAACAATTTACGATTATATATTAATTTCTTAGGATTTTCAACATCACGTTCAACAAGTAAATGACACAAACGAACATTTCCTAATTCCTTAATACAATTCATATCCGCCAGAAAATGTAAGTGCGTAGCAAATAAAAAATTACTCTTTCTTTTTGATAATTCTATTACCCCTGATGCAACTATAGCCGTTGCATCCTCAGTATTTGTTCCCGCTGCCAATTCATCACCTAAAATAATGGAATCCTCATTAGCATATTTCAATATTACTTTAAACTCTTTCATTTCCACTTCAAAACTACTTAAACCTGCATATAAATTATCATTATTACGAATCCGAGTAAATAAATATTTATAAGGTTTATACAGAAATCGGGAACTAGCCACATACATCCCCGCCTGTGCCATAATCACATTAATTCCCAATGATTTCATTAAACTACTTTTACCAACAGCATTTACTCCAAAAAGCAATATACCATCTACTTCATTCTTCCCATCTACCCCTCGGGTACCCATTATAACATCATTTGGTACATATTTCGTCGCGGTATTAATATGTTCTATAATCGGATGACGAATTTTATCTGCCTTCATAAAACTACGCGATGCAGATGAATCTATTTCTGGCTTCGTATAACCTTTTTCAATAGCATTTAAAACATTCGACTGCAAAACATCAATATTAGCAACGAACGTAGCAAATGCCGACAATGCATCCAGAATATCAGTTTGATTAATAATATTTACTCGAAGCCACTCCAGGAACTCCTGTTTGGCAAGTTTGCCGATTCGGTCAATATTTGCCTTGAGGGTACCATTGCTAGTCTTCAGTAAAGGTATCTCAATTTCCCATTTACTTTCTTTCATCTTCAAAAATTTTATATCCTTAGATGAAATCCTATAATTACCTACTCTCAATTGGGCGTGAGGTTTTGCAAAATATGCCTCTAGAATATCTTTTCTCGATGTATTCGTAAAAATATGAATTCCTTTATTTGCATTTTCACCAATGAAAATAAGGGATTTGGTGGTGGTGTTTGCTGTGGTGTTTGGTGGTGATTGGGTTTGCGCGGCTTCATACTTAGGGTCAATTACTTTGGATAATTCTAACAGAAGGGAATCTAAGAACCCGCGGTCATTATCTATTTCCTCTTGTAAATTATCTAACGGTTTATTAATTCCCTTTCGGAATGGATTACTTTCAATACCATTCCAAACAGAGCAATTCATAGTCTCTAGAAGCAAATCTGTTTTAAACTTATTCTGGCATCGGGTGAAATTTTCAACTTGTTTTTCATTAGGTAGCAATTGGCGAACATATTTTATTTTCTGGTTATTGTTATTGGTATTGGTATTTGCATTGGTATTGGCAAATTCTTGAATATATTCATATACTCGGCTACAATTATAAAGCGATTCAATATAGGGTGCAACTTCTTGCGGTTGTATTTTCAATGTTATTACTTTTCGTAAATAGTTTTCAATATTGCGGATATTTCCCAACTTCTGGCGTAATTGATGTAATGGAGAACCAAATTTATCAGTTGGATATTGTTTTACGTGATTGATATGTAATTCTAGCATTTCTGCAATCTGATTATAACGTGTTTCTAGAATAGTTTCATCAGTAATGGGAATAGATAACCTTTGGCGGAGCAGGATTTTGCCTAATGGGGTTTTAGTATTATCTAGCAACTCAAGAAGAGATAGACGTTTACAATTTATATTCTTTTTGTATTCTGTTTTATAATTATCAATAATATCTAATTGTTCCAATGAATTATTTGCTAACATTAAATATTTATCACTATTTACTATTATTTCAGGTGCAGATAATTTTTCAATGATAGTCTTATCATGCTTATTAATAAAATCAATTATCAAGGTTAGAGCAATTCTAGAATAAGTATGTTCCGCTCCATCAATTCCTAATTGTTGCATTATATCCATTATACCCCGATGCCGTATATAGACCTGGTCAAATATCGAAGTTTGATATTGTAATTTATGGATTATATCTAGGGTGGGATTTGAACTAGGGTCGCGAATTATTTTAAAATTATAATTGAATAAGTGCAATGCATTTATCAAATCATCATCAGTTAACGTGGATTGGGATGTTGCTGTGGATGTGTCGGCTGGGTTTGAATCAAAGTTCTCTAGATAAATATATAATTCATTAGGATTTTTAATTGTTAGCAGTTTCAATAATTCATCTAGCGGAATGCTAATATCACTTGCCGGGGAATTATTAATTGCCATAATCCCATTTTCCCCAGTCAGACAATCTACAAAGGCAACCCCGATATTAATTTGGTTATTGTCTATGTATTTATCTATGTATTTATCTATGTATTTATCTCTGTCTCCGGTTTTCTGGTATTGGGTGGTGTGTTTTGGGGTGGAATAATATTTTCGCACTTGTTCCATATAAATTATCATCGTTATATTAGAAAAATTATCAGAATTAATATTAATTCCTGGACTAATAATACTAGCCTCGTTGCGTTCAAACTTGTTGGAAATACCAATCCGGGATTGTTCAAAGATTACTATTGTCCAACCAAAACGGTCAACTGCTTTTTGGATGTAAGGATTTATATAAGATTCACCTACACCACCCATATAAACTTGGATTGCAGGATTATTATAAACTACTTGGGGTTTCAAGGCTACTTTTAGATTAACATTGTCGCAAAATTCCCAGAGATTGCCAACTCGTAAGCCATCTGGATAAACTAAACCATAGATTTCAAAGAATTCCCCAACTTGCATTAATAATGTTATTTTATCTTTTTTTAATTTTTCAGTATATTCTTTTAAAGTTTGGATATAATATTCAACTACCTTGAGAGACATATTACTTTTTAGTTTGTTGTTTTGCTTGCGGTTTGCTTTTGGGTGTAGTTGGAAATATTTCCAGGGATAAATAAATATTTTGATATGGTTTTAAATTATTTTATTCTAGATAGAAATAATTTCTGTGTATTGAATAAGATATTAAAAAATTAGATATTAGATATTAGATATTGATATGGTGTGGAAGAGAACAAAAAAAATAAATGGGATGCGGGGTAGTGGTGAAAAGTCAACAAAAAAGCCAAGTAAGTTTAAACAAATTACACAAAAAGTAAAATCATTTTTTACAACATCAAAACCAAAACCTGTTATTAGTGTTAATAATCCAGGGTTAGCACGACAATTTCCAAGTTTAAAGCAAAATCCTTTATATAAACTTGGTAAATCTGATGAATCTGATGAATCTGGTGAACCGCATTATGCAACTATAGCAGAAACACACTTTCACCAACCAACATATGCACAACCAAACACAAGCAGTAATAAATCACATTATAGTACACTACCAAATTTTTATAGTATAGATACCAGTGAACCGACAAAACAACAACCATTAACACCAGATAATTTAAAATCTAAAAAAACACACAATGCAATTACTGCTTTACAAAAAGCATATATAGAAAATCCAGGTTTAATAAAAATAAGTTCAGGTAATGGAACATCACGATATAATATTGGTAAAATGCAAAAATTATTAACAAATGAAGGAATTACCGACAATAACCTTATTAAAAAACTTACATCAGATGTGAGTCAACGTGGATTATCTGCTGTATCAGAAACTGAAGGATTAGCTTTTAATAAACAAACTTTTAGGGATGCTAGAAAATTTAACAAAGAAAAATTTATACAATCTATGCCAGACAATAAGAAAAATAAAATAAGACAATATATTGAAAAACCACGATCATATTATGACAATCAAAAAATAAAATCGCGTCAATTGGATGCATATTTAAAATCAAATGCTAGTAATAATTCAAAAAGTAGACTTATTGCTAAATTAATACAAATAGGTAAAGATAAAACAATCAGAGGTGAAACTGCATCACTATCATCGAAAAATGTTGGAAATGCAATAGCTAGAGTTAATAAAATTAGTGAAATTAGACAACGATATGGTATTGAAAATGTATCAGGAAAAACTAAAACTGTTGGACAAGCATCAACTGGAGTTTCGAAACAAACTTTGAATTCAATAAAAAATGGTATTTCGCAATTACCCAAATTAAATAATGAAAATATAAATGATATATCGAGCAAATTAATGAGTATTGATCCAAACAAATTATTTAATCCTATAACTGGTGCTAGAAGATTAAAAAGTTCTTTTGATACTGAAACTACAAAAACATTAGGTAATATTGCAACTCAGTATGGAATAGAACCTGAACAATTACAGAAATTATTAGTTGCAGGAAGAACTAATTTAATAGAAGAACTGAAGAAACGAAAACAAACAATAAATAATGCAAGACAACTTGCTCAAAATGCTTTGACTGAATTTGATGCTACATTACAAATAGATGGTTTAG
>Ga0214921_10011467_pt1 | contig 10770 bp, 15 predicted proteins | sample LL1505_MetaG_FD_177992 | JGI IMG/M metagenome (GOLD analysis project Ga0214921, IMG submission 177992) | Freshwater microbial communities from Lake Lanier, Atlanta, Georgia, United States - LL-1505 | ecosystem: Environmental > Aquatic > Freshwater > Lake | place: USA: Georgia | collected...
AAAAAATTTGTTTGAGAATCAATGAAGAAAGGCGTAGTACGTTTTCACGTACTACGCCTTATAAATGGTGGCCTGGACTGGAATCGAACCAGTGACACGCGGATTTTCAATTGCAATACTCGTCAAAAGCCCAGCATTTATGCGGGTTGCAAGAGAAAAGCGTGCTACGTGCGACATATCGTGCTACAGCCAAATCACAGAATTTCGTATCACGTTTTGATTCTATCAGTTAGGAAAATTGTGTCAAGTGCAGCAGTTTTGGAAACTGCTGGCGCAGTGAAAATTCTGCTGCTGTTCTCAGCGCCAGCAAACCCCAATATAACCAAAAAAGGGGTTTGTATGTTTAATGTACAAAGCCCTAAATCAGCACCATCAAATCTAAAATAAGCTGAAATTCGTACTTGTAGCAACTGAATTGAAATTGGATTCGTACATTATTAAGGGCAAAAAAATGAAGTTAACTTGCAAAAACTGTGATTCTGAAATAACTGATGGTGGCGTATTTAAAGAATCGAATCGAGTAATTGAAGAACTTAAAGTCAAGAGGGTTAACTTTGCTTTAGGAAAAAATTACCTGGCACTTTGTGAAAAATGTGGTGATGAACAAATTCAACAAGCTTCGTCAATGTTGAGGAAAGAAGAAGAGAAAATTATTGCTGAACTTGAAAGTAGAGTTTCAGATTTCCCAATGTTTACAGTAGATGTTTTGCCACATGGAACAAAGTATTTTTTGAAGAGCATGATTACGGCTAATGTGACTGTGGGTACTTTTATTTTTAATGAATTTAGTCAGGCGATTAATGACACTCTAGGCTCAGCAACTTCTAAAACTGGAACAGCACTAAAAGCTAACAAAGGTGAAGATGCTGCAAAGTCAATCCTGATTGCTAAAGCCAAAAAAGTTAAAGCAAACGTAATTCTTGGAGTTGATATAGATTACGGCACAACAGCGAATAATGCTGTAACTGTAAATATGCAAGGTACTGCAGCGTATGTTGAAAATCTAAGTCAATTGATTGCTGAGGAAGAAATAGTTAAATTGGTGGAGATTGAAAAATTAGAAGAGCGATTGCGTTCTCTTCAAGCATTGTTCTAATTGAATTTATTTCAATAAGTAAGCGATTTCACAGCGCCAGCAATAGTCAAAGTCCCATAGACTTAGAGTGCAGCGTCTGCATTTTTTCTGCATGTTTTGCGTTCTGCTGGCGCTCACGCTCTTGAGCCAATGCTAGTTTCTGCCTGTCAATGCCTTGTTTCATCGCTCGCACACGTGCTTGTTCTGGCGACAGTGGCTTGATGGCGCTTTGAAGTTCTGCTATTTTCATGAAAGTATTTAGCAGATAGATGTTCTCAGCGCCAGCAGCAATTACTTTACAAATCGCTCACGTACAGCATTGCTAGCAGCGTCAATTTGAGCGTCTAGTTCACCTGCCTCTACGCATCGCTTCACTGTTTCCAATACGCTAAGAAGTTCATTGCCATTAGCAACTTCAATGCTGTTCTTGCCTTTAGCCAATTCCAATACACGTGTGCCATAACGCACCTGCAAGCACACACGCCCTGTGTCAGCAACAAACCACCATTGCTTGACACGCTTAGCGGCTTCAATTCTGGTGCGCTCTCCAGTTACTTTGTTGACGACATTACGCAATTTGACAGGAGCGTATGTGCGTCCTTCTGCTGCAGCACGTGCCAATTCAATTTGCTCCCACAATTGATTGCTCAATTTGTTGCGACGCTGCACGATTGGCGTTGCTGCTTGTGGGCGTTTTGCCGCAACCAATTTCAAACCATTAAATGCACTCATTTGTTTCTCCTTGTGTGTTGAACGAGTGACTTAAATTTAAAGTCATCAACACGCAAGGACAACCAATTTAGGCTGAATTCTGAATTGAATCGCTTTGGTTCAAATTGATTTCATTTGGTTTTGAATTGAAAGTTTATTCAGTTTCAAAAATCACAACTTCAATTTTAAATTCATCGCACAAGCCATGCATTTCAGAATCGTCTTGAGCGCAAATTGCTACTGTGCGAATTGATTTAGGATTCAATGCTTTGACTAGTTCGCGTGAAAAGAATGCTTGTCCCATCAAATACATGCCCAAACGATTGGCTTTGGTTTGAAGCACGATAACGTCCATGCCTTCAATTGAAATTTCGTCAGCTTTGGCAATGCGGTTGTTACCATCTAAGACAATCAGTCCATCCAAAAGACGTTGAGCACAAGTGGCAGTCCTACGTACAACTGGAAATTCCTCCACTAGCGTACCACCTACGCTTTGCCAGTACTTTCTGGTAAGTGGTGTTTCATGTTTGCTCATCTTGGCTACAAATGAAAATTAGCAATTGGAAATTCAAAGAATCATTTGGCTTTTTTAATCAGCCAATTAATTAAACCAGTTGCAATGACTTGCTCTGCTACTTTTGTGGCATTCCATATGGTGATTGAGTCATCATCAATTTCATCAATTGAGCCAGTGCTGTAAACATAGAACATACGAGCGTAGTAGCTACTTTCCTTTTGCTGCTTGTAATCCAAGAATTCAAGATTGTTAGTTGCATGCTTAACCTGAACAAAAGCAACATCTTTCGTAATGGGATTTTCAAGTTCTAAATCAACTGTTTTGCGAGTACCACCAGTTGCGTAGAGTTGTCTCCATCCAGAGTGGGCAAAGATTTGTTGTACCAGTAGCTCAAAATCTTGTGGTGTGAGTAATTGAATCAAATCTACAAGTTCAGCAGTCAATTTGCGGATTGTTTCCTCAGCCTTTGCAACTGATGGACTCAACTTGCCCTGAAGCCTTAATTTCAAATATTCAACGTTGTCTTCGCCAAGGGTAAATGTCGTTCCACGAAATCCTGAAATTTTGGTAAGTCTGCCACTTAATTCATTTATTCTTAATTCGTTGCCATTCGCATCTACTCGCTGCCATCCTAGTTCAGCCATTTTTCTATGAGTGGAAAGTTCTGAGCCATCAAACTCTTTGCTGTCAGAGTCTGGTGTGATTTCGCCATGTGTAAAACCGTAGTACAGAAAACCGTTCTCAATAGTTATCCAAAGTGTTTTTCCAGCATCCTCAAAAAAGTTTCGCGTTTGATTCGTGAAGCTAGTTGCTACCTGCTGAGGTTTTCCTCTGGTTATCCAAAATTGCCTGACAGCTTCCCAGTTCCTTGCACTAGCATTTTTTAGGATTTCAGGTTTGCCAGAACTAAAGCCAAAACGTAAGACGCCTTCACTAAAGCAGGTTTCAGCCCACCTACCTTTTTCACCTAGTTTTATGTAGCAAATTCGCTCAGCGTCCCAAGGGTTCATAAAATCTCTTAATTCTTTATACAAATAAATTAGATGTGTGTGTAAGCCATTGTGCTGAACTGCTGCTTTACATACTTGCTAAGTTTCATTGGTTTATTTCTGGCTACAAACTCAAAGTACATGACAAGTGCTAAGTCATATACCCTTCGTTGCCACCATCCTGCATTCCTTGCACGATTCCAGATTTGTGTGTTGATTAAGTTGCTAGAAGGCATTTCAAATTTAGCCAAATTGCACCAATTCTTTTTGTAGCCATGATGAAGATGTTCAATGTAAAGTGGTAACTGTTCAGATGTTTTGACTCCAGTTATACCTAACCCCACAGCGATGTCATTGGAGAAGTTATAAATTGGTACGTCAGGCGTTACAAAAAACAAAAGTCTAGATGCGAGTGCTATTTGACTGCCATCAGTATTCGAATTTGTGGGAGTAAAAAATGCATCGCCTACAGTTAGTATGAATAGGTATGAATAAATTGAAAAGAAATCAGGCGTTGGGTTTCGTCGCCAGAATTGGTAGTCCATCACAGAAGATGTGTATAGGTAATCAATTCCGTCTGGGATATTAAGATTTGAAAGTTTTGCGTTTAGCGGATTAAGTCTTGCCACTCGCATGAAGTCTTTGCGGACGAAATCATCTGTAATGCGGTAGGGTGCTGGATATTGTGGTGACAATGCTTGGGACATGAAACGCCCAGAGCAGAGATACAAGAAGATTTCATCAGATAAGTGATTTTCTTTGTACTTGCCTTCAGCGCCTCGTATTGTTGGAGCCCTACCAACTTGAACTTTCCCATCGTCATAGTTTCGTCCAGCCCACAGTTCTCTTGCACATACATCTGCAAGAGTTAAGAACGCAGGCGAAAACATAGGTACTTCAGGAAATTTCGTATCCATTGGTTACTCCAAAGTGCGATGACATGTAGGTTATTTCAAATTGTCCACAAATCCAAGAAACATTCAATTGCTTACAAACCCTGTAATTATTGATAACTTTCACGTAAGATGAATTGAATCAACAAGGACTACTTTGACACTGAAGACAGAAATGTACGTGGACTTCGCAGAGAGACTGCAAATCGCTATGTCAGCCAAAGCCATCAAACTCAGTCCCACTGTGTTGGCAAAGCAGTTCAATGCAGGATTTGATGGCAGAGCAGTGACACCACACACAGCACGAAACTGGATGCTGGGAAAGGCAATGCCCACGCAGGACAAGCTAATGTGCATTGCCAAACTACTGGGTACGAGTAGTGAGCAATTGCGATATGGACGCAGCAGTGAAAAGACGCTGATGATTGGCAATCACGATGGCAGTGAAACTGAGTTGACTGAGAATCAGCAGCAACTAGTACGAAAGTACATCATGCTGAGTGCTAGTCAGCAGCGACTTGTCAGTGACTTGGTAGATGAGATTTCTGGATAAATTCAAAGCGAATAAATTTTTAAAACTGACGTTAAATGCAGGAAGTTGACAGACAAAGAAACTGGGTTTCACTTGCAATTGAATTGCATGGAAACAAGTATGACTACAGCAAAGTTGAATTCGTAAATTCAAAAACACCAGTTACGGTAATTTGCAGAACTCATGGAGCTTGGCAATGTCAACCATCGTTGCATGTCAGTAAAAAACACAAGAGAGGCTGTCCAGTCTGTGGAGGTTCGCAAAAGAAAACAACAGAACAATTCGTTCAAGAAGCAACTGCTAAGCATGGTGGTGCATATGACTACTCACAAACAGAATATGTAAATTCACACACAAATGTAAAAATCATTTGCCACATGCATGGTTTATTCAATCAGTCTCCAACTTCACATTTGACGAAAAGTGGTTGTCCAGATTGCAGCAAGATAAAACGCTTTGAGACAGAAAGAGAGAAATCTCTAGTCGCAATCAAAAAGCGATTGTTAGAAAAAACTTCAGGTGGCGTTCAAATAGTTGCTGAGACTTTCACCAAGATAAATGCAGAAGCACAATTCATTTGTGAGAAGCATGGAGAATTTACTAGGATTGTTAACACAGCACTCTACAACCCTAATACTTGTCTTAAATGTTTTAAAGAATCTGATTCGTCAAACATACGTGAGCAACATGATGTTGAATTGGAATTAAAGAGAAAACTCAAAGATGGAATTACCTATGAACCTTTTGAGTATGTAGGTTCAAAGAAAACATCTATAAAGTTTAATTGCCCTACTCATGGACAGTGGAGCGTACTTTATGGAGCTACAGTAAGGAATGGAATCAACTGTCCAAAATGTGTTCATGCGAGTGCAATGCCAAAAAGAACTGCATCAGTAATTGGAAAATACATAGAAAAGCGTGACACATATTGGGGAGAATACCTATCCAAATTTCAAGCTAAGCATGGTGCAACCTATGACTACGCACAAGCATCATTTGTGAATGCAAAAACGCCAATTAAGATTATTTGTCCAGCACATGGTGAATTTGAGCAAGTACCAGATATGCATTTGCGTTCAGGTTGTCGTCAATGTGCTGATGATGAACTTGCAGGGCTTTACAGCAAAAGGTTCTTTGAACTCAAGCCTGAACTAGCGAATGTTTCAGCGTATCTATACCTATTAAAACTGACTTGGGAATCTGGTGCTTGCTTCAAAATTGGAATCACAAGAACAACAATAAAAAGACGTTTTGGTGCAGCATTAGGAAAAGGCGTGAAAGTTGAGGTTCTAAGATTAGTAGAGACTAAACTCATTGATGCTTGGAGACTAGAGGTTAGTTTTTTATCAAATATGGGCTTGGAAAAGTTCAAAGCTATAGATAAAGAATTTGCTAGAAAGGCACGCATCAGCCCATCAGAGTTATTTGAAAATCTACCAGATGACTGGGAAAATATGATTCAGTGGACAATGACTAAGCCTTATCTTCTAAAGTAACGTATAGAAGTTCATGCAGCTAAAGCAGTTAATGATTGCGTATGAAAATTTCTATATCCAAAATTACTTACGCATTGCTATTGAGCATAATTTTTTCATTTGTAGATGTCAGAGCAGAAAGCTTGGTTGGCAAAGTCGTTGGTGTAAGTGATGGCGACACAATCACTGTGCTTGATGTAACTAAGACAGAACACAAAGTTAGATTGTTGGGAATTGATGCTCCAGAAAAATCACAGGCGTTTGGTTCAGCAAGCAAACAAGCATTGTCAAACTACATCTATCAACAAGAAGTCACTGTTGAATACAAGAAATTAGACAAGTACAAACGCAAAGTTGGCAAAATCATTCTTGAAGGCAAAGATATTTGTTTGCTGATGATTCAAGATGGCTTTGCGTGGCACTACAAAGACTAAGAAAAAGAGCAGTCAAAAACAGATAGAGATTTGTACAGTCAAGCAGAACTCAAAGCACGAGAAGCAAAAATAGGACTTTGGCAAACAAGCAATCCAATTTCACCAAGTGAATTTAGACACAAGTAGATTTAACAGCAAGTGACTATTGTTCAAAAACCACATATCTATTGGCACTATCTATACCTTTGTCCATGTCACTTTGAAATCTAATAAAGTATTTGACAACATAGCCAATATAGCCATCTACAAAGAACATGCGAAAAACGTTTTTGTTCGTGTAATGAATCATGGTGCCAATTAACTGATTAGTAATTGGATTCTGTACATTGAAAACTTCGCAGGCGAATTCTTTGTAGTCTGCTGCAGCTTCAGCGTTAAATGAATGCATGTGCAGACTATCGCCAATGACTTTGAAAGTTATGCTTTTTTCTTCAACGATAAAGCCTTCTTCAGAGTATGAATGGCAAAGTGTTAGTAAATGATTTACTGAAGTTGTGTCTTGTTCAATGCTCATTTCAAAGCCTTTGTTAAACCATTGCCAAGAGAAATGACTTTGACATTGCTCTTATTCCAAATTGAGTTTTGAATGCCAGCTGGTACTTTTGGTGATATGAAGAACGCGTACCTATGTTTTGCATCAACCAGACTTATGCGATTGATATCGTTCTTTAGCTTTTGATTGTTGGATGGATTGACACTGGCAAAAACTTCAGCAACAACGCCACCATCTTCGTCAGTTTCAATATCAGTACCACTTGCTGTGCCAAGATTCAAAGTCAAAGATTTGACTTTTTTGTGATGCAAAAAGATGTAGTCTGCACCTTTGAATGAAGCTAGATAAGTGAAGGTTTGATTGAGTTGTTCAATCAGGTTCAATTTTTTTGATGAATCAAGTGGGTTGAAGCCACTTTGATTGAATTTACATTCAAAAAGAAAAGTCATTGCATCTTTGCCAGACGCAAGTTTTTTAATTGAACTTTGCGTTTTCACAGCACTGACTTCTAACTGCTCAATCAAAGTACTGAGATTTTTACGATTGACGATTATTTGCATGTGTAAAGCAAGTGATTCAAGTTCACTCTAACATTATTAAAACGAGAATTCAAGTAAATTAGTCAAGACAAAAAACTCAAATAGAAAAAACTAGAATGATTGATTTGATAGACAAAAAGACACAAATCAAAGTCAGTCTAGGTACTGGTATTTGATTGATTTATTGAAGTCATTTAATAAGTCAAGTAGTTCAATTAGAATGATGTGCTAGCGCACATCTGACATCGCTAGTTTGAACTGCGTTTCGCTGCGCTCAACTTGTCAAACTAGCGTGTCAATTTCCTTTTCTTATTTGTATTTCTTGTAATTACATATATCATTAGTTCGTGCGGTTTTTGCTAGTCCTAGAACCCGCACGAACAGTGGCTTGCAAGGGATGCAAAGATGATGCTGACAATTGAGTATGTGCCTAGTGTTTTAGCAGCACTGGAAGCAGCGTTTCCAACACCTCCCAATAGAGCCAAGCAGCAACTTGACAGGTACCTTGCCTTGTTAGAGCGACTAATGCGATTGAGCCAATTAAATCGTAGCGTGTTTGCTCGTAGGTTTGATGCTTATGACATACCACTGACTAAGTTGATAAATGGAAGTCCTACTATCAATAACAAAAAGTGGAGAGTTCATGAGTGGCTAGGTAAGCATGGACATGCACTTGTTCAAAACATCAACAAGTCAGCAAACAACATCACCAAAGAAATCGCAGTACTTAAACCCACTGCCAACCTGATTGTTAAAAACGACAATCTGCTGAAATACCTGCAAACTTTGACTGCACCTGAATTAGATACGTATCTAAGTTCATTGACACAGGATTGGCAGGATTTGATTGCAGACTATCAAAGCCATTACAACTCGTTGTCTGTGAAAGATAGGAAATCACAGTACTTCACTTCGCCAGTGGATATTCCTGCACTCAAGCAATACATGACTGGAATAGTGCAGGGTGCAACTACGCTTAACAAATACCAACAAGAAAATTCAATAGTCCAGGCTGAGTATGTGCTGCGAATAGCACAAGTGACAAATGGCTTGCTGCATCAAAAGATAGACAAGAAAGCATTTGGCAGAACCTACTATGAAGGTGTCAGTGTACTCAGCACAAGAAAAGAACTGCGAATGGCATTTCTTGGAGCATCGTGGGAATACGACTGCAAGAGTTGTTCTACAGCATGGAAGATGTCATTTGCCACACAATGGCATGCACAGAAGAAATCACGCCAACAGGATGTGCGACACACATTTCCTGCAATGACTTTGTACTTGGAAGACAAAGAAGCATTCTTTGACGCTGTGATTCTAGAAGTCTATAACTCGCAGCCCACTCAAGGCTACAAAGCCACTATTAAAGAAGCGATGACTGCACTGGGTTTTGGTGCCAAGTTGAGCATGGGAACTTGGCGCAGCGACACAGGCGAAGAAAATCAAAGTTCATTGTTTGAAGTCTTTGATAGAGATGTAGCATTACTGAAAAGATTTGTTGACTGTGACTTGGTAAAGCAGTTCAACTCAGAACAGCAAACCCTAAACAAGTTTATTGTTGCTAAATTCGCAGCTGATGCAGTATGGCAAGCAGAGATGACAGCAGAGCAGCAGCGAAAGAAAGTCAAGCAGTTCAGTTCAGCGCAGAAGATTGTTTGGCTTTACCAACATGCTGAAACCATCATGATGGACATGGTGAGGGCTGAACTTAAAAAGCTAGGCAACGCAGTCTTGGCGAATGTGCATGACGCTGTGGTGGTGCGTAATCAAATTCCTGCCAAGTTGCTGGAAAAGATTGAACGCAAGGTGCAGCAGCGCACTGGTGTGGACTACTTTAGGTTGGGTGAGACTGGGTATTGAATGCAATCAGCTACGGATATTTGTTATTCCTATATCATTATTGTTGGCGTTGATTAAATGATTGTTGGAGCGTAACCATTTGTATGAAAAAATTAATCTCACTCCTCATTTTTTTCACTCTCTGCTTGACTGCAAAGGCAGAGTGGACTGCTATACATCTTTCCCCAATCAATGATTACGTTACTTTTTACAATGTTGATTGGGCTACTTTAAAAATCTCCTCTAAGCGCAGAACAATTTGGATGCTTTTCAATAATAAAGGCGACAATATTGGAGAAATTGTGTCTGCTAAAGCTTTATATGAGTTTGATTGTTCTGAGGATAAATTTCGCTATTTGCAAGCTACAACTTTTTCTGAAAGCTACGGAGGTGGCAGAGTAATAGAAAAAAATGGAGCTGGAGATTGGCAATTCATAGCACCTGATACTGCTATAAAAGTTGTTTCTGAAAAAGTTTGTTCAAGGAAAAAATAAGGTATTTTCTAAAAGCCAAATTAAATTTCCCCTAACATTGCATTACTTTGCAATATTGAATCTGGATTGTCTTGTTTTTTTTAAATTAATTTCAAACTATGTCGTGTATGAAACAAGAAACGAATAAGCAGAATAAAAAAAATAAAAAAGCCAATTGGCACAAATAGCAAAAGCCACTCAACTTGAGGTTCAAAGGTTGTGAAGGTTGAAAAGAAAGCAAAGAAGAATGCAAGGCTTTCAAATAGCTGTAGCAATGCAAAAAAAACTAGCAGCGCAAAACTGAACCAATGCTTTAATTGAACTGTGCCATTTAACGAGGTTTGATTAGTGCCTTTAGCGTAGCTAGCTGCGACAAATGGTGCAATTGCATATGGCAGCATGTACATAGGCACGATATCTACATAATAAGGTTCGTTGTTCAGAATCTGCAGCACAAGACTTGCTGTTGGCAGGGCGTAAAAATACATCCATCCAAAGGACAGTACTAAACCCAATGCTACAAGTGTCTTAACAAATCTCACGTGTGGAAGATTTCAAAATTATTTTCGTATCTATCAAGCCAACCCAAACTATGCTGATTTAAAAATCTAATTTGAGCGCGAGTTAGATAGTCATTGAGATTTTCAACATTGCGAGTCAATATGGAAAAGTCTTGCTCTAGTGTTCGTCTGTTTGAACCCCTTCGTTGAATACCATTTCGTCCTGGAAGTGCCAAATAAATTTGGTTGCTTATAGATATGACTTCACTTACAACATTGGCAGGCACAAAGAAAATGCGA
>Ga0214921_10011468_pt1 | contig 10769 bp, 11 predicted proteins | sample LL1505_MetaG_FD_177992 | JGI IMG/M metagenome (GOLD analysis project Ga0214921, IMG submission 177992) | Freshwater microbial communities from Lake Lanier, Atlanta, Georgia, United States - LL-1505 | ecosystem: Environmental > Aquatic > Freshwater > Lake | place: USA: Georgia | collected...
TATTGCTTTGGATACCTTGTTTACAACCAGAGCATCGCTGTATAAGGCTCGCTATGACACGATCATGAATGCGCTTAAGTTAAAAGCTCAAGCAGCCAGTCTTTCTGATGAGGATCTAAAAGCAGTGAATGCTTTATTACGCTAATCACCTAATTATTAAATTAGCTGATCAATAGCCTGTAAAACCACTTGGACAGAGGGTGGCTTTCCTATATCACCTAAGTTAATGATCTTTTCAGACCAATACCCTTCCGTCTTCCAAACTGGAGAATCGCAATAGATCTCAATAGTAGGTCTGTATAAAACTGCTGATAAATGCGTTAAGCCTGTATCAACACCAATACTTAAAGATGCTTGACCAATAATCTGAAAATAATCATGGATGGAATATGCGGGAGGAACAATGGATCCGCCTACCTCAGCAGAAATTTTTTGGCTAACCATTTTTTCAGCCAAATTACCCCAAGGGAAAATAGGTATCAACCCTTTTTTTATCAAATATTGTCCGATAACAACCCAACTCTCTTGGCCCCACTTCTTTGCTTCGCGGGCCGTTGCATGAAAACATAATACGTATGGTTTTTTAAGATCACCTAATTTTAATTGGGCAGATTGGTCAAGGGGCTTTGTTAATTGCCTAATGAAGTTGGATGGATAAAAATTAATCGGGCTAGTTCTGCTAATGAGAGAAATACTTATTGCTGAGCTTAATAAATAGCGCGATCGATCTACCGCGTGGCTCTTCTTGGGTACTTGAACAGATTCATCATAGAAAATACGTGCCAAAGGCTCATATCCTGAGTACTCTGTAGCATTAGCCAAACCAGTTACTTTTCCACTAAGAGTTTTTCCTGCTAGTCTAGTAACAAGTGCAGACTTAATGAGACCCTGAGAATCAATGATCTCATCATACTTTTCGTCTTTAAGAGTGCGAATCAATTGAAATAACTCTTGCCAATTTTGAAAACTGAAAATATTTCTCTTCCAGCGTCGCAATCCAATTGGAATAATACGATCAATCCCATTGAAATTATTTGCAGACTGTAAAGGCTTTAAAAGGTCAACGTAGGCTTCCTCAACAACCCAATCTATCTGTGCTTGTGGATACTGCCGACGGATATCCCACACGATTGGTAAATTGTGAAGTACGTCTCCTAATGAGGAGAGCTTTACTAGAAGAAATTTACAGGGGGTGTTTGGTTGACTCACGGAGCCCTTTGTTCATCTTAGAACTTTGGAGCCTCACCCCAAGATAAGCCGGCTAAATCTTTTGCATTGAGTTGAGGGAGGTTGGGTATCTGACTAAGCGGCCATTGAACTGCTATTACTGGATCATTCCATAAAAGGCAGCTCTCGCTACTGGGATCATAGAAATCGGTCGTTTTATACAAAAACTCTGCACTCTCTGAAAGAACTAGAAACCCATGAGCAAATCCCGGTGGAACCCAAAGTTGCAAATGATTATCGGCACTTAATTCTTGACCAAACCATTTTCCATAACTTGGCGATGCCGATCTTAGATCTACAACAACGTCGAATACACATCCTTTTGTAACGCGCACTAATTTACCTTGTACATGCTGAGTTTGATAATGAAGCCCTCGCAAAATACCTTGCTTCGATAAAGAATGGTTATCTTGTACAAAATGATAATCTAGACCCGTTGCAGCATTAAACTCTGCTTGGTTAAAAGATTCATAAAACCAACCTCGCTCATCACCAAAGACTTTTGGCTCAATCACCAAAACTCCCTCCAGAGGGATTTGGTGAACTTTGATTTTAAGATTGACGCTCATGGATTAATGCGATTCAGTAAGAATCTTTTTAAGATACTGTCCATAACTATTTTTTGAGAGTTGGGAAGCTATCTTTTCTACATCGTTAGCACTAATCCACTGATTACGATAGGCAATCTCTTCAGGGCAAGCCACCATTAAGCCTTGGCGTTTTTGCAAGGTTGCGATAAATCCCGCTGCATCTAAAAGAGAGTCGTGGGTTCCAGTATCCAACCAAGCATAGCCACGACCCATGATTTCAACATCAAGCCGGTTTTGCTCTAGATAAAAACGATTCACATCGGTAATTTCTAATTCACCACGAGCGCTCGGCTTAATCGAGGTGGCAATATCACAAACCTGTTGATCATAAAAATAAAGCCCCGTAACCGCATAATTACTTTTTGGTTTTTTTGGCTTCTCTTCAATTGAAATAGCTTTTTGTACTTGATCAAACTCAACCACTCCATATCGTTCTGGATCATTAACATGATAGGCAAATACAGTTGCACCCTGCACTTTTTCACCTGCACTACTTAATTGATTTACTAGTTCATGGCCATAAAAAATATTGTCTCCGAGAACCAAGGCACTATGGTCATTAGCAATAAATTTTTTACCAAGGATAAAGGCTTGAGCCAAACCATCTGGTGAGGGTTGAACAACATACTGAAATTGCACCCCCCACTGTGAACCGTCTCCCAAAAGCTCCTTAAAGCGTGGAGTGTCATGGGGTGTTGAAATAATCAATATCTCCCTAATGCCAGACAACATTAAAGTAGCCAAGGGGTAATAGATCATTGGCTTGTCATAAACTGGCATTAATTGTTTGGATACAGCTTGCGTAACGGGGTATAAACGGGTTCCAGAGCCGCCGGCCAAAATGATTCCTTTACGATTTACGCCCATGGTCTCAATACCTTATTCATTTCAATTCCATCCCCCGAATCTTAAACCAAGCCCTTTGAGTGTAGATCACTGATATAGGATCTAACGCCAACTTGCCAATCTTCTGCTAAAAGTAACTGCGCTGACGGCAAGAATCCGCCTAATTTACCAGTCGATAAGATCGAATTTGCAGGCCTTTTTGCAGGCAATGGATATTCTCTAGCTGGAACAGGGAGGAGTTGATCGAGATCTAGTTTTAAAGAAAGTCCCATCTCTTTTGCGTATCGCAGTACAAATCTGGCCAATTCATACCAACTAGTTTTACCAGCGGGCACCGCATGATAGATGCCGGCTGGGATTAAATCAGAACCCAGCATCTCGAGACTTAGGCGCGATAGCCAATCGGTATGGGTTGGTACGCCAAATTGATCAGAAACGACTTTTAATTCACTTCTTTCTTTCGCTAACCGTAAGATCGTGCGAATAAAATTTGCGCCATCCCCATATACCCATGTAGTTCTTATGATAAAAAATGCTCCGCCCTCATGTATTTGTATATCGTCATTTTCTTTCTTAGAAAATATCTCTTGAATCGCACACTCACCAGCCAACTTACTCTGTCCGTAAACACTCAAAGGCTCACAAAGATCACTCTCCACATAAGGAGATGATTTTTCTCCATTAAAGACATAGTCTGTCGAAAAATGTAGAAATCGCTTGTTATTTTTTTGACAATAACGTGCTATTTCTGCAACTGCACTTTTGTTGATAGCAAATGCAGTCTTGGGGTTACTCTCAGCTTTATCAACGGCAGTGTATGCAGCAGCATTAATAATTTGATCGGGAGCAAGTTGCTCAACATAATTCTTGATTGACCCCACGTTAGACAAATCACACTCTTGCCTGCCCAAAAAAAATACATTAGATTTAGAACCAATGCGCTCTTGGAAAGCCCTGCCGAGCTGACCATCCTTACCAATGACAAGGGTTCTCATTGTCTTTCGGCATATTGTTTGTTCACCCAATCACGATAAGAGCCGCTCACCACACCCTCGACCCAATCCTGATTATCTAAATACCATTGAACTGTTTTACGAATGCCAGTTTCAAAGGTTTCTTTAGGCTTCCAACCGAGTTCAGATGCTATTTTTGAGGCATTAATAGCATATCGACGATCGTGACCAGGGCGATCTTTGACAAAGATAATTTGCTCTGCATAGCTTTTTTGATCAGACCTGGGCTTTAGTAAATCAAGAATCGCACAAATAGTTTGCACGACTGAAATATTAGTCTTCTCATTATTGCCGCCTATATTATAAGTTTCTCCTAACTTACCTTTATATAAAACGGTTTGAATTGCCTCACAATGATCTGTCACATAAAGCCAATCTCGGACTTGCAGACCATCACCATATATTGGTAAGGGTTTACCATTGAGTGCATTATGAATAACTAATGGAATTAATTTTTCAGGGAATTGATAAGGACCATAATTATTCGAACAATTAGTTGTTAGTACTGGCAAACCATATGTATGAAACCAGGCCCTAATCAGATGATCTGAAGCGGCTTTAGAGGCGGCGTAGGGACTATTTGGCTCATAAGAATTTTTTTCAGTAAATGCTGGTGCACTCTTTTCAAGAGATCCATAAACCTCATCGGTAGACACATGCAAAAACCGAAAGTTATCTCTCTCCGGCCCCGTGAGATTATCGAAATAAGAGCGTGCAGACTCAAGTAAATTAAATGTACCAACAATATTTGTTTGAATGAAATCCTGTGGCCCATGAATTGAACGATCAACATGGCTTTCAGCGGCAAAATTAATAATCGTGCTTGGGCGATATTGACTTAATAACTTAGAAACTAATTCCTTATTCCCAATATCGCCCTGATAAAAAAAATAGTTAGGGAAATTAGTAATTGATTGCAGTGTTTGCAAGTTACCCGCATAACTTAATTTATCAAGATTTATTAGATAATTTGAAGACTCTAATAAAGTTTTGAGTACAAAGTTACCACCAATAAAGCCAGCACCACCCGTAGTTAAAATCATAATTTTTAAGGATTAAACTTATCACTATAATTCTAAAGCATGAAACAAATTAAAATAGCAGCTATTGGCTGTCCCAGCGATTATCAGCATGGTCTTTTAGTAGCAGTGCTCAAAAGCCTGGCCTATCATGTTGAATGGGTAAAGCCAATAGCCGCTGATCTGGTTATCTTTGGGTCATTTATCAATCCAGAAAAAAGAAAGCGCTGGATCCCAAAAATCATTAGACCATATACATTAGCAGCTCAAGAAAAAATTTATGATTATTTTTCATTGCGTAAATATAAACCAATAACTCTATTTCATACAGCCGAGAATTTAAGGCACAATCATTTACCAGCTGATTATTCAATTTCATTTGATTTGGGGGTAAAGGATTCACATCATTACCGCCTCCCTTACTGGATGGAAATGATTGACTGGTCCCACGAAGGGATAACTGGAAATTTAAATCCACGATATGGGGAATTATTAAGCATCAAAAAACTAACCCAACCCTTAGGAAATAATTTTCTTAGAAGAAATAATGAGGCGGTAATATTTTCTTCGCATATTCGCGAACCAAGGTTATCTCTAATTAAATCGATTGAATCTTTTATTAAGTTAAGAAAATATGGAGCAATTTTTGATGAGTCTATCAAAAATCATCATTTAAGTAATTTTTTAAAAAAAGATATTCTCCTAAATTTTTCTTACAACTTATGTCCTGAAAATGGCCTATATCCAGGATATGTTACTGAAAAAATTCCTGAGGCGTTTCATAGTGGCTGCCTTCCGATCACATGGATTGACGATAATGTGCGATGCGATTTCAATCCAAATGCTTTTATCAATTTAGCGCCAGAAACTTGGAATAATTTTGAACAAATAAAAATAATACTGAGCTCAGTAGAGAATTTAGAAAGCTTCTCAGATCAAGCACTACTTGAGTCAGAACCGACTATTAGTAATTATGTTTTTTTCTTAAAAAAGTTATTAGAAAATAAATAGATAAAATACTATTTAGGGAACCATGGATTTGAGCTAATGAGCCTATCTATGCTTCTATAAAAAGAGCGTTTTAATTTACGAAAGCCTCTGATAGGTTTCCGTATAGAGCGGTCGTCAATAGTTGAAATTATGCCGCTACTAAGGACGGGGTAAGGTCTTAATGCCATGATTGATAGTCCATGCTTGCTCGTATGTTCTAAAAAGTGATCAACAGGCTCATATATCTCATGTGAGAATTTGATTAACTCAAGTGCGGTCGATGGTTTTAACATGTAGGCAGTTGCACCCACTGCATCGCCGGTATTTTTAACAACGTTGAAATCACCAAAATTGTTTACAAGCTCGAAGTCAACATCATAAAGGGCCTGCAGTCTAATTAGATCCCAATTTATGGGTTCGGTTAACAGTAGCTCAATAGTATTCTTAAAGTTTGGGGTCAATCTAAAGTCATCCTCAAAAATTACTGTTGTTTTGTTATTTGTAACACAGAAATTCCAGGCTAATTTATGAGACAAGTAACATGCAATCTCATTTTTAGTTAATCCGTAACCAAGTAAACGCTCTACCTTTTTCCTCTTATATATTGAAGGTAAATTTTTAAATTGAGTACCATCTACAGCATCAACAAAAGACCATTCCAGCCCCGTATTAAGGAATTCATCATGAACTTTTTGCCTTCGCAAAAGAGATCTTTGAAGTGAAATAACTATTATTTTGAAATTTTGCATTAATTTTTAAAAAAAACTTTCTATGAATCTAAAAAATCGCTTTACTTTTTTTAATGCCCTAGACCAAATAGACTTATTGGATGGCCCATAGTCCATCTCTAGTTGCCAATTGGATTGATATAGAACCCCTAAATAATTCGAGCTTAACTTTTTTTCCTTTTCGCCCAACCTTTTTAGTAAGTAATAATGCCATGAGGAATAGTAAACGCGAAATAACTGCTCTCTTGGGATAAGAGGAATTGCATTATATTTTATTAATGTCTCAATATAAATCAAAGTCTCTGGAAAAATTAATTCTTTGTATTTTTTTTCTGTGGCTAAACACCATAAGGTTAAATTGTTGGGCTCTAAGTAATTTTTGCTCAAAGATTCCCAAACACTTGAAGACCATATAAATGGTGGGCAGTGACAATAATAATTTTGCCCCGCCCTTTCAAAAAGATCTTTAACTCTGCTCGATTCTCTTTTTAAGTTTTCAACTGTAGTTGATTCGCCCCTATCGATTGCTAACTGAAAATAGTCTTTATTTTCGTAAATTATTGTGTAGGGAATTGTTTTCTTATATAAAAAATCACTTACGTAAAAATCTTTTATAAATAAACAATCAGAGTCTAGGCAAACATAGTTATGAGAAATCTGTAATCTCCAAAACTCAGACTTTATTATTGCTTGAGATACACTGCCTGGAATTTTGTCTAAAGGAATAGATGCGTTTTTTTTATTACTAGATAAGATATCTTCATCCGCAATCCAAAGATATCCACTACTTCCCAATATCGAAGTGAGCTCATTTTTATCACTTTTTGGGGTAGATATATAAAACGGTATCAAGTCTATATTATGTTTATTAATAGACTCGTATAAACGTTGAAGGCGAATAAAATCTCTACGATATGATTTGCAGTATAAAACTATGTTATTCATTTTTTTTATTTAGTTTTTGAACTTCATCTAGAATTTTTTTAACTGCTGACTCAACAGTAATTGGCTTTAAGTCTCGAAAAAGCAAATTTTGATTAGTCCAGTCTTTCCAAATTTTAGTTAATTCTTGCTGTATCGATAAAGCTTGCATTACATTTGATAAATATAAGTTTCTCTCTCTAGCAAATCCATCTAATTGGTTATTGACATTAGAGATAACCCAAATTGGGCGATCAACCCAAAAATAATCATACAACTTTGATGGAATGTATTCACGACACCATTCACTATTTCCATGTAGCAGAAGTAGAATGTCCGCCTCTTGCATCCTGATGGCAATTTGTTGCCTACCAGTTAACCCTGTTATTGGATCTTTTTCGAGCCGACCGTGCTCAATCACATTTTCTTGATATTGCCTTGTGCGTAAAAAATTTCTGCTTGTAGCGTCTAGTTGTGTGCCATAAACATGAAAACGAATTTGATTTCGCGCTTCTGGGTACTCAGAAAAGAATACCGGTAGGCACTCAAGCACTTGTGTCATAGATCGATCATTAGCAAGTGAACCAAAATGACAGATGTTTAAACACTCACCATAATGGTGATTTGTGTTTTGAATCACAGATTCCACATTGGGAGGATTTGCTCCTGGAATAATCATTAACCCCTTTGCATTTCCTGGGGTATCCAAGACGGGATTGCGTTGCCTCGCATAGTAGAGAGCACCATCCGTAAACCACCAAGCAATATCTGCATGCTGGCAAATTTCTTTTTCAAGCCAATATCGTTTTTTAGCATCAGACTCTTTTGGTACTTGCTCACCCAAATCTTTTTCATTTATACGAATAACCAGCGGATCATGAATTTCTGCAATCCAAGGTAGCTTTGTTTTTTTCTTTAGCCATAAGCCTGCAAGATGTGCAGACCAAGCACCTCCTGTTGAGTAGACAAGGTCGATCTTGCCCTCCTTAATCAGTTGCAAACCTACAAAATATGCTGGAAATGCCCAAGACCATTGGCTGGAGTAACCGAAAAGTATTTTCTCTAAAAAAATAAATGGTAAAAGTAGTAAGGAAAGAAGAGGGGTAATGATTCTATATGCGAGTCCTCTACCAAAACGATTTGCAAACCAATGCCGAAAGTCAAACCGAAAGGCAGCGGGCCCCCAAGCAATTAACTGCTGATGAAAAAAGCGTGTATCTTTTATACCCGTAATAGCACTTAAGACATGCAATTGAATACCAGCATCTAAAAAATACGGTACCTTATCTGTTATGGTTTGGCTGGCTGCCCGTCCATCCATATTGAAACCATGAGACAAGATAAGCCAGCGTTTAGACTGTTGATCGCCAGCTACTAACCTATGCTTCAAGTCAGCTACCAAGCCTTAATTACCAACCACAATAGACATTACTGCCATACGAATAGCAATGCCAAAGGTAACTTGATTCAGGATCACAGATTGCTTTCCATCGGCGATGGCAGAATCAATCTCAACCCCACGATTCATGGGTCCCGGGTGCATCACAATTGCATCGGGCTTAGCCATCGCTAAACGCCCCGGATTCAGCCCAAACTGTTTAAAGAAAGCTGCGCCTTCTGGGACTTGTCCTTGATCCATTCTCTCTTTCTGAATCCTGAGAGTCATGACGACATCGGCATCTTTAATGCCATCCTCTACCTTATGAAAGATTTTTACTCCCAACGAGCTAAGATCCTTTGCAAGATCACTTGGCAGCAGACTTTCAGGTCCGATCGCACGAATATCATTACATCCCAGAGTTGTTAAAGCATGAATATTGGATTTAGCAACCCGACTATGCAAAATATCTCCGATGATGGCAACTTTTAACTTTGAGAAATCTTTCTTAAAGTACCTCATCGTATAAACATCAAGCAGTCCCTGAGTTGGATGTTGATGACTACCATCGCCTGCATTAATCACATGCACATAATGTGGTACATGGTTCGCGATCTCAATAGGTGCTCGCGAGATGTTATGACGCACCACAAAAATATCAGCCTGCATCGCCACCAAATTATCAATGGTGTCCATCAAACTTTCCCCTTTTGAGGTTGATGATGTAGGGATATCTAAATTAATAATATCTGCTGATAAGCGGTTAGCAGCGATCTCAAACGTAGTTCTTGTACGGGTAGAGTTCTCAAAGAAGAGATTAAAAACACTCTTTCCCCGTAAAAGAGGAACTTTTTTCACTTCACGATTTGGTGCAGTAACACTTACAAACTGTTTAGCGGTATCAAGAATATAAAGAATCTGCTCCTTGGGTATGCCCTCTAAAGTCAGCAAATGGGTTAATTTACCTTCTTTATTAAACTGATTTGCAGTGGAGCTATTTTTTTGATCGATCACTAATTGCGCTCCTCAATCACAAAACTAAACTTATTGCCCTGACTCCGCTCTAGCACAAGGATTTGTGTTTCTGGGAGGATCGCTTTCTGACAAGCAAAATCCGCAGAGATTGGTAACTCACGTTCACCCCGATCTACCAATACCATTAATGACACTTTTGCAGGTCTACCAAAATCAAATAGCTCATTTAAGGCTGCTCTTACAGTTCTTCCTGTAAATAAAACATCATCCAATAAAACGATATGGGCATTGGTCACATCAAATGGAAGCTTCGTTGGCATGGTGTTTGCCGTTTCAATTGCCCTAATACCTTTTTCAGCATAGTCATCACGATGAAATGAGACATTAATCACGCCATATTGCGTCAGGCCTAAATCAAGGGCTAAACGCTTGGCTAGCCAAGCACCGCCAATCGCTAACCCAGCTAAATAAACTGGCATCGTTTGATGTGAAGCATTCTGAAATAAGCTGCCCTTAAGGTGCTTGAGGAGATCTTGATAAAGGGCTTCAGCATTCATAAGGTCTATTTTCATCTAAAACTATGCGCACTTGCATTTTAGCCCTGCTCCCTAAAAAACTGCTCCAAAATAATGGCCGCCGAATGGGAGTCTAGCGATTCCTGATATTGAACATCGCCCTCTAAAACCACCGAGGAGTAGCGCTCGTCGACAAAATAAACTGGCTTGGAGAACCGCCCTCCTATTTGCTGACCAAAGCGCCGAGCTTTTTGAGTCATTGCATGCTCAGCCCCATCTGGATACAAGGGCAAGCCTACCGCAATTGCATCAGGAGCCCACTTGGCAATAATCTTTCCAATAGCAGCAAAACGCTGCCCTTCGTTGGTATTGAGAACGATTGGTAAGTTTTGTGCTGATTTGGTCAAGGAGTTACCAACTGCCACACCGATTCGTTTGGTGCCGTAATCGAACGCCATCACGCTTAAAGGTTTATGAATGGGAGAGGAATCATGCATGACCCGCCTCTCCTGAAAGGCTTGATAGATCAAAACCAAGATTTTGTATTGCTCGCTGATACCGTTCAGC
>Ga0214921_10011469_pt1 | contig 10769 bp, 9 predicted proteins | sample LL1505_MetaG_FD_177992 | JGI IMG/M metagenome (GOLD analysis project Ga0214921, IMG submission 177992) | Freshwater microbial communities from Lake Lanier, Atlanta, Georgia, United States - LL-1505 | ecosystem: Environmental > Aquatic > Freshwater > Lake | place: USA: Georgia | collected 2015-05-28
ATAGCTGTTTCTATTGGTTCGTTCATGTCAAGATAATATCCGATTAATACAGCTATTACTTCAGTATCTGTTTGTGATTGAAAGGTGTATCCTTTTTCGAATAATCTTGCCTTTATTTCGTCATAATTTTCTATGATTCCATTATGTACCAAAGCTATGCGATTTTTATTATCATGATGCGGGTGCGCATTTGTATCTGTTTTTCCACCATGTGTAGCCCATCGCGTATGTCCGATTCCGCAGTATGGCCAGGGTTGCTCTATAGAAGAAACTTTATTGTCTAATTTTTCTAAAGAATCACATGTATGAGACGATGCGTATTTTTCTGTATATATTTCCCCGTTTTTCACACAAGATATGCCCACCGAATCATATCCACGGTTTTGTAATAATTTTAACCCTGATAATACATACGTTATAAATGCATCATTACCTAAATATCCTATTATTCCACACATTTATAATATATCATATTTAAATTATGTTATATTATCGTAATGTCTAAAACAATGTCTCCTCGTTTTGATACATCAAGAGTGTTTATAGTATTTATTCTAGATATTCCTTGTTTTTCGAGAACCATTGTTTGATTTTTGCTTATTGATAATTTGTCTGCGTTAATAGTAAATGTTCGTTTTCCTAGTTGTACATGTATGCACTTTTCTAGCCATATATTTGCTAACTCTAATGTTAATTCAACGACAACATTGTTTTTATTGTCTATACTTACGTTTTCTGGCAACACCGGTTTACATCTTACATATATATCAGAACCCGAATTATCATATACCAGTTCATGATGCCAAAGAGGCACTAGATATGTAGCCTCTTTTATTTTTAGCTTATATAAATTGTTCTCAAAAAGGTCATCTATCGATGGATTTAAAATTATATATTCGTCATCTTTTACCTTTTCTTTGAATAACTCTTCTAATTTATCATAAAATTCCGGCGAAAAATGAAATATTTCTCGGTTACGCTTCATCACTTCATAAATTTTTATGGTTATATTCTTATCTACCTTTTCCAAAATTTCGAGAGCCTTTTTCTCACAACTATTTGATATCTTATTTAATATTAATTTTAATACGGAATCACCCTTTTCATTGATTATTATATTGTTCAAAAAAGAAAACAGAATATTTTTATAGCTGTTTTTATCTGATTTTGAGAACTCTGCGTCCTCGTCATCTTCAGACTCTGACGTTTCGTATTCTAAATAATTCGATAAATATTCATATGCACTTTGTATATCTTGAAATTTAGCCGCTGCATCAGGCGCTCCGTTTTTATCTGGATGGTATTTTAATGCATTGAATCTATATTGTTTTTTTAATAGCTCGACAGTTAATTCATCTATTTCTAATATTTTGCACGCCCTTTCGTAATTCATGTGTGTTTTTGTATCCTATTTATAATATAAAACATCATACTCTCTAAATGGTATATCGGTCTATAGTTATTGTTATAGTATTTTAAAAACGTGTGTGTTTTGCTTATAATATCTTTTGTTTCTTCATAATTTAAATCGCGAGTCTTTATAAAATGTCCCAAAATATAAAATATACAATCCGCAATATCTATATTGTATGTTAAAATATCGTACAAGTTTTCGCGAAACGCCGTAAACGAAATCGTCTTTTTGTCTGAAATGTTCTCAATTAACTTATCGCATACAATATTAAAAATATCTTTGGGAACTTCTTCTATGTTGTCTATTAAATCGAAGGACTTGATTTCTTTGGTATTTATAATGCCTTCTTTATGAATGTCTTCCATTATTTTTTTTGTTTTATCGTATTTTTGTTTGTTTGTCATGGTCGTTTTATGATATGCAATTTTGTCTAAAAACGTATCCGACGGACATTCTTTTGGTTCTTGATACGGTGCAGAAAACAACACGGATTTTTCATAAACATTGGCGTCTGGTCTTTTTATATTTACAATTTGAGAACATTGAATGATTTGCTCGGGTATAAAACTTATGTGCTCGCTTAATATGAAAAACTTTATTTTTATGTTTGCATCCGAATAATTGTAGTGTTGAATATAACTATAAAAATTGTCCAACAATTCGTTGTGAATGCTGTGGAAATTCTTACACACAATGATACCTATTTTGTCCTGTTTCACGGATATTATATCTACTATTTGTAAGAACGTTTCATGCCATACTATTTTTGAATTACAACCTAATAACGACATATCAATTTCATAATGAATATCACTTATCTTATAAATATATTCTTGTTTTTCGGTGGTTAATTTCATTTTTTTCTCGTATTTAAGTTCGCTTGGGCTATATTTTTTTATTATTTTGAGAACCTGAGTGTATTTTCCGGTTCCTGATGGCCCATAAAAAATCATGTTTTTCAATTGATGGATATTCTTTGGTAAACTAGTTATCAGTTCATTCAATTCTGCGTGTAAGTTGAATTTCTCACATGAAAATAGATAATCGTCGAAATGAGTCTCGTAATATTTCATTTGTACTTGTTGTAGAAGTCTATTTATATTTTTTAACGCATATGTTAATAATACTTTATTAACTTATGAAGACGGTGTTGTTGTATAGTTATCGTTTACTGTTTTTAAATCATTGTCGGTCCAGTTCTTGGGTGCGTTTTTTGTGAACCATAAAAAATCATCTCCTATCTTTATCATCTCTGACGACATCGATATCATTGCTATTCCGACTGCGTAAAAAAATCCGCTATAATAAAATGGCTCGAAAAACATCGCGGTTTGATTCTTTAAATATTCGTTATTATACATCAGCAAACTCATGTATACAATCATCATTGACGTAACTGCTACAAACAAATTGTTGTAATCCTTTAACTCTTGATTTAATAAATTTGAATACGACAGGGGTATGTTTTTTGATAGATAGTTATCGTTTAAATATTTATATGACACTACCACTATAAAAACAGATATGATTTGAAACAGTGACGATATAAACATGCCACCCCATGACAATTTTAACATCAAATTGCCATTCATTACGTCATATTTTGTTATTAGAAAACTTAAAAAAAACACAAACAAAACGTTGAGTAAACATATGAATATTAGAGCTGGTATGGTTTTGCTATTCATGGCTGGCGATGGTTTATTATTTGGTGGACTTACGCTATATGCTGTTGCTGAATAATAAAACATAACTGTTGATAATAACAAAATTATTGGAATAACTATGGGCTGTAAATAATAAATTAATGTTTTCAATATATCTACGTTGTCATTGCCGTTTTTTAACAAAACAATTGTAAAAAAGGCTATAATTACATCACAACTAATTAATGCATTTGTGTAAAAATCTTTCGGGCTATAAGGACCAGTTAATTTATATTTCGTGCCTGCGATTGTAGATTCGAGAACAACGTCATCTGTGTTGGTGTCTTGTAAATTTTTATATTTTATTAAAAGTAAGAACGACGATATAAATTCTATTATTAGTGTTATTACAATGCTATACCAAAATGTCCTATATTCTGTTCCTGATGGAAGAGCATACACCACAAATAATAAAAAGAAAAATTGCCCGACGAAAATTCCTATCATGTTCGCGAACCCAGTTTTCACGGTTTTTACTGTGTCTTGTAATAAATAAATGAAACACACTATATAAAGTCCAGCCAACATCAGTAAATTTATGTAATCAAAATTGTCGTCTATAAATTGCATTGGATTAAAAGTAGCGTTTGTTGTTGTCATTTACATATTTTTGATATTTTAATTTTTCAACTTATTGATATATTTCTCCTTTAACCATTCAATTAATACTTGCGCATCACAAGTAATAGGGCACAGGTCGAATTTTTTTATATTGAAAAACTCCGGTTTTACCATTTTTTCCGTTTTATAAAATACGTAGTTACCAAATTTTCCTCTGCGCAGCGACATTGTTTCATCTATCTTCCTTAATACACTCTTATCTGTTTTTTCTTTTTCATCCAATAGTGGTAGTACGTCTTCTAATGTAATTTGGTCTAATGGTTTTTCTATGGATTTTACCGATTCTCTTTTATCTACACATTCCACGTAGGGTCCGTATTTGCCGTTTTTTAAAATAACGTCCTGTCCTTCATATTGTCCTAATGTTCCATTCTTTATTTCTATTAAATCGTCTGCTTTATATCCACCCGATTTCAATAACTCTAAATCTATATTCATATCTTTTTTCACATTACTATATTTAAATGTTCCGTCTTCTAATGTTTTTCTTATTACAGGTCCATAGCGCTCGAATATAAATACATTTGTCTCGTCAATTTGATACGTCTGTTTTTCTAATTTAGCCAAAGGTTTTGCCAAATTTGTTATCTCTTGATAACACGTTTTACATATGGCTGCCCAATCTTTTTCTGAACCCGTTGCCACATCATCTAATTTGTCCTCCATTGTCTTTGTATATCCGTATTCAAAAATGTTCTCAAAATGTTGTGTTAGAAATTCAATTGTTAATAGACCCACGGGCTGAAGAACTAGTTTATTCTTTTCTGAACCAAATGTTTTTTCTTTTTCCTTGATTTCGAGAACATTTTCTTTCATTAGAAATTCTTTACACACTATTTTATCTCCTTCTACGTCTGTGCGGTTCACATAGCCTCGCTCTTGAATTGTATCTACTATAGTAGCAAACGTAGATGGCCTTCCTATGCCTAGTTCCTCTAATTTATGAATTAATGTGGCTTCAGTATAACGTTGGCTTTTATTCCTTGCTACACACGAACTTTCCACCGAATTATGCGAAAACTGTTTCTTAGATGTTTCGATGGACTGAAAATATAGGATTTGAGAACTCGCTATGTTCTGTAGTTCTGTAACATCTAGTTTTTCTTCTATAGTTCGCCATCCTAAAAATTTTGGTGATTCAACGTTTGTACTATACCACGTATCAAGTGGAGCTACGATTTTTACTGCTACAATATTATAGACTGCATCTGCCATACAACTCTCTACTGAATTTCTCCATATTAGTTTGTACATCGACGAAAGACGCGCATTATCCGTGTTTATTGAACTTGTTGTCACATGCGTTACACGAATAGCTTCATGTGGATTATTAATATCTTTGTTTTCGAGAACATTTAAATCAGCCAAGTATTCTGTTCTATGAAATTGCGCCAATATATATTTCTTACATTGTTCTATAAAAACCCCGGAGTATTTCGCGCTTTCTGTTCGCATATACGTAATATGACCCTCTTGATATAACTGTTGGCATAGTGACATTGTTTCTTTTGGAGAAATATGTAGTGAACTACTAGCGGTTTGCAATAGTCGTGATGTAGTAAAAGGTTTTGGTGCGGACCTGCGTGATTCTTTTGGTGGTCCAACCGCCAGAGTGTAATTAAAACCTTTAGATTTTTCCATGAATTCGAGAACCTGCGCGTCATCGTCAAACTCTTTGTTTAATTCAAACGCCACGTTTTTTGTAAAAAAATTACCCATTGTTTTATACTTTAATTCAAATGCTTTTTTCTCCTTTTCATTATCGTAAACTAATCGAAGCGCTGGCGTCTGACATCTACCGGCACTAAGAGAGTTGCTTTTATCGTGATACAAATACTTCCATAAATAGGGCGAAATTTTATATCCAACCAAAATATCGAGTACTTGTCTAGCTTGTTGTGCTTGTACTAGATTCATGTTTATTCGAGTTGGGGCGCCAACTGCTTTTACTAGTGCCGACTCAGTGACTTCATGAAACACGATGCGCGGTGTGGTTTCGACCGAAAGCCCGAAAACTTTACAGATATGCCAAGCAATTGCCTCCCCTTCCCTATCGTCGTCAGATGCTAATATAATATTTGATTTTGAGAAGCGTCCAATGACTTCATGCATAAAATCAACATGTGCCTTTTTTTCATCTATGATTGAGAACGTTGGCTCAAATGTTCCTTTCGTATCAATTGATTTTAGTCCATCTACCGTGCGTATGTGCCCCTTTGATGCAATACAACAATAGTCAGAACCTAAGAATCCTTCTATTTTTTTACATTTGGAAGGCGACTCAACAATGATTAAGAAAGTAGCTGAATAATTTGTTTTATTGGCAGCATGCGTTGATAAAGGCGCTGCAGATTTTGTGAATATTTTCTTTTTGTAAAATTTTGGCGGCATTATGGTTATATTGTAACAAAATATGTGTTTATTTTGTTATTATATATTATAAATGGAGTTGAGAGACATATATTATTTATTTTTTTTACTTATCGCGTGTGTTTTACTTTTAGTGTTTATTATATACGATGGCAAATATAGGTTTTTTCATGTGTTTTGTAAATGTTTTTTTATTGAAGATAAAACGGATATCCAAAAATTAAAAGAAGATTTTCCTTTAGTCATTGTTAGCCTAACAACTTCTCCAAAACGCATTTCTAAAACTAAAGTGGTTATCGATAGCATAATGCAACAAACAATTTTGCCTAATAAAATAGTACTTAATTTACCACATGTTTTTAAACGGGATAGTTCTACTTACAATGAAATACCTGATTTTATAACCAATAATGATTTAATAGAAATAAATCGATGCGAAGATATTGGACCGGCAACAAAAATTGTTCCTACGGCTTTATTATATAACGAACCTAATACTATATTAATATCGGTAGACGATGATATCATTTATAATAGTGACGTTATAGAAAATTTACTTCAATATTCTTATGAATATCCTGATTGCACAATTACCGGAATAACTGATAAATATACTCATTTTCAATACAATAACACATTAAATAAATACACCTTTTACGGAGCCGACGTAATGGGATTTAGTGGTGTATTATATAAATCTAAATTTTTTGATGGATTTGACCAATCAACCCTATTACAATTGCCCAGGTTTTGTTATGTATCAGACGATATAGTTATAGCGAATTTTTTATTTAAAAACAACATACCAATAATCGTTTTGTCGCCAATTCATAATGTTATTGATACATTATACGGCAATTCTTACGATTCTTTAAAATTTGGTGGGAATATTGACAATAATGGGTTTTTTGATAACCCGTTCAATAATTTATTTTCACATAGAATCAATTATAAAAAGTGTTCGCATTATTTAAACGACAGTGGAGAACTGTACGTTAAAGAATTTTTATGATGTCAGTCGTTACAACAATTCATTAAAAAAAAATATGCAAAAAATATAAAACACAAAAGTCCGCCACCAGAAAATTCATTATCTTCTACCCTAAGTATTTTATAATTCAAAATATCTATTGTTTCAATATTTGTTATAAGAAACGGCATGGTCTGATTATTCGAGCCGTTATTGTTCCAATTCTGTTTAAATAATTTTTCATTATTGTTATATATGTTTAGTCCGTAGAAGTTTATGTCAATGTCATAATGCCAATAAATAGTATTATTCAAAATTTTATTAGCACCCTTTTTGTTAATAAGATATGCTGTAGCAAACGCCGAATATCCGCATAAAAATTCTTTTTTACTGTCGCTAAATGGCAAATTTCTCATCCAATCTAATTTTATTATATCCCAGTCATCAGGAGCAGAACAAATACATTTTTCTATTCTTTCAATATAATTTTTATGAATAGGCTCTGCGTCGTCCTCTAATATTAACGCCATGTCTTTTTTTGATTCGTCTAAAAACGTTTTTAATGCCAGTCTATGACTTAAGTTGCAACCCAATACTGATTTTGGACAAAAGTATTTTGATGTTTGATATATAGAAGGCTCATTAATAAAATCATGTTCGTTGCCGTTAATGGCTTTTATTCGTTTAAATAAATTCGGCCTTAATTCTGTTGTTATTTTTTCTAGCCTATCCACGTCCTTGTCTAAATTTATAATATATATATCAAATACTAAATCTTTTGTATTCATCATTATTATTTTACTACTAGAAAAATTGATTAGATGTTTAACTCAATTAAACAGTTAAATACAAACCAAACTAATGAAGGAAATAAAAATACTAATATCTGATAATAAATACACATCCTGGGATTTTCATTGCCACGAAACCAATGCTGTTCTAACTGTCAACGAATTACCAGAACTAAAAATTATTAATCCTGTTGTAAATAAACTTTTTAGCCGAGACGTCCTTGTTCTCGAAAATGGTTCTTTCAAAGTCATTAAATCTTATGTGAAATCTGCAATAAGCATGGCAGGGGTCCTTATGCTAGAGAACAATAAAACGTTTGGCAGAACCGCTAACAAAAAGCGTTTATTGTATAAATGTATTCCCGACGACAAACACGTTCCGCCGTTTCTTATACCTTACGATGTAAAGGTTGGATTTTCAAAAGTCCAGAAAAACAAATACGTAGTTTTCCGTTTTGATAGTTGGACCGAAAAGCATCCACATGGACTACTGACGGAAACCCTAGGCGACGTAGACAATCTAGAAGTGTTTTATGAATATCAGCTTTATTGTAAAAGTCTGCACGTAAGTCTTACTGATTTTACCAACAAAACGCGACAGGAACTCAACAAGAAAACAACGGACGAATATGTTGACCAGATATTAATGAATCCACTCTTTAAAATCGAAGACCGGCGCGACCGTTACATATTTACAATTGACCCAAAAACCAGTACGGATTATGACGATGGCTATGGTATTGAAAAATTGGAAAATGGTGAATATAAAATATCTATTTATATTGCTAATGTTTATGTATGGCTCGAAACGCTTGGACTTTGGGATTCTTTTAGTAAGCGGGTTGCTACTATTTATTTGCCAGACCGTCGACGGCCCATGTTGCCGACCATACTATCAGATACGCTATGCAGTCTTCAACAAAAACAACCACGATTTGCGTTTAGCATGGATTTTATTATGAGCGCCGACGGTCCTCGAGACATTCAATATAAAAACGTTCTTATAGACGTTGCTAGGAATTATTATTACGAAGAGCCGGAACTTCATGATGATTCTTCTTATCAACAATTATTAGAAATTTCTAAACAAATGAATCCTGGTATTGTCGACAGTCATGACGTTATCGCGCATTGGATGGTTTTTATGAATACACATTCTGCTGAATTGTTACACAACAATAACATGGGCGTTTTCCGTTCTGTCACTTACGTAAATCCTGTTGTAAATTCTATTGATGGAATAGATGAAGATACTGTTCGTATAATACAATCTTGGAATAATACAATAGGACAGTACGTGGCTTTTGATAGACAAAGTACGATGAAACATGATTTTATGAAAACAAGTTCCTACGTGCATATCACTAGTCCTATTCGCCGTCTAGTAGATTTACTCAACCAGATTATTCTATTTGGCGGTGTTCATTTAGTTACTGAAATTAGCGTAAACGCGCAACGATTTTTGACAACTTGGCTTGGTGAATTGGATTATTTGAATACTTCTATGCGGTCAATCCGTAAAGTTCAAACGGATTGTGCGTTGCTCGACCGTTGTTTTCAGGACCCTGAAATTATGGAAAAGGAATATACAGGCGTGGTGTTTGATAAAATGTTACGCGACAATTTTATATTAAGTTATATGGTATATTTGAAAGAATTGAAGATGTTGTCACGTATTAATATAATTGTTGACGTAGATAATTTCTCCTCACATAAGTTTAAATTGTATTTGTTTCAAAACGAAGAAAAGACAAAGAAAAAGATACGTCTTCAAATCATAGATAAATAAAATTGATTTATATATCAATGTTTTTTATGCCCATAATGAGAACAAAATTAGCTCTATTGGTTTTTGGATTTAAAATTACTCATTTATGGGTTTTAATTATAAATAAAAACAGCAATACTAGTATAAAGAAAAAATAAAATAAATATTAATAGTATTTATTTTATGAGTTGTTGTTATGATTATCAATATGATTACGATTCTTTGATAAATTCTTATGACAAATGCATTTTTTGTTTGGGCAAATCTAACAAGCAACATGTTTTTTTGATTTATAATGCTGATGTTTTTAAAATAAATGGTAAATCTTATCGCCTAAACTGCATATGTAGACCACGTTCTCATGTGTCCTGTATGAAATCTTGGCTACTAGAAAGTCACCGATGTCCTGAATGTTCTGTTTATTTTAATGAAATCGTAGAAAAAAAATGTTGCACATTTGAGAACCTGTGTTCTTGTGCCCTGGTTTTTTTCTGTGTTTCAACGTTTTGTTTGGTTATTATTGGCGTTGTTATACACAACAAACACATATTGTAACTTAGTCAATGCGTACGTCTTCTGCAGCGAATAATTTTAGCTCATCTGATTGCTTGTCAAAATCGTCAACGATTTCGTTCAAATCCGATAACATTTTCTTGACCGTTTCTGGGTTGTATTTGTCATTTTTCTCTTTAATGCGACCAACTAGCAGAACCATCAGGTCTATGGGCCCATAGCCTTTGGCCAAAAATTTTTCTGTAATTCGGTCTAGATTTACGTCTTCCGGGAAATCAAAATCCTCATCTTCTTCGTCACTATCACTATCACTATCGCTGTAGTCGCTTTCGTCATCTTCCTCTTCAGGTAGTTCCATAAGTACGGCACGGCAACAAGGACATGTGTTGTTGTTTGCTAGGCTTCTACTCATACAAACAAAACAGAATTGATGTCCACATGGTGTAGTACAATTGTTCTTGACGCCGATTTCCTCGAAACAAATACAGCATTCTATGGCGGTCGACATTTTGATAAGGCTTTGATTGACTTAACTAGTAGAAAAAAGGGGTTTTCAATTTTTATTTTTCGAGAACTTTTATATGTCGTCCAAGTCTATTTCTTCTTCCTCTTTGAA
>Ga0214921_10011473_pt1 | contig 10768 bp, 10 predicted proteins | sample LL1505_MetaG_FD_177992 | JGI IMG/M metagenome (GOLD analysis project Ga0214921, IMG submission 177992) | Freshwater microbial communities from Lake Lanier, Atlanta, Georgia, United States - LL-1505 | ecosystem: Environmental > Aquatic > Freshwater > Lake | place: USA: Georgia | collected...
TTATTAAACACTTATTTCTCCGAATGGGTTGTGCTCGGAGAAGTCCAAGACAGAAATCTCACCCTTAAAGTCTTCATTATTTACATTTGGTAAAATTGTGTTAAGCTTATATGATTGCAGAATAATACCAGCTGGGTTATATTCTTGTAGTAACGCTCTTGATCCATCTTGTAGCAGTAAGTTAAACGCGTTTATATCGGCAGATTTATCAGCTGCAATTCCATCAATCTCTGATACCCCTGTATCAAAGGTCTCAGAAGAGTACTGCATTAACTCACATTCCATCTTGTAAACGTACAGCTTACCAACTTGGAAGAATGGATCGGTTGCATCTACTTTCTTAATTTCAAAGAATGCTTTGGTCAATGGGAAGTAAATTATATCACCTTCAGCCGGTCTGGTTGTTAATACCGCATCACCAGATCTTGCAATTACCTCATCCCATCTTCTTCTGGCTACAACAAAGGTAGCTGTATCTCTGATCTCGACCCCAAACTTAGTCATTAGATCCCCATCACCTTCAAACCCGGTGACGTTCTGCATGTACATCTCTAATGGGTATGCAGATGAGTACTTGTTAAGTACATCTTCACCCAAAATCATATCCTCATTCATAGCATGACGAGGTAAGTAATAGGTATCAAACCCGTATATCTTCAGGCACTCTATTATAAGATCTTCCATAAGCAATTGCTCAGAAGATCTGCCTCCAGGTATACCAGATTGAAAATAAAAGTTGGTTGCCATTATTCGGAATATCCACGTGGATTAGTTGTTGCCTTGATGGTATAATCCATAGGTGGGCTGATGAGATAAGCTATAAACATTATCAACCTGTAAAGAAGTCCACAGGGAGTTCGTAAGTAGATTTAACTTCATCTCTTAACTCTTTGATCTCTTCTACAGCTTCATCAAAGATCTTTTGACCATTCAACGTTACACCACCTGGTAATAGAACGCCTTCGAACTTCTTAAGATTAACACCCCATTGACGTTTAATCAATGCAGTAGCGTATCTCTTTAAGAAACCATCGTTGTATACATCGGTATAAGTATCAGGATCCAGAGTACTAAATGCTTCTATAATGATATAGTCACCGATTGCTAGATCACCACCATCACCCCAGGTTAAGTCAATATACAACCTGTTCATATGACGATTAAACCTAATAGGCTTTTGTCCAGTCATTAAATCGTTAATCAAATTAATATGCATCTTTAACATTGTATAATACTGAATATCGGTATTTGTTAAAGATTGAATATTGTTAAGTAACAACTGATACTTAGCATCAAAGAAGCTGATACTGTTTGATCTACTTGATAGAGGTAAGGTCCTTACAACACTTAATACAGAATCATTTAGGGTAACGTATTTGTTGTCAAAGTTACCAAGCGTCATTGAGGATACAACTGCAGAAGTGCCTGAGCTTGCACCTGTTATTGTTTCTCCAGCAGTAAATGTTCCAGCGGTATTCTTTGTATATACTTTGTTAGCAGCAAAGGCGGCATGAACAAAGGTAGTAGCGCCAGAGGTTGCGCCAGTTATCTTTTCGCCAATTGAAAAACTACCAGCATTAACGCCTACAATCTGTAAGGTAGATGCAGTAATTTGTTCTTTAAGATAAACAGATTCAACAGCATCATAATGGAAGTCTCTGTAGTATTGAATAGCCTCATCGATTCGATCTTCTAATTGGTCATCATCCACATTGATCTCCAATACTGGAAATCCAAGTGAACGAAGGCAATAATCAATAAGGTTTTGTCTGGATGAAGGTGAAGACATTGTATCTTTCCTAATTTATATGGTATATTTATAAGGAAAGGGCCCTAAGGCCCTGGATGCATATAGTTATTAAAATGCATTACTTAGTTGTTTTTTCCCAATACCCGTCTGGTCTTGTGGCAGCGTAGTCAGGATCATGCTGGTCTCCAAATATTTCCATTGTATTACCATCTAGATCTCGTAAGGCATAAACACAATAGTAAAGAGTGTTATTTTCGAGCGCAGTAATTTTATGCTTATGTTCTTTTCGGATAACTATAAATGTTGGAGCAGTGAATTCTTTAGCAGGATTGTCTTTAATCTGAACACTTACTTTTCCAGATACTAGTAAAGTTACGTGATCAAATTTATGTTCATGACCTTCAAATGCTTCTCCAGCGTGTTCAAGTACATTCTGTTTGACCCAGATGTTCCCAAAATAACCAAGCTCAAATGTTTTCATGCATTTGCGATAGGTGTTACCATATCATCGTTAAAGTACAAGCTTTGATCTGTCGTGTACCAGGTACACGTATCTTCATTGAAGAGAAAGTCAGGGTGAGGTTTCGGAGGAATGAATGCATCTCTAACTGCATCGTACGTATAACCAATACCAGCGTAGTTTTTACGAAACGGGGTACCACCTTTATCATGAGCTCCCATATAAGTATTATAACTTGTACGTCTACAAGTTTGACCACGGAATTCTCCGTACCATTGCTCCCAATCGATACCATCTTCACCTTCGTCTTTACCAACAATAACTTCAGTAACAATATTGTTTAAATCTAAAAATGCATAATGCGCCATAATTATTCCTTAAAAAGTAATAGTACCAGTTCCAGCGGTAAATTTATATACCCTATAACCAGAACGAGAAGGTTGACTATAAGTTAAACCTCCTCCAATAGAAGAAATAGCTGGATACGTATCCGGGTAAGCAATTATAACAACCCCAGAACCGCCGTTCCAGCCAGCACTGACAGCGTTAGAACTTCTTGAGCCGCCCCCGCCATTTCCTGAATTTGCAGTAGCGTCACTGCTAACTGTATTAGACCAATAAGCCTGACCTCCAGCCGCATAAGTTACAGATGAACCAGTAATTGATGAAGCTGCTCCAGCACCTCCAAGTCCTCCCCCTGATACCCCCGTATCCACATTGGATACAGATGTACCAACAGCACCAGCACCGCCTCCTCCTCCCGCCACCCAACCATAATATGAACTAGCAGTTGCTGAACCTCCCGTGTTACCTTGTCCAGATGTTGCAGAACCGCCAGTTGCGGTTCCTGTATAACCAGAGCCAAGCGATCCACCTCCTCCAGAACCACCGCTTAATCCGTTGGTAAGTGCATAAGCGCCGCCTCCACCTCCGCCGCCAATTGCAGTTAGTCCTGTAATAAGCGAATTACTTCCAGATGAAGCACTAGCTGTTCCTTGTGTATTTCCCCCTCCACCCGCTCCAACCGTAAGAGTGTAGGACCCAGAGAATACCGTTGCACCTGATAACATACCTCCAGCACCACCTCCGCCTCCAGAACCGCCACCGCCCCCAGCAACAATTAAATATTCCATGTACGGATTACTAGGTGTTGCACTGTTACTTGCCGTACTTGATCGACCAGTACCGAAAGCATTAATAGCTGCTACTGTAAAAGTATACGCCGTACCGTTCGATAATCCGCTGACTGTAATTGGGGAACTTGATCCGGTACCTGTAAAACCACCAGGTGATGAAGTTATAATATACCCCGTGATAGCGCTACCTCCAATATTAGATGGAGCTGTAAACGTTACAGATGCAGACCCGTTTCCTGCAGAAGCAGTGCCAATGGTGGGTGCACCAGGAGTAAGAATATTTGTCCAGGTATTAGCTTTTACTGCTAGAGTATGTTGCTTGCGAGTCCAAATTCCAGTATAGATAGGCATTTATTAACCTTCAATTCCAAGAGACATTACCGGTCCCTGCTGTAATTGTTGTGACACTGTAAGACCCATCAGATGTAGTAGACCCTGTTAGACCAGATCCAATTGTAATTGTATATGAGTTAGGATATCTAAGAATAACAATACCAGAACCTCCTGCGCCACCTCTACCAGGCCATCCTGAACTACTTTCAGGGTATTGAGATGCCCCTCCCCCGCCTCCGCCAGTATTAGTAGTCCCAGCTACTCCATAGAAGTTGGAAGTACCAGATAATGATTTTCCACCATTACCACCACCACCGTTACCCCCTGTTCCAAACGACAAGCCTCCACCGGTAAAGTTAGTAGCTGCACCTCCGCCTCCACCTGCATAATATACGGAAGTACCAGTAATAGCAATTGCTTTACCAACACCCCCGTTACCACCCACCATATTATCGCCATTGGTACCAGTACCTGTAGCACCTACCCCACCTGCACCTCCACCCCCGCCTCCGGCGCCTTGAGCATAACCGGAAAGTGTTACAGCTCCTGTACCACCGGTGTATCCTTCATCCGCTACTGGAGTTCCTGGAGTGTTCTCATATCCATTAGCACCACCGGAGGAACCACCGTTCTTTCTTGAAGGGGGCGAAGCTGTACCATAGCAGGAAATAGCTCCACCTCCGCCTCCTCCTGTGGTACTAATAGTTGAAAATACTGACCCTGATCCTGGATTACCGTGTTGAGGAGCCCCAGCAGTCGTAGATGCACCCCCAGCGCCAATAGTTACAGTGTAATTAGTAGCCAGTGATACTGTAATCTTACTTAATTGAGAACCGCTTGGACCACCACCAACAGCATATGAAGATTTGAGTCCTCCAGCCCCTCCTCCGCCTCCAGCGCGGTTACCCTGCATACCTCCAGCCCCTCCACCTGCAACTACGAGGAAATCTATTAATGGAGGAGATGATGGGGATGCACTATTAGAAGCAGCACTTGCAATGCTTGTACCAAAAGCATTAGTAGCTGTAACTTTGAATGTGTAAGCCGTACCGTTCGATAATCCGCTGACTGTAATTGGAGAACTTGATCCGGTACCTGTAATGCTTCCAGGGGTAGAGGTGGCAGTATAACCTGTAATAGCACCCACACCTATATCAGCAGGAGCCGTAAACGCTACAGATGCAGAGGAATCACCAGCCGTAGCGGTACCAATTGTAGGTGCATCAGGTACTTTTAACCCGTTATAGGTAGCGGTAATAAACCCGCCCTGGTAGCGTTTGGACATCTTCTACCTAATTAGGAGATTACTTCATATGAGGTAAAAATTTGAATTGCGCTTGCGGAATTAGCAACAGCCTTAATACTGGTATCTTCTTCCATATAAAAACCAGTCGATTTATCAGTAACTATAACAGAAGCACCAGCAGGGACAGATACTTGAGATATTAAAAAAGTAGCAGAACCAGTTCCGGCTGCAGATCTATTATATTCTACGTTAGCAGTTACAGCAGTTGCACTGTAATTAGAAAGAACAATATTATTAATTTTAATACAGTTACCAGAGCTTGCAGCATTCACAAGAACTAAAGCATTAGAGGTAGTCAAAGTATTTCCAAAACTTTTACCTTGAATACTAGTTACATTGACAATATTTGGGATAGCCATTTAAAAATTCCTTGAAAACATTTTAATTATTTATCCACCAAAAACTATTGCCATCGCTATTGATTTACCAGTTGTAACCCCTGGAACAGTAGCAACGTTAGAGGCAGAAGTAATTCTACCGTAAGCATCGACAGTAATGGTTGGAATCAAAGTAGCATTACCGTAAGTAGCAGCAGCGACCCCGGAAGTAGCTAGTCTAGTTGCACTTAAGGTTCCGGTGCTAAAATTAGTTACATTAGATGCATAAGATACAGTAGCTAATTCTGAACCTCCTGCAGTAGATCCATCATGAACCCGAATGGTGCTGTTACTGGTATTAACTGACAGCTCTCCGGCTGCCCCTGTAAAGCTGTTATTTTGCGCGGTAGTCCCGCGTCTAAGTTGTATTTGTGTTGGCATTATTTCTTCCCATTAATCATAATGTACCTAGATCAGTAATAAGGCTTCTTCCAGATGGCTCCATAAGGGTGTAAATCTTTTCAGTGCTGACCCCAAATGCGTCTAAAGAAGAAGTCAAATCTCCGTAGTCAAAGTTTCCTGCAGACCCTGGAAAAGTATATAAGGTGCTTGAAGAAAACCCTGTACTATCTTCTGCTTTAAAAACAACATTACCCCCGGTATCAGCTACCTGTAATGTTGCTCCTGTACTCTGTAAAACAACATCACCTAGATATACCGTGCCCCCAGATAAGTAAAGATCTTTAAACCTATTGGTAGGGCTACCTAAAGCTTGAATATTATTACCACTTGGTATAATATTACCTGTACTTAATAATGCGGTATTTACTCTTGCATTAGTAAAATATAAATTGGTTAATTCTGCAACGTTGGCTGTCTTAAGATCGGCAACATTAGCTTTTAATACAACGTTAGCATTAGTAGCATACCCTAAAAGAGCAACATTAGAATCTCCATAAGTGCTACTACCACCTGTAATGGTAATGACTCCAGTACTATTATCATATGAACCAGAACCGGTAACACTTATTGCGGTACGAGCCCTTGCATTAGTAAAATATAAATTTCCGCTCTCTGGTACTATCGAAGTGTTTAGAGTCGATGTAGATAGCGCCCATGCATTGCCATTATAAGTCCATGATTTACCACTGAACGTATAGGTTGCATTTGCACTTGGCGAAGAAGGAAAATTTAAAGCCATATTTTTTCAAAAAAATTAGGGAGGTTTTTACTCACTCCCTGATATATTTATAACGAATTAAGGATGTGTCTTTTTGTAGGCTTCAAAATCAGCTTTTAATTCCTTAATGGCTTCCACCAATACCCCTACCACGTTATTGTATCTGATAACAAGGTAGCCGTTATCATCAGCAGAAACAATCTCAGGCAGTACTTCTTGAACTTCTTGAGCAATCAAACCAATTGCCTTACCGTTGCCTTCTTTCCAGTCAAAAGAAACACCTCTGAGAGCTCCAACTGTATCGAGTGCAGATGTAACGGTCTTAATATTCTTCTTCAATCTCTTATCAGAAGATGAATTCAAGTCAGTTGCTGTCAATTGACCTGTAGAAGGATTAAATGTCAACTTAGTACTTGATACCTTTGGCGCTGTATTGCCAGATGTACCCTGAGCAAGCATTGGGTAATAGGTAGCATTTGTAGCAGTATCATCAACAACAGTAGCAGTTGCAGCGGAAGCAGCACCGCCAGATGCATAACCTGAACTATTACCTGTACCACCATAAGTAGTAGCGATTACTGAACCCTGCCACGTACCAGTAGCAATAGTACCAACTGATGTCAAGCTAGATGCTGTAACTCCTGAACCTAAGGTTGAACCGCTTAGTACGCTAGTACCATTAATCTCATATACCTTACCAGTAGCAAGGTTAAGATCTTGATTAGATGTCCAAGATGTATTAGCATGTACATAGTTAAATGTAGCACTTGCACCATCAACGGTAATACCAGCACCATCGGCAGCCGCACTATTAGCAGCGCCCTTTGCAACTGTAATATTTTTATCAGCAACTTCAAGAGTTGAAGAAGATACTGTTGTGGTAGAACCGAGAACAATTAAGTTACCTGCAACAGTTAATACCCCGCCAACATAACCTGCACCTGAAACAGATAGTGCAGCACCATTAACGTTACCAGTTGCTGTTAAAGTTGTAAGACCAACTGTCTGACCGGTTAGGGCAGAAGCAATCATTGCATTAGAGATTGCACCAGTTGAACCAGCAACTGACTCTACCAATGAACTAATAACGGTACCGGAAGCCTGTTCAACCCATTGGTTACTTGAACCATCGTTAAAGTACAAATATGTCTTACCGTCATCTTCATCAATCCAGACATCACCAATATTAGGTGATCCGGGAGCACTTGCAGATACGGTAACGTTGGCAATATTAGCAAAATCAAATACACCAGTACCGCTGTTATAAGAACCTTTTGTACCTGTTATAGATAAGGCAGCTCTTGCATTAGCATCGGTATAAGTTCCAGATGCAGAAATAACGCCATTGGCGGTATCGTATGTAATACCAGTACCGGCTGTTATAGATTGTCTAGATCTAGCATTAGTAAAATACAGATTAGTAACTTCAGCAACGTTAGCAGTCGTCAATACACCTGAAGATGTAATGGCCGCAGCTAATTGTGCATTAGATACAGCCCCTGTTGCACCTCCAACTGATGATACACCAGAAGTAATAGCAACGTTAGAAGCAGAAGTAATTCTACCATATACATCAACTGTAATAACTGGAATGTTTAATGTGCTACCGTAAGTTGTAGCTGTAACACCAGATTGCGCATTAGCAGCAAGCAATGTAGTCTGGTTAGCACCAAGCCCACTGATACCTGTACTGACTGGTAAACCTGTTGCATTAGTTAGTACTGCATAAGAAGGGGTACCAATGTTAGGTGTTACCAACGTTGGGCTTGTACCGAATACTAAACTACCAGAACCTGTTTCATCAGATACAGCAAATGCAAGCTTAGCACTTGTAGGATCTGCCAAGAACGTTGCAACGTTAGCTCCTAGACCACTAACACCAGTACTAATTGGCAAACCGGTTGCATTAGTTAATACAGCAGCAGAAGGAGTACCTAAATTAGGAGTTGTAAGTACTGGGTTTGTTGAGAATACAACATTACCTGTACCGGTCTCGTCAGAAATAACTCCTGCCAATTGCAAAGAGGTGGTAGAAGCAAATTGTGATAGACCGTTTGCAGTTTCTGCAAGTCCTGTAACAGCGCCAGTTCTTCCATTAACAGCTGTAACTTTAGCAGCTGTATAGGTTGTACCAATTTCAGTACCATTCCATACACCAGTAGTAATAGTTCCAACAGATGTTAAGTTAGAATTAACAACGGTTGGGCCAAGTCCAGTTCTACTTAAAACTTGTCCGTTATTTACTTTAAATACTTTATTGGCAGCTAGATCTATATCCTGGCTAGAAGTAAATGAACCATTGGTAGCATGTACGTAATTGAAGGTTGCATTAGCGCCTTCAATTGTGATACCGGCACCATCGGCGGCCAAGCTATTAGCAGCTCCTTTGGCAATTGTAATATTCTTATCTGCAACTTCAAGCGTTGTAGAAGACACAGTTGTTGTAGTACCTTGAATAAACAAGTTACCTGCAACAAACAAATTATTTCTAATATTTGTATTACCAGTACCTGCAGAAGAACCAATATTAACCGATGTACCTGCACCGGCAAAATTAACTGTGGTTGCAGTAGTCTCGACCAGATCAAAAGATCCGCTAGGTGTAGTTAATGATGTAGTAATTGCAGGGCTTGTACCAAATACCAATGCACCTGTACCGGTCTCATCAGTAATTAAAGCTGCTAAGTTAGCACTTGTTGGTGTTTGACCTAAGAACGTTGCAACACCTGTACCAAGACCGCTGATACCAGTACTAACAGGCAATCCAGTAGCATTAGTCAGTGTGGCTGCAGAAGGTGTACCAAGGTTAGGAGTAACCATAACTGGTGAGTTAGAGAACAGAATATTACCTGTTCCTGTTTCATCAGTGACTGCGGCTGCAAGGTTGGCACTCGATGGAGTAGCCAAGAATGTTGCAACACCAGAACCAAGACCAGAAATACCTGTTGATACAGGAAGACCGGTAGCGTTGGTTAATACTGCGTAAGAAGCTGTACCAATGTTAGGTGTAATGAGTACAGGGCTATCAGAGAATACTAAAGAGCCAGAACCTGTCTCATCAGAAACAAGGGTTCTAATTTCGGCAGAAGTTGTAGAGGCAAATTGCGCTAAGGAGTTAGCAGTCGTAGCAAAACCAGTTGCATTACCTGTCTGACCGTTAACAGAAAGAACACCGGTGTTAGTAATAACAGGTGTTGAGCCTTCACCAGTTGCCGTACCTACTGTAATACCATTACCAGCAGTCATTGAGGCAACATACGCGCCAGTAGTATCTCTACCTAGAGTGACTGAATCTGGTTGAATACTTGCTGCGAAAGAACCCCCATCGGCAGTGCTGATTGTAAAAGTATTACCGGAAGCGACAAAATTGGTTACACCAGCCACGTTAACGTTAGCGGCAGAAGTAATTCTACCATAAGCATCAACGGTAATAACTGGTACCTTAGATGCACCACCGTATGTGTTAGCTGTAACACCAGAAGCGCTTAATGCAACGTTACCAGTTGCAGAACTATAGGTAATTGGACCACCAGCGGCAGCATCTATGGATGCTCTTGCCCTAGATGTGGTGAAGTATAAATTAGCGCCTTCAGCAACATTACCTGTTGTCAGTACACCAGAACTTGTAATACCAGACGCCAATTGAGCATTGGATACAGCGCCGGTTGCACCACCAACGGAAGTAACACCACCGGTAATTGTAATAACTCCGGTAGAATTATCATAAGAACCAGCACCTGCAACTGAAATTGCAGCCCTAGATCTTGCATTAGTAAAATAAAGGTTGGTACCTTCTGTTACTGTGGTTGTGGTTAATGAAGCTGATTGAAGAGCCCATGCAGAACCATTATAAACCCATGTTTTTCCACCAAAGGAATAGGAGTCATTTAGAGCTGGGCTTGAGGGAAAATTTAAAGTTGGCATTCTTATTCCTAGTGTTGGAAAATATAGTTATTGGTTTATTTATAGTTACTGAGACCGTTAAATCTCTACCCATTGGTAACTTGTACCATCATTTACAAAAAGATATGCAATTGCATTACCAGCTTCAATCCACTTATCTCCAATATAAGGGTCAGCGGGAGCAGTCAGAGATACGGTTACGTTGGCAGCGTTAATCGATATAATACCGGTAGCGCTATCATAGGAACCTTTACCATTTACATTACCAGTTGCAATAGAGATTGAAGCTCGTGATCTCGCATTGGTAAAGTATAAATTTGTTAATTCATTAATATTGGCTGTAGTTAGTAGCCCAGAAGAGGTAATACCTGCAGCTAACTGGA
>Ga0214921_10011474_pt1 | contig 10767 bp, 8 predicted proteins | sample LL1505_MetaG_FD_177992 | JGI IMG/M metagenome (GOLD analysis project Ga0214921, IMG submission 177992) | Freshwater microbial communities from Lake Lanier, Atlanta, Georgia, United States - LL-1505 | ecosystem: Environmental > Aquatic > Freshwater > Lake | place: USA: Georgia | collected 2015-05-28
ATGGAGCGCTTGTCTTCTGGCATTCGCATCAACAGCGCCAAAGACGACGCAGCTGGCCTGGCCATTAGCACCCGCATGACCGCAAACATCCGCGGCCTTGCTGCCGCCATTCGCAATGCGAATGATGGTATCTCTTTGACGCAAACCGCTGAGGGCAGCTTGGCCTCCATTGGCGACAACTTGCAGCGTATTCGTGAACTGGCCGTTCAGTCAGCCAACTCTACAAACAACGCCACCGACCGTGCAGCCCTTCATGCTGAAGCGACTCAACTGGTCAGCGAGATTGACCGCGTTGCGGCCAACTCTACCTTCAACGGCATCAAGTTGCTTGATGGCTCATACCAAGATCAAAATCTGCAAGTTGGCGCTGGCAATGAGTTCAATGACCGCATTGCAATTACGATCGGAAGTGCTAAATCTAGTGCCTTGGGTGTAGGTGGTGGCTCTAGCTACACCACTGTTCTTTCCGGAACTTCTGTGGGTTCTACAGCGTTATTAGCTGGTGGCCTGTCCATTAACGGTTATGTTGTTGGTGCAGCCAACGCAGATGGCGTCTCTTTGGGAGATGATGCTTCAAAGACCAGCGGCATTGCTGTTGCAGGCGCAATCAACGCCGTTAGCGGTCAAAGTGGTGTGACAGCAACTGTGCAAAAAACAGTTGTCACCGGTGCTGCTGTTACTTCTGCGGGTTTTGCAACCGCAATTGCAACCGGACAAGTGTCTATCAACGGCGTAGATATTGGGGCTATTGCTGTTGCATCAACTAAAGCTGAGCGCGGAGCGCAAATGACAGCGGCAATCAATGCCAAGACTAGTCAAACAGGTGTTCTTGCTGAGTTCGACACGACAACTGGCGCCGTGAAACTGACTGCAAATGATGGCCGAAATGTCAATGTAGGTATTGGTGCAGCGACTACTGCAATCACTTCAGATGTCACCGGCATTACTCACACAACTGGCAATTCAACTTCGACGGTTACATCAACGACTCGCTCTATCGTGAAATTGAGCTCTTCAAACGCAAATGGAATCACAGTTGCTGGAATTACATCTGCAGCCCTGGCTTCAGCAGGTTTGACAGCAGGCTACAACCCTTCAACGGCAACAGCAGGTGCTGGTGTTTCAACCATTGACCTTACCACTGCATCGGGCTCTCAAACTGCCCTGTCAACGCTGGACAAGGCAATCAACACGATTACAGATATGCGAGCCTCCATGGGTGCCTATCAAAATCGATTGACTGCTTCGATCGCTAACTTGGAAGTGTCTTCGATGAATTTGCAAGCCTCTCGTAGCCGCATCTTGGACACAGACTACGCGAAAGAAACAACCAACCTTGCCAAGTCTCAAATTATTCAGCAAGCCGCTACAGCCATGCTAGCCCAAGCCAACCAGTCGGCTCAGTCTGTATTGTCATTGCTTAAGTAAGCAAGAATAACCACAAAAAAAGACCACTTGACAGTGGTCTTTTTTTTGACAAAATGAAATACCTTATTTAATAATTTTGAACATGTATCATTCTCAAGCAAAGATTGAAAATCAACTGCATAAAGCTGAAAATCTTCTAAGCAAAAAAAAATTAGCGGAAGCTAAAAAAATATACTTGAATATTCTAAATTTAAATCAAGAGAATAAATCCATTTTAGAAATATTAGCCGATATATGTATACAACAAAATAAATATGATGAGGCTTGTGTTTATTTTTCAAAGTTAGAGCGTCTTGATGAACATAATGTTTTACACTTAACTAACTTTGCATTCACGTTAGACAAGTTAGGACAATTCAATTTCGCACTCCAAGTATTGGCACGTGCAAAAGAAATCGACCCAAGTGAAATTAATATATATTTAAATGAAACAGTTACTTTGTGTAATTTAAAACGGTTTGATGATGCCAGAAGGTCAGCACTAATTGCATTAAAATTAGAACCATATTCTGCAATATCATTCAATAATTTAGGCGCTGTATTTCAAAAATTAGGGGACAATGACTCTGCAAAGACAGCTTTTATCGCTGCAATTGAAATTGATCCCACATACCTCGATCCAAAAATAAATCTTGCTGGACTTTTTGAAAAATATTACGAATATGAAAAATCAAGAATTGAATATGAAAAAATACTATTTGAAAATCCCAATTTAGATAAGTTAACCACTAATACCATAAAAGCCAAAATGGCATATTCCTATTTACGAATTGGCGATCTCAAAAAAGGGTGGGAATACTATGAACTGGGAATGAATAAAGAGATACCTTTCGAAAGTTCCAGAAATCCCAAAAGAAATTTTAATAAGCCAAAATGGAATGGCGAAGACCTTACTGACAAAACTATTCTAATTTGGGGGGAACAAGGCATTGGTGATGAGATACTATTTGGATCTTGCATTTGTGATTTTCAAAAAATCAAAGCCAATATAATTATTGAATGTGAACACCGGCTTGTTACTACATTTCAAAGATCATTCCCTAAATCAGTTGTTAGAGAAACCGCATATTCAAGTGATCACTTAATGTTAGCCAAATATCATGATTATGATTTTCACATTCCTATGGGTTCGTTAATGAGTCATTTCAGAAAACGTATTGAAGACTTCGATCTAAGTCAACCATATCTTTTAGTATGCAAAGATAAAGCTTCGACCTACGAAAAAAGGCTTTCTAAAGTTTCAACAAATCAGATTCGAATTGGTATTTCTTGGCGAAGCGGTCTTCTATTAGCAGAAAGAAACACAAATTATACCGCCATATTGGATTGGGGTCCTATTTTCTCAATTCCTGGCATAGATTTCGTCAATCTCCAATACGGAGAATGCGAAGATGAATTAATTAATGCGGAAAGTAAATTTGGTATAAATATCATTAGGTGGGATGATCTTGATTTAAAGAATGATATTGACTCAACATTATCCTTGATTTCTAGACTTGACTATGTTATTTCAATTGGTAATGCAGTTTGCGATATGTCAGCAGCAATTGGAGTTACCACTCTCAAACTTTCTAAGTTAAATTCCTGGGATCAATTTGGAACAAATTACTATCCATTATTACCTACAATAATTCCATTCGCAACTGCCGAATCGAACTCTCAAGCAGAAAGTTTATTTGATGTGGCAAATTTCATCAAAGAAAAATTAAAAATTAAAAATAATTAGTATTTATATAGGCTTAAAATCTTGATCCAAATGATTTTTTATTAAATGGCGTATTTGCTCTACAGTTAAAAAATTTGGATTACTAGCTGAATCATATGAAAATCCAGGCTGTACACGAGTTGCATTTAATTTGTCATAATAGTCATTATGACAAATTTGTCCACCGGCGCCTAGAATTGCATAATAATTGCCTAAATCAATCGTACTCGAACTATCACCTTTTGTAATCATCTCTTCGTGAAGTTTTTCCCCAACTCGAATACCAACAATTTCATATTTACAGTTTGGTGCAATTGCCTCAGCAACATCAGAAATTCGATATGAAGGAATTTTAGGGACGAGAATTTCACCTCCAAGTGCATTGGCCAAGGCCCAAAAAACCATCTCCACGCCATCTTCAAGGGGAATATTGAATCGGGTCATTGCCATATCAGTTATGGGTAGAACACCTGTTTTAGCTTTGCTCATAAAGAATGGGATGACAGACCCTCGGGATCCCATCACATTTCCGTAGCGCACTACAGAAAAACGCAGATCGCGATCACCCCTAAAGTTGTTAGCTGCAATAAACAGTTTGTCGCTACAAAGTTTAGTAGCCCCGTACAAATTTATGGGGGCAGCTGCTTTATCTGTTGATAAAGCTACTACTCGGCGTACACCGTTGTCTAGACAAGCCTCAATCACATTTTGCGCACCTATTATGTTTGTTTTGATAAACTCAAAAGGGTTGTACTCCGCGGCAGGCACTTGTTTTAAGGCTGCAGCATGGACAACAGTATCTATGCCCTCTAATGCGCGTGATAAACGACCTTGATCGCGAACGTCGCCTATAAAGAAACGCAGCGCTGGGTATTTTTCTTTAGAAAACTCCTGCTGCATTTCATATTGCTTTAATTCGTCTCGACTGAATACTACTAACCTTTTAATTTTGGGGCAATTATCCAGCACTGACTTGACGAATGCTTTTCCAAAGGAGCCAGTTCCTCCAGTAATTAATATGGATTGATCACATACTTCAATAGAGTTATTCATAGTACACCGTCGGAAAATCGACGCCTTTTAACAAGATGGTTCATCTATGCAGGACTCGTGCCATGATAATTAGGCTGGTCTAAAAATTGCTGCGATCTTAGAATCTGAAAACATTTAATATAAAAATGACATCAAGAATTGACTTAGGAGTAATACTGTGTAATGAATAGGTACGCAAATAATAAGAAAATACTCGTTTTGGGAAGAACTGGCCTTCTAGCGCAGGCTGTGGTTAAGGTCGCCAACAAGTCGGGGTATGAAGTTTTTTCTTTGTCACGAGATCAAGGTGTTGACTTAACGAGTAAAGGTGCTGAATCATGCTTAGAAGAGGCACTCAACAGAATTGGGCCATCATTAATTTTCAATGCAACTGGAATCACAAATTTACAGTTTTGTGAACAATACCCTGATCAAGCGTGGTTATTGCACGCACGACTTCCAGGATTGCTCGCCAAGTGGTCAGATAGTACCAATTGTCCTTGGGTGCACATTTCTACAGACCATTACTTTAATGCGTCTTCAAATTTAAGTCACACAGAATCAGAATGTCCCAAGCCACCTAACGAATATGCATCTAGCAAATTAGCCGGAGAGGCCCTTGCTCTGACAAGTTCAAAGGCATTAGTTCTGAGGACAAACATAATAGGAAAAAGAGGATGGGTAAATCAGCCGAACTTCGCAGAATGGGTTATGAATTGTTTGTATGACAAATCGCCATTTAATGCTTATATCGATACTTGGGCTTCAAGTATAGAGGCTGGCCAGTTTGCAAATTTAGCTCTTAGGCTAGCCGAAAGTGGAGAACGTGGCTTATTGAATCTGGCATGTTCAGAATCCATTTCTAAGGCCGATTTAATTGAGAAAATTGCAAAAAAATCTCAGATTAAGGACTATCTTATGAACAAAGTTAGAACACCCAGTCATGCTATCGGTCAACCGAAGCGCGCCAATTCAATGGGCCTTGATTGCACCAAAGCGCAAAAACGACTTCGTACTCTTGGATTGCATTTGCCAGATACAGATGAAGTTGTAAGTGCACTAGTCAAAAGTTTTAGGGAGCAGTAAATGCAAACTTCAAATGAAATTCAAATTGGTAATAAATGGATTGGTAATACTCATCCAAGTTATTTCATTGCCGATATTGCAGCTAACCATGATGGGGATTTAACGAGGGCTAAGGACTTAATTTATTTAGCAAAAAATGCAGGCGCAGATTGCGCAAAATTTCAGCATTTCAAGGCTTCACAAATTGTGAGTGATAGAGGATTCAAAGAATTAGGCATAAAACAAAGTCATCAATCATCATGGAAAAAAAGCGTATATGAAGTTTACTCACAATTCGAATTAAACCGCGAATGGAACTATGAATTGGCACAAACAGCACAAAAGGCTGAGATTGACTTTATGACAACGCCATACGATACCGAAGCAGTTGATACAGTTAATCCGCTAGTGTTTGCCTGGAAAATTGGATCGGGTGACATTACCTTTACTTCATTAATTGAATATGTAGCTCTGACAAAAAAGCCAATCATGATTGCAACTGGTGCGAGTTCCTTAGTAGACGTTGAACGAGCCGTTCACACAATTCTCCCTTTAAATAGCAAAATTGTTTTGATGCAGTGCAATACAAACTACACAGGCTCAATTGAAAATTTTAGATACATCAATTTGAATGTATTAAAAACATACTCAGAAATGTTTCCGTCTGTTATTTTGGGATTAAGTGATCACTCGCCAGGTCATTCAACCGTGCTGGGATCAATTGCACTTGGTGCGCGTGTTATTGAAAAACATTTCACAGACGATACAAATAGAGAAGGACCTGACCATGGATTTTCTATGAACCCAAATTCTTGGAGAGAGATGGTTCAGAGAAGTCGTGAACTAGAAGCTGCTTTGGGTGATGGTATTAAAAGAGTTGAGGGTAACGAGTATCAAACGGCTGTTGTGCAGCAAAGGTGCTTGAGAGCACGAAAAACTCTAAATCCAGGTCATATTTTAACATTCGACGATGTGGAAGCATTACGACCCGCAACAGATGGAGCTTTTAAACCTTATCAACTGAATGAACTTCTCGGAAAAAAAATCCAACGACCATATGAATTTGGTGACCCTTTGATGATTGCAGATTTTCAATAATTAACTTAACAAGAAAATTATGATCAACGGACTTTTCACTTCATTACGTGCTATTGAGAAAGAAGATTTAACTCAATTACTCATCTGGCGAAATACGCCTGAGTTACGTCGCTATTTCAGGGAATATCGAGAACTAAACTACGAGCAGCAGTTAATTTGGTACAACAATAAAGTAAATAATGATGCATCAACAAGGATGTTTTCAATAGTTGATCATCAAGGCATCTTAATTGGTGCTGCGGGACTGTGCTATATAGACTGGGTTAATCGCACAGCTGATTTTTCTATTTATATCGGACGAGATTGCTTGTACATAGACAAACAATTTGCACCCGATGCAGCCAAGTCCATGATTAAGTATGGATTTGAAGAGCTTGGTTTAAATAGGCTCTGGAGTGAAATTTACAGCTATGACGATGCAAAAGTGAGTTTTTTTAACGATTTAGGGTTTCACATGGATGGGAGACACAGAAAAACTCATTGGGCTGAAAACAGCTGGCATGACTCGTTATTTTTTAGCCTATTGGCCAGTGACCCACAACCCTGAAATAGACATGAAAATTGCAGTTATTCCCGCAAGAGGCGGCAGCAAAAGAATTCCACGGAAAAACATCAAAGTTTTTGATGGTCTTCCCATGATTGCATATGCCATACGTGCAGCACTTAGGACTAAGCTATTTGATCAAGTGATTGTTAGTACCGATGACGAAGAGATAGCAGAGATAGCTAAATTAAATGGGGCATCAGTCCCCTTTCTTAGACCTGCTGAATTATCTGATGATCAAACTGTCACAGTACCCGTGATCGCACACGCAACCAACTGGTTCATACATCAAGGTCATGATGTTGAAGCGATATGCTGTATTTACCCTTGTGTACCATTTTTAATGCCCGAAGCTCTGGTTGATTCATATAATTTTTTTAAAAGTAAAAATGCTGAGTACGTATATCCAGTTGTCGCATTTCACTCATCGCCTTGGCGAGCAATGACAATTCCGAAGGATGGAACCATGCAGTTTATTTACCCAGAATATGAACTAACGCGGACTCAGGATTTACCAATTTGTTACCACGATGCAGGAATGTTTTATTGGGGGAAATCCTCTGCATGGATCAGTGGCTTGAAAATGCACAGTAACGGCTATGGCTATGTCATTGATGGTAAAAGTATCGTTGATATTGACACCGCTGAAGACTGGTTTCGAGCTGAGCGTATAGCTCAGTTTAAGTAATTCACTGACATGGAAACGCTTAGTGTTTTAATTATCGGCTGCGGTAATATTGCAGGCGGCTATGACCAGTTCATGCCAGAGGAGGCATTACCTCTAGGTCATGCTAAAGCATTTTTAAAACACGGTGGTTTTGCATTGAAGGCTTGTGTTGAACCTGATAGTGTAAAACGCTTGGCATTTCAGCAACGTTGGCATGTGCCAAATGGATTCACAAGTTTGCAGGATAAAGACTTACAGGTAGGCAAATATGATGTCATTAGCATTTGCTCGCCAACCAATTCGCACACAGAGGATCTTAAAACGGCCTTGGCGTTAAAACCAAAATTGATTTTTTGTGAAAAACCAATTACTTCGAGTCTTTACAGCACCCAACTCGCAGTAAAAACTTGTGACGATAATCAAGTTTTATTAGCAGTGAATTACACCAGAAGGTGGTCTCCACAGGTGGCACATCTGAAATCAGAATTAGATGGTGGGCACTGGGGTGAAATTCGATCTGTTTCTGCAGTTTATAACAAAGGCATCTTAAACAACGGCAGCCACATGCTCGACTTGTTTCTTTGTTTGTTTGGACCCTTGCGGGTTACCAGTGTGGGTAAAGCAGTAGAAGATTTCTTTGCAGACGATCCTACGGTTGATGCGTCCTTGCTTACAGAACGGGGTGTGACAATCCAATTGAATGTTGCGCACGCAAAAGACTATGCACTATTTGAAATGCAGATCGTTACGGAGAAAGGTGTCATCAGCATGGAAGATGGCGGTGCACGCTGGCGTTTACGTCGGCCCAACTCTAGCGAAAAGTTAGCTGGATATAGTTTTCTAAATACTGGCGAGTGGTTAGAGCCTGAAGGCTCCTTTGCAATGACGGCAGCTGTAAATAATATTTTTAACGCCTTGCAAAGAGGCTCACCTCTTGCTAGCACTGGTAACAACGCCTTGCAGGCACAAGTCTTGTGTGAACAAATTAAAAAAATGGCCCTTAAAAAAATCAACAACAAATTTTTAAGAACGAGATTTTATGAATACTAAACTTGCATTACTGGGCGGTCCTGCCACCATTAGCCACCCCTTTAAACGCTACAACCCCATCGGACCAGAAGAGATACAAGCTGCCAAAGAGGTGATCGAAAGCGGTGTGCTGTCTCAGTTCATTGGCGCGTGGCATCCCGACTTTTTAGGTGGCCCTAAGGTTAGAGAATTTGAGGCCCAGTGCGCGAGTTACTTTGGAGTTAAGCATGCCATAACTGTCAATTCTTGGACAAGTGGCCTGATTGCATCTGTGGGTGCGATTGGTATTCAACCTGGTGATGAAGTTATCGTTCCACCTTGGACCATGTGTGCCAGTGCTACGGCCATCTTGCATTGGAATGCTATTCCTGTTTTTGCAGACATAGATCCCTCTACTTTTTGTCTAGATCCAACGTCAGTAGAATCTCGTATTACTCCACACACCAAGGCTATCATGGCCGTAGATATTTTTGGCCAGTCTGCAGACATGGACAAATTGATGGCAATTGCAAAGCGTCATGGTTTAAAAGTGATTTCTGATACTGCACAAGCTCCAGGTGCTTTTTACAAAGGTAAATATGCAGGGACCTTGGCCGATGTTGGAGGCTTTAGTCTGAATTACCACAAGCACATTCATACGGGTGAAGGCGGGATTGTGGTAACCAATGACAATGAGATCGCTCAACGCTTACAACTGATCCGAAACCATGCGGAAGCGGTGGTAGAGGGAATGGGGATTACTGATCTAACTAACATGGTCGGTTACAACTTCCGGTTGGGTGAAATTGAATGCGCTATTGGCATTAGTCAACTGAAAAAACTCAAACGATTCCTGGAAAGTCGTCAGCATGTGGCCCTTCGCTTGAATGCAAAACTGTCATCTTTACCAGGCTTAACTACTCCCTTCCTGATGCCAGATTGCACACATGCTTACTACATGTACCCAATTATTTTAGACACCAAGCAATTAGGTGTGACGCGTGAAGTATTGGTCAAGGCACTGCAAGCAGAGGGTGTTACTGGCCTTGCCAATGGCTACCAAAATGTTCACTTGTTACCAATGTTTCAAAAGAAGGTGGCTTATGGCTCCAACGGATTTCCATGGTCATCAGACATCTGCCACAGTAAAGTCAACTACGACAAAGGCATTTGCCCAGTGGCAGAAAAACTGCATGAAGAAACTTACTTAGGTTTTTCCATGTGTCTGCATGACTTGTCCGATGCTGATGTGGACTTGATTGCACAAGCTTTCAACAAAGTGTGGCTTCAGCTTGATAAATTAAAATCTAAAAATTAATATTATCGTTTATTGTATTTAATAAAAATTGGGGTTTACAAAATCGTAATTTAGAGTTTATTACTTCAATTCATGCAAAAGCTTCCAATTGGTTTAACTTCACCTGTTGCTATTGTTTGCAATGATGCTGGCGCTGCAAACAATATATTTGGTCTTGACCCTGTATTCCAGTACCGCCGGTATGTTTAAGTTACCGATCGTTTCTCCCTGAACAGCGTTGGCGTCAAGTAGCCCAATGCACTGTGCGGGTGATACGAATTGTAGTCATCGAACCAATCTTTCAGTTGAGCCATCACAGTTTTTGAATCGGGCCTGTATGCCAGCTTGGCATAGTCACGTTTCAGTGTCTTCACAAAGCTCTCGGCCATCCCGTTACTTTGAGGGCTCGTCACGGGTGTTGTGACAGGCTTTAAGCCAAGTTCTTTGGCAAAGCTTCTGGTCTCTGCTGCTGTGTAACAGCTGCCGTTATCGGTCAGCCACTCAATCGTTTTGGTCGGCTTGCCCTTTGATCCGAATCGTTTCTCTACAGCCTGCATCATCAAGTCGCCAACCAATCCTGCATCAATGCCTTTGGTAGTGGCCACCCAGCTCATGATCTCTCTGTCACAGCAGTCCAGTGCAAATGCCACTCTGACGCGTTCTCCATTGTCGCAAGACAGCTCCAATCCATCAGAGCACCAGCGCGTGTCGCTTTCATTCACGGCGACTGTGCCTTCGTGCTTTCTGGTATCCAAAGGCTTTTGACCTTGCCTAAAGAGCAGCCAGCCTTCATCGCGCATTACTCGGTACACGCGCTTGTGGTTAACCTGGCGACCATCGATCTTTAGTCTGGCCCAGACCCGTCTGTAGCCGTAAGTGGCTCGGTCTTTGACCACACAAGCAATGGCTTCTTTCAAGTCAGC
>Ga0214921_10011477_pt1 | contig 10763 bp, 6 predicted proteins | sample LL1505_MetaG_FD_177992 | JGI IMG/M metagenome (GOLD analysis project Ga0214921, IMG submission 177992) | Freshwater microbial communities from Lake Lanier, Atlanta, Georgia, United States - LL-1505 | ecosystem: Environmental > Aquatic > Freshwater > Lake | place: USA: Georgia | collected 2015-05-28
ACACCGGTTACGCTTGCGCCGGACGCGCCTTCAACAATCTCCTTCCGGATCGCCTCCAGATACTCCACTCGATCAATCTTGACCGCGAACCGCGACCCGTCCACGCGCCGTTCCGCGAGCGCATGCGTGTCCGGGCGCGACGAGGCTGTGACAGCGCGCGTGGCCCGTTCGCGTCGCGCGGCAATGAAACCGGACCAGTTTGCCTCGAGCCCGTCGCGCAAAGCGCGTTTCAGATGTTTCAGGATCTGGCGGGGAACAAACGCGTCACGCGCCGCGTTTTCGACGACTGGACCGTTGTCGCACACGAAACCATCGATCACCCGGAACATCTGCGCGAGGTCGCGCTCGAGAGCACCAATGTTGGCCACATTGGAGACCGGCTCATAACCGCATTCAACTGAAGCCTCGCAGACAATCTCGCCGAATCGCGACGCGAAGGCCTTGATGCGCAACGTGCCACCAGTGCCTGTTATTTCCGGCGATAATTCCCGCGACGTGACGATCCTGATGTCCACAGGGATCATCGGCCGCAACCGCGAGTCGGCCGGAGCCTGCGACAGCGCCTCGACGCGGCGTTTCAAGTCGTTGCTGCGCGTTTTGAAAACCGCCTGCCCGGCGCGGACCTGGCGCAGCAGGCCCGGAGCGATCACGCCTGAAGCGACGCGTGCCTCGACGATATCGCCGGAATCCGCGTGCGTCACCGGGACACCATCAACAAGAAACTCGCGGAGCGGGAATGAGCAAGTCTCGTTCTCATAACGGGCCCGCAAGTCCGCGGCCTCGGCATGCGCCTCCACCGCAGGATCAATCCGCAGTCCGTCAAAACGCTCCAGAGGACGTCGCGCGAGGAACTTGATCCACGTGTCGCCCGAGTCATCGCGCGACTTGCGCACGTCGATCACCTGGCCAATCTTGACGCCTTTGTGCGTCGGGTTCGCCAGGTCAATCACGTTCTCGTGATAACGCCCCTTGAAGAAAAAAGATGTCGAAAGGCGCTGGAACGAGAAATTGAGGTCCTCGCGGATCCCTTCTTCCGACGCGCCCTCGAGCATTTTGCGCGCCGTGTCCGGCGCGTCTGGACGCAGCGAATTGATTCCCGCGACTTCGGCCAGTTTCTGGCGATAAAGGCGCACGACGGAACTGACATATTGCGCGTCCTTCTTGCGCCCCTCGATCTTCAGTGTGTCGATCCCGGCCTCGACAAAGGCCTTCAGGCTGTCCGCCGTATCCAGGTCACGCATCGAGAACAGGAATCCCGCGCCGGGCTCGCTGATGATTTTATAGGGCTGCCGGCACGTGTACGCGCACTCGCCACGATTTCCGGACCGCGCGTCGTTGGCGCCCGAGAAAAAACACAGGCCGCTGTAACTGTAACAAAGGCTGCCGTGACAGAACGCCTCGAGCTCGACGACTTCCCGTGGGAACCTCTCGCGGATTTTTTTCAATTCCAGCGCCGTCAATTCACGTGCCAGGACGACGCGCCTGAATCCCCAGTCGATTGCCTGCTGGACGCCCGCCGCGTTGTGAACGGCGAGCTGTGTCGAGGCATGGAGGCGCAACCCCGGGAAAAACTCCCGCACGACGCGCGCCACGCCAAGATCCTGCACGATCACCGCGTCCACGCCGGTCTCCTCGAGGGCCGACAAGGTCTCTACGAGATCACCCAGTTCGTGTTCCTTGATCAGGATGTTGACCGCGACCAGGACCTTCATTCCGTACGAGTGGGCCAGTGGAACCAGTTCCCTGAGATCCGCGATGGAGAAATTTTCCGCGCGGGCCCGGGCGTTGAATTGTTTCAGGCCCAGATAAACGGCATCCGCGCCCGCGTTGAGCGCGGCCATGAACTGTTCCCTGCCCCCGGCCGGGGCAAGGATTTCAGGGAAACGGGTCTGGTTGTCTATCGGGTCAAACATGGCTGGGAGTTACTATCACATATTATTAGGAAATCAATGATTCATTAGAACTATACAAATGCTGTCTGGGGCAATTTGCTCAAGGAAATCGGTGATATTCCGATTTCCCCCCTATGATGCACCTCAAGCAAATCCAGTCTTACGTCGACCAGGGGCTGGTCGAGCAGGCCGAGCAGGCCCTCGACAACCTCCTCGAGCTCGGCCCGAAGAACACCGAGGCCATGAAGCTTCGCGCCCTGCTCTTTGAACGTAGCGGCCGTTTCATGCAGGAATCCAAGATGTGGGAACGCATTGGCCACATCGATTCCGAGGATCAGGATTACTTGCGCTACCTCGAGAGGCGCCAGAGCGAGGAGCGGGAACGCTTTTATTTCACGGACGAACTCCCCGACGGCGGCCGCCGGTTTCTTGCCTATCCCCGGGGCGTGGTTTATTCGGCCACGGCGGCTCTCCTCGGCTGCCTGTTTTTCCTTGTCTACGCACGGACGTCCAGCGCCGCCGATCCCCGCAACCAGGCGGCGACCCTGACCGTTTTCGCCCTGTGCGTCCTCGCGCCGTGGGTCGCGATCGGGATTTCCTGGCTGCGTTCCATCAAGTCCGTCAGTGTGGACGCCAACGGGATCCAGGTTTCCTTGAGATTCCGAGATGTTACAGTCGCCTGGAAAGATGTCTCCAACGCCTGGATCGTCCACCAGTTCGGGCCCAGAAATGCGCAACTCGCCCTTGTCCTGGTCCCGAGGGACGCGGGCGCCAAGACCATTTCGATCGACTTGATGCAGGAAACCACGGCCATCCGGGCCCGCAGCCATTTTGTGCGCGATGTTGAAAAGCACATGAAGGATCTGACCCCGGTGCGCCTCGGCGACATCTTCGATCAACACCTCAAGGGCCGCGAGATGCTTTCGGTCTGACCCCCCGTCATCCTGAGCCCAGAGCACTCGTCATCCTGAGCTCTGAGCGCAGCGAAGAGCGAAGGATCCTCTCCCCACCAACCCCGTTTGCAACCCCCGGCAACCACCGGTAAAATCCAATGAACCTAAAGTTTTTGTCAGCGGATGCCGACACCACCGTAACGAATACGAACAGGTGCAATCAACGGGTGCCATAAATGTCCGCATTTTCGCTCAACAGAAAATCCGCCCTCCTGGTCGCATGCTTCGCGTTCGCGGTTTCGAGTTGCAGCAAGCGTGACCCGGCGATTGATACGACCAAGCCGGTGACCAGTCCGGTACCATCGAGACAGCCTGGCCTGCAGACTCCGGGCGGTAACAGCACCGTCAATCCGGGCGGGAACCGCCCGTATACACCACCCTCGACGACGATCCCTGGCAGCGGTCCGGCTCCCTATCGCCCGGGCACGCCGTCCATCCCCGGTCAACCAATTCCGCCAGGTAACTCGTTCAACGGCAATATCGTGCCACCGTCGCGTCCCATCACACCGCCGTCGGTGCCGAACGTGCTTCCTCCGTCGCGACCCATTACGCCCCCATCGGCGCCGAACGTGCTTCCCCCGTCGCGACCGAACGTCATCCCGAATCCGCCGGTCGTTCCCATCCAGCCCCCAGCCGTTAACGGTGGTGTCAGCATCGCGATGCAAGTGGTGATGACTCAAGATGGCCCGAAAGTGAAAACCGCGATTCCCGCGAATGTAACGAACATCAAAATGGAATACCTCAGCGTCACCGGAATGACGGAAGGAACAAATGTCGATGTGTCGCTGTCATTCAGCAGCGGCGCAAAGGCATGCTCAATCACCAAGACAACCGTGCGTACCGAATCCCAGACGGTCACGGTACCGTGCAAATAGGATGATTCCCCGGGGATGATGATGAAAGCCGCCTTTTCAAAAAAGTTGCTGAGTTCCACGAAGATCCTGATGCCGGGCCTGATGTCCGTCGCCCCGGTCGCCCCGGTCCTCATGATCGCGCTGATCATGGCATCTTCAACAGTCCTCTCTGGTTGCAAGGCAAAGCACGTTGCCCGCGGCAAGCTGCGCAGCTCGTCGTTCACGGCACCATTCGCCGCGACACTCTCGGCCAGCGAGGACGGATGGCAGGTCGATCTCTTGCAGAACGGCGCGCCGTCCACGGAATACTCGGTTTCCAGCGTTTCCTACATCTCGTCGACGGCAGGAGCGGTACCCGCGAACCTGGAAGGAACGGTAACATCCGGCACCGTGACCTTTGGCGCAAACGTCAACTACACATTCCAGTTCAACGCCACGAAGTCGGGGACGAAGGTCACGGCGCTCTGCGAGACGACTTACCCGGCGCCGCTGCGTTACACTGTTGACGCGGCATACGTGCAATGCAACGCGGACCTCAGCCGGGCCGCGGAAAATACGCCAGGCAACACGCCTCGCGATGACAACGGATCCCCATCCACGAATACGACGTCAACGGAACTCGAGGCCGACCGGACAATCGGTTTCGCGATCCAGCAGAAGAAGGTCACGGTGACGGATGCCCTCACGAGCCTCATCCGGGACCTCGGTTATAATTTCTCGCAAGTCACGATTTCGCGGTGGAATTCCCTTGGCGCAAGAGTTGGCCAAATCGTCGAAAATTATGCCGGCGATGGCATCGCGGCGACCGAGGAAGTCACCAATGCCGTCAGCGGCGGTGTCCAGGTGGCCGACAGCCTGCGTGTCGCAGAGGCGCTGATCCAGGCGTATTCAAAGCCCTCTGCCCCCAACACGGGAAACGCTCCGGGATTTATCGCGCCGACGGCCCCGGAGGATCCTGCGACCCCGGAGTCCCCTGCGCAGCCGCAGGAGGCCGTCGCCCGTTGCGTCTGCGACCGCGAGCAGTGTGACTTTAGCGTGTGGGCTGGAGGCTGGAGTTGCGGCCAGATTGGCGGGACGATCCCGGTTCCGGATCGCGACGGGGATAACAGCTGCGCCGCTTGGAGCAATTACGCCGCAAAGGTTCCCCTGGACGGAAGGCCCATCAACCAGTCCTACAGCTACTACCATCCAGTCAACTGCCGTCTGGTCAATAATTAGGCAAATTCCAGATAATTTAAATTTTTTCCGGTACCGCCCTTGACAATCCCCGCCGCGGCATTAGCTTGCCGATGCAACGAAATCAGGGTTTTACGCCCCGTTGTGATTGTCATTGAAAATTCAGTTCATGAGTGGAGGAGAAAATTCATGAAAATCAGACCCTTGCAAGATCGCATCCTGGTCAAGCGCCTCGAGAGCGAAGAGAAGACCGTTGGCGGGATCATCATCCCGGACAACGCGAAAGAAAAACCCATGGAAGGCAAAGTCGTTGCCGTCGGCAACGGCAAGGTCCTCGACAACGGTTCCCTGCGCAAGCCGGACATCAAGGTCGGTGACAAGATCCTCTTCAGCAAGTACGCCGGTTCGGAAGTGAAGATTGACGGTGCCGAGCACCTGATCCTTCGCGAAGACGACATCCTCGGCGTTCTCGAATAAGCAACCAGATCCAACACGCAGTCAATTCAGGAGAATCAATTCATGTCTGCAAAAGTCATTCACTTCGGCGAAGAAGCTCGCCGCAAGATCCTGCGCGGCGTCAACACCCTTGCTGACGCTGTCAAAGTCACCCTCGGCCCGAAAGGCCGCAACGTTGTCATCGAGAAGTCGTTCGGCTCGCCGACGATCACGAAGGACGGCGTGAGCGTCGCAAAAGAAATCGAACTCGAAGACAAGTTCGAGAACATGGGCGCCCAGATGGTGAAAGAAGTCGCTTCGAAGACTTCCGACATCGCTGGTGACGGCACCACCACCGCTACGGTCCTGGCCCAGGCGATCTACCGCGAAGGCGCGAAACTCGTTTCCGCCGCGCACAACCCGATGGAACTGAAGAAGGGCATCGACGCCGCTGTTCAGGCCCTGGTTGGTGAACTCGACAAGATGAAGCGCCCGTGCGGCAAGCGTGAAGAAATCGCGCAAGTCGGTACGATCTCGGCCAACAACGACACCGAAATCGGCAAGATCCTGGCAGAAGCCATGGACAAAGTGGGCCGTGACGGCGTCATCACCGTTGACGAAGCCAAGAGCATGGAAACCGTCCTCGAGACCGTTGACGGCATGCAGTTTGACCGCGGTTACCTCAGCCCGTACTTCGTGACGGACGCTGAGCGCATGGAAGCCGTGATGGAAGACGCGTACATCCTCATCAACGAGAAGAAGATCTCGAACATGAAGGAAATGCTCCCGGTCCTCGAGAAAATCGCGCAGACCGGCCGCCCGTTCGTCATCATCGCTGAAGACATCGACGGCGAAGCCCTGGCGACCCTCGTCGTCAACCGCCTCCGTGGCACGCTGAAGTGCTGCGCTGTGAAGGCTCCTGGCTTCGGCGACCGCCGCAAGGCCATGCTGCAAGACATCGCTGTCCTCACGGGCGGCACGGTGATCAGCGAAGACTTGGGCTTCAAGCTCGAGAACGCGACGCTGGCGCACCTTGGCCAGGCCAAGCGCATCACGATCAGCAAAGACAACTCCACCATCGTCGACGGCAAAGGTAAGAAGGCTGACATCGACGCCCGCGTGAAGCAAGTCCGCGCTGAAATCGAAAACACGACCTCTGACTACGACCGCGAGAAGCTCCAGGAGCGTCTGGCGAAGATGGTCGGCGGCGTGGCTGTTGTGAAAGTCGGAGCAGCGACCGAAACCGAAATGAAAGAGAAGAAGGCTCGCGTGGAAGACGCCCTCAACTCTACCCGCGCTGCTGTTGAAGACGGCATCGTCCCGGGCGGCGGCACGGCGCTCATCCGCGCTCAGCACGTCCTCGACAATCTGAAGCTGACCGACGAGCAAATGTTCGGCGTGTCGATCATCCGTCGCGCGATCGAAGAACCGCTGCGCCAGATTGCTTTCAACGCAGGCTGGGAACCAGCAGTTGTCGTTGAGAAGATCCGCAACGCCAAAGGCGGCGAAGGCTTCAACGCCCTCACCGAGAAGTTCGAAGACCTGTACGCTGCTGGCGTCATCGACCCGACCAAGGTCACCAAGACCGCGCTGATCAACGCAGCATCCGTTGCCAGCCTCCTCCTGACTACCGAAGCCATGGTTGCAGAGAAGCCGAAAGATGCTTCTGAAGCTGCTCCTGCTGGCATGGGCGGCGGAATGGGTGGAATGGGCGGCATGGGCGGCATGGGCGGCATGATGTAAAAAATTTCAGAGCGTTGGCGGCTTCGGCCGCCAACCTCTAGAAATTTTTTATCCTGAGGGAGCGTAGCGACCGAAGGATCTCAGCGTCATCCTGAGCCATTCGTCATCCTGAGGGCGAAGCCCGAAGGATCCTGAGCCACTCGTCATCCTGAGCCGAAGGCGAAGGATCCTGTCCCCCGTCATCGCCTTCGAATTTTTGTCCCAGAATCCCCCAAAAAGCGAAGACCCAAAGACGAGGTGCGAGCCTCGGCTTTGGGTCTTTTGTTATCAGGGACTCTGAGTTTTAAGATTCCAAAATCAGGCTCTACCGCCAGCAATTACCCGGAGGGGTGCACTACAGGTTGAAAAGGAGATGGAACTTTTCACGTTTTCTCTCCGCACGCGACCTTTGCAATCCGTCGGTGTTTTTGATTCCACCGGAATGGACATAGATCATCGTCGTCTCTGGGTTTGTGTGCCCGGCTGGTTCCATAACCTTTGGAAGGGGTACAGGAGCGTCTAGATCTATCCCATTCGAAATGTTGGTCAAGAAATTATGCCGAAGGCCATGGAAGTGGAGAGGTCTAACCTGAGCTTTAACTGTCAAAGCTGAAAAGTTCTTGACCGTGTGAGACCGCATGATCTCATGAAAATCGTTCATGCACTCTATGAGGCGATCATATCCCTTTTGTATACTATGTCTTCAACAACCTGGTCTTCTATCAAACAGATCACGATGTCAGTACAAATCGCATCAATTGCGTTTTGGATGTTTTCGCTTTGCCCTTCCACTTTTGAGCGGTTTACGACGTCGATCAACATCGAAACTAGCTGTGATGATCTTCCACTTGACTTGGATACAATGCAGTCCGGAACAGGAATAGCTTTGAGATGGCCGATGGTTATTTCGCCTCCTTGACCTCTTGGCTTAGCGCCCTGCATCTTTGCCAAATAGAATGCTACAATTCCTGAGTTAAGCCAGCCGACTAACGCTTCTTGCCAGTTGGCGATGTAGTTTTGTTGGGGGAGTATGACATTGTAAGAAAATGAGACGCCCAACCCCCCATTGTCTATGTAAAATTGAACTGGATATCGCCAGTTAATCAACTGAGGTGCCACTACTTTGTGCGTGGCGTAGATTCGCCCGCCTCGAGGCCAATGGAGAGACCACCAAGGTATTGCCCCAGTCTTCCGCTCTCTAGCCTCCAGAAGCCTATCTTTGAAGGGCTTCAAATGACGGTAAAGTGCTGGACAGTCTTGCTTGAAACGATGTTCGTCCCATTCCCCCTTTTCGGTCACGTAGACTGTTTTGGGGATGTCGATCAGAAACTCTCCCCCCCACTTTAGTTCGCAACTGGCCTCCCACCCGCCCGTCCAATACTTTCTCAGGAATGAACGCTCAGTACTGTTGAGAGTCCCCGCAGGAAAGGTTTTATTTTCGACTTGAAAGCATCTCTTCTTGTCGAAGAACTCTGCGTTCGCAGCGATTCCCTGGCTGACTTCGAGTTTTGCTTGGCGGAGACTTATCAGTGCTCCCGCCAGCTCCTTGCTATGCGAACCACAAACTGCGAAGCTGAAAGAATCATTGATCTTCAAAGTATCGTTGAGAATTTCGGATTCACTTTTCAGTATTTCCTCTTTCAATAGATCGTCAATCTCAACCAAATTGGACCCGGCAACAACTGGATTCACGCGCGTAAGCGACCCTGTATATTCTTTTGAGTCAGACCAAACAATTCCTGCCCACCTTTGGGCGCCAATCCCAGTAAACATTCGACTGATACCAAAATCAATGAAGTCGACTATCCTTAGCTTTGCTTCATCAAAGGTTGCTTGCAGCCCATCATTTTGGGTTCCAACCAAAGCCATTTGATAGAGAATTCCCATCGTCTTGCGGACTTTTGCCTTAGAAGTCGACATATTCTCCATCATTATCGTTCCTAGGTTCTTCTTTCCCTCCGAACGACTAGTTTTTGCTAAGCTTTGATTGGTCTGCTTTACATAAGGTGGGTTACCGAGGAAGAGCAGATTGTCAAATTCATGCCCATACACGGGAGTTTGTTTCGAGGTGGAATCACCCACTGAAAATTGAAGTTGTATTTTAAGCCGGTTCTTCTGGTATTCTGCACTTCGCCTTCTTCTTTCTATGGCCACCAATGTTGCTGCTTCTGCGAACGTAACAGCTTCGGCATTCAGGTCCTGTCCTATGATTTTGAACGAATAGCGTTCATTCCTTCTTTCGATTCCATTTTGAGCGTTCCCATAGTCTACGCCTTGAAAAAGGACTTCGATCATAGCCTCGCAAAAGTTTCCTGCTCCACAGCTCACATCTACGATTCCCACTGACATTGAATGGGAATCTCTTGGTGCATTGGATGTTAACGCTTTGTAGGCTTGCTGCGCGATCTTTACACAAGCCGATTGAGGGGTAGTGTATATGCCATGGTTTTTCCGCTCTTCTTTGCTGAACACGGATTCGTACATCCTCGAGAATGTATACGAATTCAGGTTACGGTAATTCACACTCTTGCCATTGATTTTTGACAGGGATTTGAGAAAAGTTGGTAGACGTTCGAGTGTAAAAGAAAGATCAAGACATTCAGTTTTTAGCCTGGCTAGATTCTTCGAGCCGGTTCTAGAGCGCAGTAGCCTTTGGAATATTCTCGGAACCTCACCAATATCCGCTTGGGCAATCTGTTCGGTAAACGTGGAGGTTTCGTACCCGGCGTGCTCCAAGAATGCTTGAGTGATGAAAACTACAGCAGGAATTCGGAAATCTTGAGATGTCTTTAAATGAGAGAAAATAACTTGAGATATGATTTTCTCGGTCTCTAAATCAAAGTCGACCATGTCGCTTGCTGAATCTGATCCGGAAAGCATGGGGTTGTCGGGATTGAACATAGATGAAAAGAGGAGGCGATCGCGTTCACGCACGAGATCTAGAGGCTCGCAGATTAGTAGGTTGCCCAAATAGGCATCAACGCGGCGACCATTGGTTACAAACCACAGTTTGCTTTTTGAGGATTCATCGTAACCGCGAACACGCCTAGCCTGAAAATCGCCCTCTGTTGCTCGTCTCTTCAAAGCTTCGATGACAATAAATGCTTCAGGAGCCTTTCCCTTTTCAAATACCCAGATGTCAGGCTTTTGCCCGTTTTGCGCGTGAGTATTCCCCTTAAATTTCGCTGACCATCCCAATGCCGGGATGATTGTCTGAATAAAGAGATCGCAGACTTCGTCTTCAGTGCCCAGCAGCTGGTCGTTGTAATTAGCAAAAGCGCGCATACATACGCGACGAATTTTGGAGCTGTTTTCTTCGAGGAACCGGGCCAATTGAATCGGTTCAGGTATAGCGACTCGCAATGAATAATCTCCCCGAATCGGATTTATTTTCCTTTCGGTGGATACTGAGACTTTCTTTAGGTAATCCCCAAGAATAATAGGGGAATAGGGTCTTGGGGTGCTTTTGACAGGTGCCGACAAAATGCCATTAAACTTGAGCGATTTGACCGGGTGGCAATGATTTTCTAACTAAATTGTAAAAATGATTAAGGATTGATTGATAAAACATATAATGCTTTGCACGCTATATGGTATTGAAGAGTGTAGTGCACCCCTTAAGAACCGGACATCCTAGTTGAGCATTAACGACTGGGAATAAGACTATGGATATGACTAGGAACAATGCCCCGCGGGTCGAGGTGATCACCGGGGTGGAACGGCGGCGGCGT
>Ga0214921_10011478_pt1 | contig 10762 bp, 13 predicted proteins | sample LL1505_MetaG_FD_177992 | JGI IMG/M metagenome (GOLD analysis project Ga0214921, IMG submission 177992) | Freshwater microbial communities from Lake Lanier, Atlanta, Georgia, United States - LL-1505 | ecosystem: Environmental > Aquatic > Freshwater > Lake | place: USA: Georgia | collected...
AATGCATGACGCCGTGCGTAGAACTAGGCGCCGCACTTGAATCCTCCGTCATTGGCCGATCCGAATCTCCATACACTGCGTCAGAACTGATATACACAACGTGTGAAACGGGCTTTGCTTTCAGAGCATCGCACACGCTTTTCCCCATCTGGATATTCTCTAAAAGCATCTCTAGATCTTTACAGGGCGCCTTGGCGGACACGAACACAAGTACATCATTAGTATCTAGGAGAGAAATAAATTTTTCCACAGCATCAGGGCTTATCAGATTCAAATCTTTACTCCCCAAGCCTAAAACAGCAACTCCAAGTTGCTCAAGTCGACTGTAGATGGCGTTACCAATAAACCCTTGGCTACCCAAAATCAAAACCCTACTCGGTTTTTTGTCTTCTGAGTTTAGATGATTGAGCATATTGTCTTTTCTTTAATTAGATTTTCGAGGACGATAGTTTTTGTAAAGTATCGTTAATCCAAATATCATTTTCAAGATTATTAATGCCAGACTCACATAATCTTTTGAAGTGCTCGTATTCTAGTGCCCAGGTTGGGTCTGACTGAACAAGTGTGACCGACTCCTCATCCGGCCTGCCGCTCGGAAGTTTTCTTTCACGGAGAGTGAAAGTGCTTGGTCCCCACTTACATAATGAGCTAATGTGGGCACTTCCCTTCTCCGCAAAAATATCCGCATAGAAGTGGTTCCTCCATGACAATAGGCTCAATTCAAACTGAAGCAATAAACCATCGTTACTTCCGAACGAAATGTGGTCGAAAGAACGATTTTCAAAACAATTTGCAGCATGTATTGCGAATCCGTTGAAGTGCTTACCAAACCAGTAATTGGCAGTGTCTAGCAAGTGGGATCCCAAGTCAGGCAACACGCCTGCACCTTGGTCTCGCCATGCCGAGTCTCGGACTAATCGCGCTGTTCCGTTGCCGTAGAACATCCTGACGCCATAAATCTTCCCCAAAAAACCCGAATCAAGTAGCTCCTTCATTTTCATGAAGTGGGGCTCAAATCGGTGGTTATACGCCGTGTAACAGGCTGTGCCACTCTTTTCAGCAAGTGCCTTCAATCTTAACAAGTCAGGTGAATTGGCAGCAAAAAGGGGTTTTTCAACCAAGACATGCTTTTTGTTTGTAAGTAGATATTCCAACATCGCGATCTTAGGCTCGTCCGGAATGCAGAGTAAAGCGGCATCATAGATGCCCAAAGGGACGTCTTCAATTTTTCGATAAGTTGCCTCGGGATGTATTGGATCGACAGTAGCAACAACCTCATTGCCTGCAACAGCCTGTCGTTTTTTACCCTGTACTCCAAGACCAACAACGATTACCTGCATACGAAATCCAAGGCAAACGTGTTTTCAGGTTGACGCTTAAGCTCCATAACGTGCAATCTTTTCAACCGCGTCAATTTTATTTAAGACCATCTCCGGTGTTACCGGAATATTACCCTCGTGCTCACACTCAATACCAGCGGCCATGTTGCCTAAAATAGCGGCAATTACTTCATTTTTTGTTGCAACCATAGATAAAGTCGCATAAGAGAGCAATGCATCGCCTGCGCCTACAGCATCTACAACTCTACCCGCAAAAGAATCTATTGCAAAAAAAGAGCGATAGTCATCAGGCATATCTTTACGATAGGTCACAATGCCTCTGTCACCGCATTTTAGAATTAATAATTTCGTATGGGATTTTCTAAATAGCTCCAACGCCAGTGGGCGCACTACAGAGTCTTGATCGCCCAACGAAAATCTTGCCTCCTTTTCGTTAGGGGTAATTAGGTCAAATCCTTGAAATTCTAGGATATTTCCCCAGCGACTTGCTACCTGACTGTCGGCAACTTTAAAAATACCCTCGGGGATACTTGCGCACAAAATAGGTGCCGTTCCACGATTAAAAATACCATGTCGAAAATCTGAGAAAACCACTACATCTGCCGGAACGGACTTAATATGATCTTGTATTCGCTGCAAGATCTTTTCGGAAATTGAACGATTATCCAAAGTATCTACCTTCAGCAGCCTATAGGTATCAGCAACTATGGCGTTTTTATTGGTAGTAGGTCGAGTTTCGTCAATAATTGGATTGCAATGTATGCCTGAAAATTCCAAGTCTTTAAGCACAAATTCTTGTAGGGCATCTTTTCCTAGAACCGTTGTAAAGGTAACCTCTGCTCCTGCGGCTCTAATATGCTTAGCTACCACTCCAGCGCCGCCAACATAGTCAACTTTTTTCTCAAAAAGAACGCTCATGGTTGGCGTTTTGGTCATGCCTCCAATTAAATGGCAGTAGGTAAAACTGTCCACAATGGTATCGCCCACTACGTGGACTTTTAAACCTTTTAATTTGCCCAAAGCAAGGCGCAAGTCGTTAAAGTTCAACTTTTCACTATCCATCAAGGATAGTAATTTATCTACACCGATAGTGGGGGGCGCTAGCTCGATCAAAGCTGAAGAAGAGTAGACAATATCACCCGGCGTAAAAATTACTTCACCGCCATAACTTTCTAAAACATCAATCTCTTCTTGGGTCTTTGGATTCACTGTCCCGGCAGTATATTCATAACCTTTAGCAAAAAAATCAGGCTTAATCAGTTTAATATTTTCAAGGGGTATTGGATCGGCATCAACCAATACATAATCCACCATTTCTAAAGCGGCAAGGTTTACTGCCCGTAAATTTTCAGGTACGTAAGGGCGTAAATTTCCTTTTTTAATATGCTCATCCGCTGTTAGGCTTGCAATCAATAATGGCGCCTTGGTTTTGGCGTAAAGAAGGTGGCGAACATGCCCAGGATGCACCACATCAAAAGTTCCATGGCACATTATTACTTTTTTGGAGCGTGGTCGATCCCCAATTAATTTAGCAATTTCAACAGCTGTTTTAATCTTATGAGAAAACATTTTTTGGCTTTCGTGATCCATCGCCATTACCTTTCAGTCATATATTCAAACCATAACTTTGTCGCGACCTCAATTGACTTAGGATCCCAAAGGGGGGCATTTTTCCAATAATCAATATTAGCCAATATTTTCTCTACACCTTCTTCAAAGCTCACCTCTGGCGTCCAACCCAATTCTGCCTGTATACGACTAATATCTGCGAAGGTACAATCTGGCTCACCTGGCCTTTTAGGTAAATGCAATACCTCACCACCACCAAGCAATTCCACCAAGCGATTTACTGATTGTGGCTTGCCTGCACCTAAGTTATATACACGTCCCACGGTATTTGAAACCCCGGCAGCATAAAACGCTTTTGCTACATCAGTGACGTATAAAAAGTCACGTGTTTGCATGCCATCCCCAACTACCGTGAATGGCTGATTGCCAATTTTTTGGCGCAAAAAAACTCCGAAAACTGCCCCATATGCACCGGAAGTACGTGAGCGCGTGCCGTATGCATTAAAAATACGGATCGCATTTACTGGCAACTCGTAGACGTGATGCCAATGAAACGCTGCTTGCTCTCCTTGATACTTAGAAAGAGCGTATGGATACTTAGTTTCGATTGGATGATCTTCTGTTGTTGGCGTTTTTGCTAGTCCATAGCACGATGAAGAGGCTGCATATACAAATTTATCCACGCCCGCATGGCGGGAGCATTCGAGCATGCTAACCGTGCCCTGCACATTTGCTGACATGTACTCGGCTGGATTTTCGATTGAAGGAACAATATCTCCAATTCCAGCAAAATGAAATACTAATTTAGCATTTTTAAACAGAGGGTCTTTTGAAGAAAAACTTCGAATGTCACGCTCTTCGAGCACTAAATCAGGATTGGCGGAGTGCTGAGAGAGATTTTCTTGGCGACCTCCAACCAAATTATCGATCACACGTACTGCATACCCTTGATCGACCAAATGATCGACAATATGGCTTCCAATAAAACCTGCTCCTCCGGTTACAACTGCAATAGGTTTAAGACTCATTTAGCACCAATTAATTTCATGGTGCGGACATTAAAATACTTGTTGTCATCAAAACTATTTGGAATCTTCCCATCCTGAAAAGCCTGACATAAACCGCGCACAGCATCTTCAACGGAGTACTTAGGTGTAAAACCTAAAACATTTTTAATTTTATCGGAATTAATATGGTAAGAACGGTTGTCATTAGACTCAGTTACCTCAATAGGCAAATTTCCTTTCTCTGGGAAAAATTCCTCTACGACTTTTTTCACAGCTTTTGCAATGTCCATAATGCTCATATTTTGGAATCCGCAATTAAACACTTGATTTGCGACTTTATCCGAAGGCGCCGTCAGTAATAATTTACATAAATCTGCGTAGTCTTGTACATGCAGATTCGGGCGCAATTGAGCCCCTCCAAAAACCATGATCTTGCCTTTGTTGACGGCAAAGTTAGTCAAAATATTGACCGATAAATCTAAACGTAAACGTGGGGCATATCCACAAACTGTTGCAGGGCGGAACACCACTCCGACAAAGTTCTCATCAGTATGTTTTAGCAATAAAGGCTCACACATGCCTTTGTATTTGTTATATAAAGTTAGCGGGATTAAGGGATGATCCTCGGTCACGTTAGGCGAGTCAGAAACGCCATAAACAGAGCTAGATGATGCAAAAACAAAGCGTTTTACTCGCGCCTCTTTAGCGGCTATCACTAATGGCTCAAAAGAATCTAAATTCACTGAAGTCGATAGATTTTCATCTAGCTCAAAACTCGCGTCGTTAGAAATACAAGCCAAGTGAAGAACATATTCACAGTCTTTTAGGCTCTCTTTAACTGCCTTAATATCACGCACATCCCCTTTTACTAAAGATAATTTAGGACTCTTTGGAAAATGATCAGTGCCATACCAGAAGGTATCAAATACGCGCACATCCCACCCCTCGTCTAATAATTGAGGAACCAACAAGCTTGCGCAATATCCGCCTCCGCCAAACATAATAATTTTCTTCATGAACGACTCCTAAGTAGATTTAAACTAGATTTCAATTTTAAAGCCGGCAGCTTTAGCATCGCGATAAAACATTTCAACCGTCTCTAGTGAATAATCATCTAAATTTTTATCAACCAAGGATAGTTTTTTTAAAATGTCGTTGGTTGCAGTAATAATATGACAACCAACTTGATCTGCTTGAAATACATTCAAGAGTTCTCTTGGGCTCGCCCAAATCAACTCTGCCTTTGGTCTAGATTTTAATATCTTAACTGCCTCAGCCATCAGTGGCACTGGGTCTACACCAGTATCTGCAATGCGGCCAGCAAATATTGATACGATTGCAGGCGAATTTACATTAAGATTTTCAACAATTCTATTTACTTGGTCCAAAGTCATCACGGCAGTTACATTGATATTGATCCCATCATCAGAAAGACTTTTGATCAATTGCCCACAAAAATCACCACTTGTATTTGTCACAGGAATTTTTACATTAACGTTTTTGCCCCATGATGCTATCTCTTTTGCCTGCTTTTCCATGGTTGGAAAATCATCAGCAAATACTTCAAATGCAAGAGGCAATTTGGGCACTATTTCTAAGACTTTAAATGCAAAAGCTTTGTAATCAGAGATACCAGCTTTACGCATCAAGGTTGGATTGGTTGTGAAACCACCAATCATAGGATTTGAAGCCATTTCGGTGATACCTGCTAAATCAGCTCCATCTGCAAATAGCTTTACTTTTAAATTTTTTAATCTGCTCATATTTTTTTCCTCAGTCTTAAAAATTGAATCTCTTCTAAAATGATTTGGACCGCTTCTCCCAAAGTGCGTACCGAAATGTATGGTGGCTCCGGTTTTTTTTCGTTATAGCTGTAATCAATAAAAAAATTGGTCTTACAACCAGCTAACTGTCCGCACTCTATATCTCGCCATCGATCACCGATCATATAACTTTGCGCAATATCAATTCCATGCTGTTTGGCTGCATTGAAAATCATGCCAGGTAAAGGTTTTCGACAGGCACAGTTATCGTCTTGAGTGTGCGGGCAAAACTTTAGATCATGAATTTTTAACTCAGAAAAGCAGCGCTCATGAATAAGGCGAAATTGCTCTTCGCTTATTTTTCCAGTTCCCAAATCCGGCTGATTGGTAACAACAATATTCTTAATGCCTGCCTTGTTTGTAAGCTCTAGGGCTTCATGTACTCCAGGCAAAAATTCAAAGTCATCGAGCAGAGTTGGGGCAAAAGGCTTTCCGTTCGTAACAATACTCCGATTAAGGACTCCATCTCGATCTAGAAATAAGGCTTGCATAAATAAAAGAGGGGGTTAGCAAAAGCTTACCACTTGGTTGGCATTTGCTGTAATACCGGATGAGAAACCAAACAATGCCATACAACACCTTGAAACGCCTCAGCGTGAGGAGTGACCCGATTTGCATCTACCGTGGGCACCACAATTACACAATCACCAACCTGTTTTGTATAGCCGCCATCCCGGCCAACTATGCCAAAAATTTTCAATCCTCTCTCTTTTGCCAGTTTTAGGCCTTGAACAATATTTGGGCTGACATTTTTCTCTAGGTTCCCGCCGCCGACGGAAAAGACTAAAACTGCATCATTGGCGTTTGCTTTGCTTACCTTGAGCCATCCTGAAAAAATAGTATCCCAACCCTCATCATTGGCACGCGCAGTCAACTCGGAAACATTATCTACTGGAGCATAAGCCTCAATTCCACATAACTTTCTGAAATCATTCACAGCATGACTACAATTTCCAGCGCTTCCACCAACACCAAGAATAAAAAGGCGCCCGCTTCGTTCTCGCAAATCTTTTAATTGATGCGCCAAATTTTCAATTGCTTCAATATCAATTTGTTTGGCAATTGAAATTACTTCATTAAAAAAAGTTTGAGTATGCATTTTTTAGCGCTTTCTTTATTTAGGAAATAAAAGTTATTTTAGCACGTCATAATTGTTATCAAGCCATTAACTGGGTATGGTAGGCTTGACCCAAATCTTATTTACTTTAAGTTATTATTTTTTAACTTAAAATTATATTTGCTTAAATATGATAGTAATTTAGACCATGTATCGTTAACTTACTTTCTCTTTTGGCCAAACGGAATGTATTTTTTCATGTTTGAGAGCGTAGGCCCTCTGCCTTCATCAACCGATACACTCGCTGCTCACCACAAGCGACCCCCAGATCTTGCAGATCATCATGGATCTTGCGATAGCCATAGATGGTGCCGCTCGCAAGCCAGGCTTGCTTAATCTGGCTCATAATTATGCGGTTCTCAGAGCTTCTAGCCGAATGGGGCTCTTTAAGCCAAGCGTAATAGCCACTATGGTGCACTCGTAGAACCCGACACATCGTACGGATGGCATGCTCATGTTGATGAACTTTGATGAAGGCGTACTTTATCCGGACTCCTTGGCAAAGTACGCGGCGGCCTTTTTTAGGATATCGCGCTCTTCGGTGACCCGCCTTAGCTCCGCCTCCAATCTTTTGAGCTTGGCCGTTTGATCATCTTGAACTAAGCGCTGCTCAGCTGGAATGCCATATTTATTAATCCAGGCATACAGGCTATGCGGTGAGGTGCCCAACCTAGCAGCCACATCCCGAACCCCAAAACCCCGTTCAACCACCTGCTTGACTGCCTCTAACTTGAACTCTTCTGTAAATCGTCTTCTAGTACTCATTAAACACCTCCTAATAGACTAAATATTAGGCTAGAAAGTGTCTATAGAAGTGGTAGCGATTCATTAATAATTAATTATTGATTGCTACTTTAGTCTCAAAGTCTTTAATAATCGGATTTTAAATACCTTAAATACACAATCGAGATCATTAAATAGCAATTCGGTTAATATAGGGAAAATTAATTATAAATATTAATTGATGTTTCTTCGCTAATAATAATTATTGCAAAATTTAGTCACATTTGTTATCTACACAAGCGGGAAAATCGCTTTACTTTAATTTAAGTTTTAAGTTTTAAGTTTTAAGTTTTTAGCTGCATTATCAATTACTGCACTTGCCTGAGGAATGCTCCTAAAGTCCCCCAAGTTAGCGATATTGTTACTCCAATATCCTTCCGTCTTCCACCGTGGAGAGTCGCAGTAAATCTCAATTGTGGGTTTACCCAATGCTGCAGCTAAATGCGTTAAGCCCGTATCGACGCCGATGGTTAGTGCGGCATGCGCCACTAAGCGATAGGCCTCTTCAATCGAAAATGCTCTTGGCACAATCGATCCCGGCACTTGGCTCGCCATGAGCGCGCTGATTTTCATTTCTTCTGGGGTACCCCACGGAAAAAGTACTTGATATCCCTGGCTTGATAATGCTTTACCTAATTCAATCCAATTTTCAATAGGCCAGCGCTTTGCCGCCCGCGCCGTTGAATGGAAGAACACCACATAGGGGGCATATGTTCTAGTGGGCTGCTTTCTTAAGCCTTCGATTGGCAGTGGGGCCAACTGCTCTAAAAAATCATTGGGGTAAAACAGCGGCAGCTCCTCATTGCGATTGAGTAGAGGCCAATCGAAAGCAGAACACATAACCCAGCGCGAGCGATCAATCGCATGGCATTTTAGTGGCACGTGAACGGATTGGTTATAAAACATTCTCGCCATGGGCTCATATCCCGAATGCTCAGTAGCGTTGCCTAATCCACTGACAATCGCCTGACCTGATTTATTGGCAAATGCACACACCAAAGCAGACTTGAGTAAGCCTTGTGTATCCAAAACAATATCGTAAGTAGTGGCTTGCAATAATTTGCGCATGGCAAAAAATTCACGCCAGGTTTTAATAGAAAATAGATTCTTTCGCCAACGTCGAAATGCCACTGAAATAATCCGATCGATTCCCCGAAAAGTCTCTGTGGTTTTTAGAGGTTCCAATAAATGTACATACCCCTCCTCCACAATCCAATCGATTTGGGCGTGGGGTAAGCGTTTACGCAAATCCCAAACAATCGGCAAATTATGTAGTACATCCCCGAGCGAGGAGAGTTTGACGAGCAGAATCTTCGGCGCTTGATCTGCTGTAGTTAATGTGGGCAATGGGTTTGACTGCTGACTCGACATGGGATAATTATCGTATTGTTTGTGCTCAACCTGATCTGACTCAATTACTTAAGGGTGCCCGCTTAGAACTTCGGCGCGACGTCCTATGCTAGAAGCCGGCAAAATCTTTGAAAATTGATTAATGCCTCCTTACCCAACAGAATAGACCATCAATACCCAACAAAATAGTTATCCTGCACAAAGTTTAGATTAAGGCCAGTTGCTTTTGCACTCTAACTCCGACCATACACATCCTCAAAGCGCACAATATCATCCTCGCCCAAATAAGTACCCGATTGAACCTCAATGATTTCTAGCGGAGTATTCCCAGGATTTGCTAAGCAATGAGTTTGCCCTTGGGGGATGTACGTACTTTGGTTTTCAGTCAGCGTAATAACTTGATCGCCATTGGTAATCTCTGCAACCCCTTTCACCACAATCCAGTGCTCTGCCCGGTGGTGGTGCATTTGCAATGACAGGCTTGCTCCGGGGTTGATCTTAATACGCTTGACCTTAAAACACTCACCTTCATCGATGATGTCATACCAGCCCCATGGACGAGCGACTTTGCGATGTAAATTTTTTCTTCGCGTACTTGCTGCTCGAGTTGATTCACAATACTTTTAACATCTTGGCTTTTATTTCTATCGGTCACTAAAACGGCATCGGGAGTTTCGATAATAATTAGATTTTCTACGCCAGCTACGGCTACCAAGCGACTATTTGCATGGACAAGCGAGTTCTTAGTATTCGCTAGCATGGTATCGCCGGTAGTAACGTTACCCTCGCCATCCTGTTTCCCAACTTGCCAAACTGCATTCCAAGCACCAAGGTCATTCCAACCGGCATCCAGCTCAACCATTTTTACAGCAAAAGTATCAACTTCATTTGAATTGTTACATCCATCAAGACCAGTGGTGCATTTTTCTATCACTGCATAGTCAATGGATTCGCTTGGGATATTTGTAAAAAGTGCTTTGTCTGGTCGCACAAATGGAACAGCGCCTGATTGATCGATCGTTTTTTTAGCCATGCGGCCTTAGCACGGTCAGCAATGTCTGGACGGTATTGCACTAGAGCAGCTATCCACGTGCTCGCGCGCATCACAAATATCCCGCTATTCCACAAGTAATTGCGATCGGCTAAGTAGGCTTGTGCTGTTTTAGTATCGGGCTTTTCAACAAACTGCGCTACAGCGAATTCATTATTTTTTTCCTTTATCGCTATTACGTTGAATGTAGCCATAACCTGTTTCAGGGGTAGTTGGCACAACACCTAAAATGGCGATGGTCTTTTTGTCTTGGTCTTCCGCAACCACTGCAACGCAATTTTGTAACGACTTTACGAATGCTTCTTGATTTTGAATGGTTTGATCAGCCGGGGCTATGACGAGGATGGGATCATAGCCTTCTATTTGACTTTGATCCAAAGCATGGTGGGTTGCCAAGCTCAGTGCTGGAGATGTATTATGGCCAACAGGCTCAAGCAATAGCGCTGCTTTAACAGTTTTTAATTCTCGCAATTGATCCAAGACCAAAAAGCAATGCTCTTCGTTAGTCACAATCACGGTTTCACACAATTCTATGCGCTCATTACCAATGGCATTAATTCGTGTGATCGCTTGCTGAAAAAGACTTTGATTAGCATCATCGCCGGACAGAATTAAAAATTGCTTCGGAAAGCTCGACCGCGATAGAGGCCAGAGGCGGGTACCAGATCAGCCACATAAAACTACAGGAACAACAGTATTTACTTGATTCATTGGCGAAGTTT
>Ga0214921_10011479_pt1 | contig 10761 bp, 9 predicted proteins | sample LL1505_MetaG_FD_177992 | JGI IMG/M metagenome (GOLD analysis project Ga0214921, IMG submission 177992) | Freshwater microbial communities from Lake Lanier, Atlanta, Georgia, United States - LL-1505 | ecosystem: Environmental > Aquatic > Freshwater > Lake | place: USA: Georgia | collected 2015-05-28
GGAGACTGGTGGTGGTTCAATGTTCGTGCCTCAAATACCGAACCACTGCTGCGCCTAAACGTTGAATCTAATGACCAAGCCAGTATGGAAGAAATCAGGGACGAAGTCCTCGGGCTAATCCTTAGATAACATTTTGGTTTCTAAGACCACATTTAAAGGGCGATAATAGAGAACATGACAGCCTCAACCACGCCAACAGACACCCGCATTGATCACAAGGTAGCCGATCTCGGGCAAGCCGATTACGGTAGGCACCTAATCCGCCTAGCGGAAAACGAGATGCCTGGCTTAATGGCCCTGCGCGAAGAGTTTGGCCCTACTCAGCCACTTCGTGGAGCTCGTATCGCCGGTTCCCTACACATGACCATTCAGACCGCTGTTCTGATTGAGACTCTAGTTTCACTTGGGGCAAAAGTTCGCTGGGCATCTTGCAATATTTTCTCCACACAAGATGAAGCTGCGGCCGCTGCAGTAGTTGGTCCTCACGGAACCGTTCAAGCGCCGAAAGGTGTTCCGGTATTCGCTTGGAAGGGTGAATCGCTAGAAGAGTACTGGTGGTGCACAGAGCGAATCTTTGACTGGACTGAAGAAGCTATGGCTGAAGGTGCCGATTACATCGGTCCAAACATGATTCTTGATGACGGTGGAGATGCAACTCTGCTAGTGCACAAGGGTAGAGAATTTGAATTAGCTGGATCAGTGCCACCAGCAGGTGTTGAAGACAACGATGAGTATCGAGTAATTCTTGCTCTGCTGGCGGATCAATTCAAACTTTCAAATAATCGTTTCACTCGTATCGCTGAAGAAATCTATGGCGTTACCGAAGAAACTACAACCGGTGTCAAGCGTCTCTACGAAATGTTCAAGCGTGGCACTCTGTTATTCCCAGGTATCAATGTGAACGACTCGGTAACTAAATCTAAGTTCGATAATAAATATGGAATTAGACATTCATTGCCAGATGGCTTGAACCGTGCAACCGACATTCTCATTGGTGGTAAGACTGTTTTCATCGCGGGCTATGGTGATGTTGGCAAGGGTGCTGCCGAAGCAATGCGCGGGCAAGGTGCAAGAGTAATAATTTCTGAGGTGGATCCGATTTGCGCCCTGCAGGCTGCTATGGATGGTTTTCAAGTAACTACGATTGACAAAGTGGTTGGCGATGTTGATTTCTTTGTTACTGGAACCGGTAACGCAGGAATCATCAGAGCGGAACACATCCTCAAGATGAAGCATCTAGCAGTTATCGCTAATATCGGTCACTTTGATAATGAAATTGATATGGATGGAATTGCGAGAATTCCAGGCATAAAGAAGATTGAGGTTAAGCCTCAGGTCGATGAGTGGCAACTAACAAATGGAAAGTCAGTTCTTATCCTCTCCGAGGGTAGACTGATGAATCTCGGAAATGCTACCGGGCACCCAAGTTTTGTAATGAGCACATCGTTTAGCAATCAGGTATTAGCTCAGATCGAGCTTTTCACCAAGAGGTCGGAATACCCAATCGGCGTCTATATTTTGCCTAAACATCTGGACGAGAAAGTTGCTCGTCTGCACCTGGCAGCATTAGGAGTTGAACTGACTGAACTCTCGAGCGATCAGGGTCGCTATATTGGTGTGGAGCCTAACGGCCCATTCAAACCCGAACACTACAGATACTAGAAAGTTTATTGGATGTATAAACTCCTGATTGTTGAAGACGATGATGCTCTTAGAGAGCAATTGGAAATTGGCCTAGCATCAAGTGGTTTTGAGCTTTGCTTTGCCGCTACCGGACTTGAAGCAATCCCAGCGTTTGAAAAGCATAAGCCGGATCTGATCCTTCTAGATCTGATGTTACCTGGTAAGAATGGCATTGAAATTTGCACCGAAATCCGTAAAACTTCAGGCGTCCCGATCATCATGCTGACGGCACGAACCGATGACTCAGACATGATTCGTGGTCTCGAAGCAGGAGCTGATGACTATGTAACCAAGCCATACAAGATTGAGATTCTAGTTTCAAGAATCAAGGCTAGATTGCGCCCAATCAAAGATGTTCAACAGACCATCATCAAGATTGGACCAGTTGAGCTCGACACCCTGAGCCACGAGGTTCGTAAGGGGGACAAGAAAATAGCGCTTACTCCGCTCGAGTTCAAGTTGCTAGTGACTCTGGCTTCTCATCCAAATGAAGTTTTCTCAAGGGAGATGCTTTTAGAGCAAGTTTGGGAATATACATATAAGGCAGATACTCGTCTGGTTAATGTTCACGTGCAACGTCTGCGTTCAAAAATCGAAGACGATCAGGAAGACCCTAAGTTAGTTCTAACCGTTCGCGGTTGGGGTTACAAAGCTGGACCCGAGTAAATGATTTTTAGCCGCATAGCTAAGGCGGCTCTAGACCGGTTTAGGTCTTCGCTGCAGATTAGAGCGCTGGTATATACGGTTGCTTTATCTGGATCTGCCCTAATTGTTTTAGGTGGGGTGCTCAGCGTCTCTATCGGTAACGGACTGTTCAATACCAGGACCGAGCACGCAGTTATGGAGAGCAACCGAGCCAAGTTCGCTGTTGCCAGATTGTTCCAAGGAGTTCCGGGTCAGAACTCTTGGCAATTGCAGCAAGCACTCGATGATGTTGTTTCAGAATTGGAGTCCATCGGAGTTTCCCAAACTCGACAGGTGGCTTTTATCCAGTCGCCAAATCAAGCAAATTCACTTAATCTTTCCAGTCCAAGATCAGCTGGTTTAGATCTGGACCTGATTACTAAAGACTTTAGAAAGCTAGTGCGCTCTGAACCAACCGTGCAATCACAAACCGTTCAAATTATGCGTGGCAGTGAATCAATTCCTGCCATTTTGATCGGGCAAAGGTTCACATTGCCAGGTGGACACAGGTATGAGCTGTATTTGGTTTATGACATGTATAACGAGCAGCAGACGCTCGCTTTTGTGCAAAGGACTTTGGTTTTAGGTGGTTTAGTAACACTACTAATTATTGGATTCTTCTCCTTCTTGGTGACCAGTTGGCTTGTCAGGCCGGTGCAAGATGCAGCTGAGGCTAGTGAGCTCATTGCTAGTGGTGATTTGGACAGACGTCTTGTTGTCAGGGGATCCGATGTAGCGGCAGTTTTAGCAAGATCTTTTAATCACATGGCTGACAGTCTGCAAGACAAGATAAAGGCTCTTGGGCAGTTATCCAAGATGCAGCAGCGCTTTGTCTCTGATGTGTCTCACGAACTCAGAACGCCGCTTACCACAATGAAACTTTCAGCAGATTATCTTTACGGTGAGAAGGATGGTTTTCCAGACCCTGCAAGAAGATCAGTTGAAATCCTGCATGGTCAGATGGATAGATTTGACGTTTTACTCGCTGATCTCTTGGAAATATCCAGATATGACGCAGCTGGGGTGAAACCTGAATTCGAAGTTCATGACATTAATGGTCTGGTTGGCACTTCACTAGCCGCAATCCAACAATTTGCAGATTCTAAGGGAGTATATCTAGATGCCGATATTCCTAGTGGCGCAGTGCAATGTGAAGTAGATGCTCGCAGAATTGATCGAATTATCAATAATCTGCTGACTAATGCGATTGAACACAGTGAAGGCAAACCGGTGAACATCCGAGTGGCTCAAAACGATAGAGCGATTGCTATTAGTGTTACCGATCACGGTATTGGTATGAGTGAGAACGAAGCAAGACAAGCGTTCAACAGATTCTGGCGGGCTGATCCTTCACGTAAAAGAACTACCGGTGGCACTGGATTAGGTTTGGCTATTTCAATTGAAGACGCTCAGCTTCATCAAGGCAAGCTAGAAGTAATCGCTGAACCTGGTTTCGGCGCGTGCTTTAGGTTAACTATCCCAAAGCGACAGGACGTCACGGACTATGTTTCGCCTTTGCCCTTAGCGCTTGATAAGGCCTAGTTTTTCACAATCACGCACTTTCAATTTAAATATCAAAACATAATGTTCATAATGACTGGGTGTCCAAACTCATAGATTTTTTACTGCCAACTCCATGTATTTTGTGTATGAGGGTAGGCCCTGCCATGTGTGAAAGTTGTGCAAGTGCTTTTGACATAGTTAGGAGCGAAATATGTAACAAAGCAATCTCTGGTTATTCGTTTTGTTATTACTCAACAGAATCATCCGCAGTTGTGAATGCAGTAAAAGAGCAAGGGCAAACCAGTCTCGTGCAATTTATGGCGCAGTTCATGGCATCCAACTGGCCAGCTGAATATCGCGATGTAGTTTTGGTGCCAGTTCCCTCATCGCCTGCCAACTTCAAAAAGAGGGGCTTTTCCCACACTGAGCTTTTGGCTAGGCAGCTCGCTAGGCGAATTGATGACGTATCGGTTTGCAACTTGCTATTTTCAGTTAGGAACAGATCTGACCAAGTGGGATTGTCTTTCAGTGAGCGAGAGCAAAACATGGTCGATGCTTTTAAGGCGGATTTACGGGTTTGGCGAGGCAAAAATAGGCCCGTGGTTCTAATTGATGATGTTTATACCTCTGGCGCTACGCTTAGTCAGGCCTGGGCGACCTTAGAAGGTTTGGGGGTAAATGTGGTTGGTTTCTGTGTATTTGCCCAAATAAGGCCAATAAAGCCCTCATTTACAGGGCAGGAGAGCCTTGGCTCTTCTCGTCTAAGATTGTAAGGAATCCCCCGAATGAGCGTTTGGAGCTTAACTTGGCATCAATAGTTGATCGTTTACTACGAACTGGTGAAGGCAAGATTCTTGCCAAACTTCGTTCTATAGTCGCCCAGGTGAACGCCTTGGAAGAAAGCTTCATCGCACTAAGCGATGAAGACCTGTTGCATGAGACGGCATCGTTGCGTGAGCGTTACATCGCCGGCGAAACACTCGACGACCTGCTTCCGGAGGCTTTCGCATCCGTTCGTGAGGCATCAAGAAGAACTTTGGGCATGCGTCACTTTGACGTTCAGATCATGGGTGGAGCAGCGCTTCACTTGGGCAACATTGCTGAAATGAAAACTGGTGAAGGTAAGACTCTTGTAGCCACCTTACCTGCCTATCTAAATGCCATTGCTGGTAGAGGTGTTCACGTAATTACGACCAACGATTATCTCGCTGAATACCAGGGTGAATTGATGGGTCGTGTTTATCGTGCTCTGGGTATGTCGACTGGAATTATTCTTTCTGGCCAAGCACCGGACGAGAGGCGCGAGCAGTATCTTGCAGATATCACCTATGGAACAAACAACGAGTATGGTTTTGACTATCTAAGAGACAACATGGCGCAGAGCGCTGGAGACCTAGTTCAGCGCGAACACTTTTACGCAATTGTCGACGAAGTTGACTCGATCTTGATTGATGAAGCTAGAACTCCGTTGATTATTTCAGGTCCCGCATCTGGAGAGGCTAACCGTTGGTTCAATGAGTTCTCAAAGATTGCCGAGAAACTTCAGCCAGTTATTGACTACGAAGTTGATGAGAAAAAGCGCACCATTGGAATTTTGGAACCAGGTATTACCAAAGTTGAGGACTACCTAGGAATAAGTAATCTTTACGAGGCAGCGAACACTCCGCTGATTTCTTTCCTCAACAACTCAATAAGAGCTAAAGCTCTTTTCAAGCGTGATAAAGACTATGTTGTGATGAACGGTGAAGTGCTAATCGTTGATGAGCACACCGGTCGTATTCTCGAAGGTCGCCGATACAACGAAGGTATCCACCAAGCTATTGAGGCTAAGGAAGGGGTTCAGGTTAAAGCTGAAAACCAAACCCTAGCTACCATCACCTTGCAGAACTACTTCCGCCTATACAAGAAGCTCTCCGGTATGACAGGAACAGCCGCAACGGAAGCAGCTGAATTCATGAGCACATACAAACTAGGCGTCGTGCCAATCCCAACTAACAAGCCAATGGTTCGTATTGATCAGTCTGATCTGATCTATAAGAACGAAGCAGTGAAGTTTGCCATGGTTGTTGAAGATATTGCTGCTCGTCACGCTACTGGTCAACCAGTCTTGGTGGGAACCACCAGCGTTGAAAAGAGCGAGTATCTATCTAAGCTTCTGGCCAAGCGCGGAGTAAGACACGAAGTTCTAAACGCCAAGAATCACGCTCGTGAAGCAGCCATCGTGGCTCAGGCTGGTCGCCTCGGTTCTGTAACTGTTGCAACTAACATGGCTGGTCGTGGAACAGACATCATGCTCGGTGGTAACTCTGAGTATCTAGCCTTTGAGGAATTGCAGAAGCGCGGTTTCGATTCAGTTGAAAAACCTGAAGAGTATGAAAGTGCTTGGGCTGAAACCTACGAGAAGACCAAGGAGCAAGTAGCGCTGGAAGCTTCCAAGGTTGTGGCTGTTGGTGGTTTGTATGTGCTTGGAACAGAGCGTCACGAATCCCGTCGTATCGATAACCAGCTTCGTGGACGTTCAGGTCGTCAGGGTGACCCGGGTGAATCTAGGTTCTACCTATCGCTAACCGATGATCTGATGCGACTATTCAACTCAGGTGCAGCGGCTGCACTAATGAACCGAAGCAACGTGCCCGATGACATGGCTATTGAATCAGGTGTGGTGAGCAAAGCTATTGCTTCTGCTCAATCACAGGTGGAAGCCCGTAACGCTGAAATTCGTAAGAACGTTTTGAAGTATGACGACGTGTTGAACCGTCAACGCGAAGCTATTTACTCAGATCGCAGACACATCCTCGCCGGTGATGATTTGACCGGTCGTGTCGATACCTTCCTTGAAGATGTTGTGACCACGATTGTTGATTCGCAGATTATTGATAACGCTGGCGTTGACTGGGACCTAGAGAGTCTTTGGAAAGACCTAAAGACAATTTATCCAATCGAACTAACAGTTGATGAGGTGTTGACTGAGGCTGGAACTAGAGCAAAACTTACTAGAGCTTGGTTGACTAGAGAAATACTTGCCGATGCACGCATCGCTTATTCAAAGCGTGCGGCCGCTGTTGGTGAAGCTCCTATGCATGAACTTGAAAGAAGAGTAGTGCTTTCAGTTCTTGATAGAAAGTGGCGTGATCACCTCTATGAGATGGATTACCTCAAGGAGGGAATTGGTCTTCGTGCGATGGCTCAGCGTGATCCGCTTGTGGAGTATCAACGTGAAGGCTTCAACATGTTCACTCAAATGATGGGAAGCATCAAAGAAGAGTCAATAGGTTTCTTGTTCAACTTAGATGTTCAGGTTGAAACACCTGCACCGCAAATTAACTTAGCTAACCTGACTTTTAGTGCTCCAAGTGAAGATGGGGCAGCAGAGGTGAAGGCAACCAACCAGAAGCCAGATAACGGTGCGGGAAGTTCTTTCTTCAAGAAGTAATCAAAGAACGGCAAGACTCTTAGCTCGCCAACGATTGTTGTAACCTTCTAGGCGAATTGCGACAGCCCTAGCTCTGCCACGGTTGTGAACAATCACCACTCCTTCGATAACTCCTTCGGCAGGGCTAAAACTTGAGATCTTGCCGATGGCTAAGTTTGGTCTTAGTTCCCTAATTTGGCTCTGTGACCTGACTCGAGTTGCAGCCAGGGCTTTCTGTTTCAATTGTTGATAGACCCCGTCAGTGAGCCATCTAGCGCTTTGCTCGACATCTCTAATTCCAGCTAGGGTTTCGATGACTGCTTGGGCTAGAAATGCCAGTACTGGAATCGGATCTCCCAGGTCAGTGCAGGTCACTAGTGGAGCGCCGAAGTACTCGTCGGAATCAAAAGGAGTGGGGACTTTTCTTCGGCTGGTAGATGAAACAGACATAAACGACTAACTTCCCCCCATGCATGAATAAAGATAAGTTACCGAAAGAACAAGGTTTCACCTAATTTGAAATTGAGCTGTGGATAAGAAAATTCTTCGATCGTGAAAATTCAAATAATAGTTAGATGAACATTGAAGCTACCTTAGAAGACCTAGAGGCCCAAGGTTATTTTGCTACCCAGACTAGTCTTCAAACTAATGACCGGACTGGTGTTTGTGGGTTAGTGCGAGTGAACTTTGCAGATAGCTCTCCAACTAAATATCTAGCCAGACCAATTCTTGGAGCAAATTTTATTGGAGGATTCACCACGAACCAACCAAGTTCCAATTGGCTGGCAATCAATCTCAATCAGGTAAGTCACATAGATAACCTTGATAGCCAAACTCTCTTAGAGACACCGGCAACGCTTCTCCAAGTAATTACTGAACACTTTATTGAAATAACTTTAGAGCTTGGTTTGGCACAAAAGCGATTATCTGGAAAGGTAATGTCCCAGTTAGGTAACTGCGTAAATTTTCTTAGAGAAGACCGGGTTTCTTGCTGGATTCCGGAGTCAAACATTTCCTACGTGGCTGTGGAAAAATTGAGCAATCGTTTGAAACTTTGACCAACATAAAGTGATGGCCTTATTCATGCGCAGACGTAAGCGGACGATCAAACTAAATAATCGTTTAGGTTCCAGAAGAAATAAATTACTCATTTCATTTTCGCTAGCCCTTGTGGCGCTAGCTTCATGGCTGGTGAGTTCGACAACCGAAGATTCCAGGCAAACATATTTGGTAGCAGCCATGGACTTAGCCAGTAATGCACCTATTTCAGACACAACAGTTTCGACCATAAAACTAGATCTTCAAGAAACTGGAAGCAGTTATCTGACTGCTGAAACAAAAGGTAAGAACAAGTTCTTCGTAAAATCGCCTTTGTCAGCGGGGCAGCTTATCCCGATGAGCTCGCTGCTCTCAGAGAGATTTCAGAACTGTTCAGCGGTCGTGTTAGCCCTTGGAGCACCGATGTCGTCGTCCATCGCTAAAGGGGATCTAATTGATATTTGGTCTGCTGAACAGAGTGCTTCAATAGACTCAATTCCGGTTCAAATAGTCACTAGCGGAGAACTGATCAGCATCAAGAATGCTACCGATGGATTTAGTCAAAACACACAAACCATCGAAGTCTGCGTCTCTGTCGCTGAGATTAGATCGGTCGTGCAGGCCATCACAAAGAGATCAATTGTGGTTGCTGTTAGAGCTGATAGTCAATGACTTCGGTTGATTTGAGGCAACGCGGCAGGAGAAGGCATCTAGCGGCTGTTGAGACACCGAAGGAACCTCTTGAGCCTGCTACCGTTTACCCAGTTCAGGTAATTGCTTGCTGGGGTCCAGCTGGCTCTCCTGGTAAAAGCACCATCGCAATCAACATTGCAGCCGAACTAGCTCTTGGCGGTCACAGTGTTTTGCTCATAGATCTCGATACTCTAGCTCCCGCCATTGCACTGTATTTAGGTTTGGTTGACACACCAGCCGGATTATCTGCATGCCTAAGGCTTGCCGAGCAGCAGCGCTTCACCAGGGAAGAGTTTGAACGACTCACAGTGTCAATTACTCTGGGCAGGCAAGAACTTAGATTCATGCCTGGACTAATTGGTGCTCATCGTTTCCAAGAGGTTACTCCAGAGAGATTTGAAGGGCTATTGCAGCAGCTGGCTGGGTTTGTTGACTATGTGGTGCTTGATTTACCACAGGCTACCGAATTCAAGTCACCAGTGGTGCACCCATCTACTTTGGCTATCCATGATTTCTTCTCTAGAGACAAATTGTTACGAAGCACCCTGGCTAAAGCCAGCAAACTGGTATTCATTTCTGGCTGTGATCCCGTTGCCGCTCACAGATTTATCCTTGCTAATGAGTATCTGGCTGAGCTAAAGACAAGCGCGCAGGTTTTTGTCTTAGTCAACAGATTTAGAACCACCACTCTGGGTTCTGGAGCTAGGGACGAAATTGAACAGACTTATCTGGACCTAGCAAAGCTAAGAGTGGACTGCTTTATCCCAGAGGATTCTCAAAACATCGATAAAGCAACCCTCAATGGATTGCCCTTAGCTCTCCTTAAGCGCTCATCACCAGCACGTCTAGCAATAGGTCAGTTAGTAAAACAGTTGGTAGCGGGTTCCGGTACGAGCGGAAGCGTGGCTAAACTTTCTTAGGTGTCCACACTTTCAGAGCTGATGAAGCAAAATGGCCAGAGCCATGAAGCTGACATTGAGTGGTTGCATGCCCTGATGGCCGACTGGCAGGTCATAGCTGACCTTTCTTTTGCAGACCTAGTGCTGTGGATCTCTGACGGCAAGAAAGGCTTCATTGCAGCCGGTCACGCTAGACCATCATCGGCTGCAACTGTGTTTTACAGAGACATAACTGGTAAACCAGTGGAAAAAGCATGGGCACAGTTAGTTTCCAAGGCTTTCACAACAGGTAAGTCTGTTGAATACGGTGAACCGGATAAGTATCAGGGTGTTCCTGCACGTCTAAGCGCTGTTCCAGTTTTTAGAAGGCTAAATATTTCAAGTGGAACGGATGTAACTCCCTCGCCGATAGCCGTTGTCACTAAACACACCAACCTTGGTGAGGCGGCAGCACCTAACAAGACTCGAATTAATCTAAATAACCTTGGCGACAAATTGCTCAACATGGTGGTTGATGGCAGTTACCCAGCTTTCTCGACACAGTCCGCACCAAGAAGAGGGGCACCTCGTGTCAACGATGGACTAATTCACATTGATGCCAATAGCAAAGTTGTCTTCTCTTCACCTAATGGCATGTCGGCTTTTCAAAAACTTGGAGTTGAGACTGAATTAGAAGATAGATCGCTACAGGAAATCACTGCAGCCCTCAATAAGGGAAGATCCAATGTTGATGAGAATCTCCCCATCGTAGTTGCAGGAAAAGTTGCTTGGCGAGCTGACATCGAAGGCAATAACGCAGCTCTGTCAGTTAGAAGTATTCCGATTTATGAGAACTCGATAAACACAGGC
>Ga0214921_10011480_pt1 | contig 10759 bp, 9 predicted proteins | sample LL1505_MetaG_FD_177992 | JGI IMG/M metagenome (GOLD analysis project Ga0214921, IMG submission 177992) | Freshwater microbial communities from Lake Lanier, Atlanta, Georgia, United States - LL-1505 | ecosystem: Environmental > Aquatic > Freshwater > Lake | place: USA: Georgia | collected 2015-05-28
AAGTTCAGTGATTCGAGCCTGCAGTGCGCTGATAGTTCTATCGGCCTCTGCGAAATCGCGTACGCCATTTGAGCCAGATTCATTGGTTTCATCTGCTCTAAAAAAGCGGCCTAAGCCCTTGCTGTCACTCATTTGAATTCCTCATTTCCCCGTATCAAAAGAATAGGGGCAGAATGTCCGACTTGGAAATCCAATTTGTCGGAAATCCATATTCTCTAGCGAGAACGGGATCCGCCGCGCGATCCGCCCGAACGACCTTGTGGTCGACCGCCACCAGATCTGCTCGGTCCGCCTGGTCGGCGACCGCGTGCTGGTGGTTCTGCTGGTGGTTTCCAAGCAATTCCGGTTGGCTCTTTTGCTCCGGTAATTGCTACTAATTCCTTAGACATTGGCTTGACTTTGACTACTTCTGGATCTACTCCAGCGCGTGAAGTCATTGCAGTTACTGCCTTTTGTTGGCGTGGGCCGATCATAGTTACGACTGCGCCTGTCTCGCCCGCGCGAGCCGTGCGACCAGCGCGGTGCAAGTAATCCTTGTGATCATTAGGTGGATCAATGTGAACTACTAAGCTCACGCCGTCAACGTGAATTCCTCGTGCTGCAACGTCAGTTGCAACTAACACGTCTGTAATTCCTTCTTTGAATGCATTTAATGTGCGAGTACGAACGGCTTGGGTTTTCCCACCATGCAATGCGCCAGCTGGCACACCCTTGTTGGCAAGGTCCTTAGCAATTCGATCTACGCCAGCTTGGGTACGAGCAAAGAACATGGTCTTACCCTTACGGGAACCAATCTCAGCCAGGATCGCTGGCTTGTCCTCACTATATGTAATGAATAAGTAATGCGTCATTGTCTTAACTGAGGCTTTACCTGAGTTCGTTGCGTGCTCGACTGGATCGTGCAAATACTTGCGCACAATCTTGTCGACGTCTTTATCCAAAGTTGCACTGAAAAGTAAGCGCTGTGAGTTTGGCTTTGTCATATCCAAGACTTCAACGATCTGTGGCATGAATCCCATGTCGCACATCTGATCTGCTTCATCAAGAATTGTGATTTCGATTTTGCTTAAGTTGATGTGGCCTTGCTCGACCAAGTCATTAAGACGACCTGGAGTAGCAACAACAATTGGCACGCCGCGCTTTAGTGCATCAATTTGTTTTGCGTATGGCATTCCACCGGCAATTAATCGAATATCAAGATCAACAGCTTGCGCATATGGCATCAAAGCATCGGTTACCTGCATGGCAAGTTCACGTGTTGGAACTAAAACAATTCCAAGTGGATGCTTTGCAGTTGCTTTGCGATGCGCTAGACGAGTAACCATTGCAAGACCAAATGCCAAAGTCTTTCCGGAGCCAGTTTGTCCGCGACCTAAAACATCACGACCACTGATTGCATCTGGCAAAGTCTTTGCCTGGATTGGGAATGGTGAATCAATTCCTTGGCGCTTTAATGTGCTCAGTAATTCAGTTGACACACCTAGTTCAGACCAACTGCTTGATGCAGTATCTAATGCAACTTCCGCTGTGTCTTCTGTCATTGCACTCTTGCTGCTTGCGCGTTCAGTTGAAGCTTTCTCGCGTGGCAAGCTCGACTTCGGTGCGTATACTTCATCGCGCTTAGTGCGTGGTGCGCGAACTGGTGCGTCGTCGTTGTACTTGCGCGGCGCACGGGATGGTGCTTCGTCACGACGAGCGCGCGGTGGACGGCTATCAAAATCATCGCGGCGTGCACGACTTGGGGCTTCATCTCTATATGTACGTGATGCGCGGGATGGTGCTTCGTCACGACGGGAGCGACTTGGCGCTGCATCATCGCGGCGAGCGCGCGGTGCACGAGTTGGTGCTTCATCTTTATAGGAACGCGGTGCGCGAGCTGGACGATCATCTTCGTAGCGATCGCGAGAACCACGTGTACCTGATGGCTTTTCGCCGCCCTTACGCTGTGGTTTTCCGGAAGGATTCCAAACATCATTGCTGCGCTTTGCGCCTCGTACTTCGGCGCGCGGGGATTCAGCGCGACTACGTGCATCTGGGTCGCGCGGTTCACGTGGTGCGCGAGATTCGGCCTTTGCTACCTTGGATTTTGGCTTAGCGCGCTTCTTGGCAGCAGTAGTTTTTGCTACAGCATGGCGAGCTGACCCGGCTTTTGGCTTGGATTCGGCATCGCGGGCGCGGTCTCGTTCTAGCTTTCGGGCGCGCGGCTTTTTCTTAGGACTTGATGGAGTGGACATTAAAACCTTCTTTGGGGAATGCTCTAACGGTAGGCGAGAAACGGCGCAAAACCTAATCGCCATCGCGGTTTTCAGGGTTTTGTCACTGCCCAATGGGAGACTTACCTCATGGACGTTACCTATCTTATTGTCATTGTCGTAGTCACTGCACTCACTACTGCCGCCATAGTTGGCATAGTTGTTAGTCGAGCCATGAAGAACCAGGGTGGTCTATCCGCTCAAGACATCAGACAACAAGTTGCTGATGCGGCGCGCGAACAGTATTTGACGACTGCGCAGATGTTAGAAACCTCCACTGAAGCAAGATTGCAAACAACAACAGCATCCGTTGCCGAACAATCACGAGCTGCTTCGGCTTCAATTCAAGAAATCATCAAGCCGCTCGGTGAAAGTTTGAAAGCACTTGATGCAAAAGTTGGTGACTTAGAAACTAAGCGTGCTGATGCTTACGCAAGACTCGATCAACAAGTTACAAATACCACTGGCTTATTGGATACCTTACGAACTGAAACCACAAATCTTTCAAGTGCGTTACGTCGCAATGATGCACGTGGCCGCTGGGGTGAACTTCAATTACGTCGAATCATTGAAATGATTGGCATGTCTGAGCATGTTTCATTCGATGAACAGAAGCAACAAGTTGGTGACGGCTCGGGTCGTCCCGATGTAACAATTCACTTGCCAAACAATCGCGTACTTTACGTCGACAGTAAGGCACCAATGAATTCATATCTTGATGCCATTAACGAAACCGATGTTGATCGACGTAAGACATTGTTTGATGCACATGCAGCTGCCCTCAAGGGACACATCAAAGCACTCTCAAGTCGTAACTATGTCGATGATAAAGAATCTCTGAACTACGTCATCATGTTTATTCCAACAGAATCTTCCTTGGCTGCCGCATTTGAGGTGTATCCGAACTTGATCGAAGATGCAGCGCAAGCAAAAGTTGTGTTGACTTCACCAACCTCACTCGTGATTGCGCTCAACACGATTGCGATGTTGTGGCAAGAAGATACCCAAGTCCGTAACGCACAAGAAATGATTAAGGAGTCCGGTGACTTGTATGGTCGCTTGATTACTTTTATAAATCACTTCAGCAAGGTTGGCGACAACTTAAAGCGATCCATGGATACCTATAACAACGCCGTTGGTTCATTTGATAGATCGGTGATGCCAAAGGCTAAGGCGGTCGAAGAACTTGGTCGGTTTACTGATGAGTTGCCAACTGCAGAAAAAGTTGAAGTTGATTTGCGGGAATCAAAGTATGCAACTCATGAAACTCAGCTGGGCTTAGTTTCTGACTCTGATGAAGAAACTGCTTAATCCCTATATTTTCAGCATTAATCAAGGGCTTTAAAAACGCAGAACAAACTTATCCTTGGGTTACTGATAGTTGGTAAGAATCCTCACGTTAAGTTTTTCTTATGGATAATGCACCGACTGATGACAAATCGACACAAAAGAGCCAGACTTCGAATCCGTTTGCTTTAACAGATGACTACTTAACCGAGAAGGCAAAGTTACGCAAAAGCTTTGGTCGCAAAGAGGTGCTCTTCTTCTCGGTTTGTTCAGTAATTGGCCTGGACACTATCGGAGTTACTGCCGCTGCTGGACCCGAAGCAATCTCTTGGATGGCCGTCTTAGCAATAGTTTTCTTAATCCCCGCGTCGATGGTCATCGCAGAATTAAGTGGTGCATTTACTACCCAGGGAGGGCCATACGTTTGGGTGCGCCTAGCATTTGGACGAATCGCTGGCTCGTTAACTGCAATCACCAGTTGGCTTAAAAGCCCAGTCTGGTTTGGTGGCGTACTAACTTTTGTTGCTGTGGCAACTGCCGAGACATTCTTTATGTCCGGTGCACAGATGTCGGAGTTTTCGTTTTATCGATTTGCGCTTGCTTTCATCTGGCTCGGAATTATTGCGGCGAACGTATCCTTCAAGGCGGGCAAGTGGGTACCAATTTTGGGTGCACTATCCCGCTTGATTTTAATTCCATTTTTTACAATCACAGTCATCGTCTTTGGAATTGCAAATGGATTACGCGGTGTCGCATTCTCCGACTTTGGTTTGAGCTTTGATGGTCTGCTCGCAACCATTGGAATAATTCTTTTCGCATTTTTAGGTTTGGAAAATGTAAGCGCAGCTAGCGATGAAATGACTCATGCTAAACGTGATTTGCCATACGCGTCGTTTAGAACATCGGCGCTCGCGATGTTGCTTTACGGTCTGCCGATTTTGACCGTGCTTTTAGTTTTGCCAATCGGCCAAGTCACAGGGCTAACTGGTTTTGTTGACGCGTTAAAGTCTGCATTTACGGTTTATGGCGGAAGTATTGCAGATGATGGAACTGTCACATTAAGCGGAGCTGGCAGTTATCTTGGCGTCTTCGCGGGCTTATTGATCATCATTGCAGTTTTTTCTTCTGGTGTTACTTGGCTAATGTCAACTAATCGTAATTTAGCCATGGCTTGCTTTGATGGATCTGGTCCGCGCTGGATTGCATTCACCAACCCTCGGTATGCCACTCCGGTGCGACTCAACAATATTGCAGGTGTCATAGCAAGTGTGATTTTGATTCTTGGCTATCGTCTCAATGACGGTGACGTGGCAAAGTACTTTGGCGTCGCAGTAGGTTTTGCGATTGCGTTGACCTTGGTGAACTATCTTGCAATTTTCCCGGCCTTCTGGGTGTTGCGAAATAAATTCCCTGATTCACATCGACCATATCGAGTTCCGGCTCATCGCACAGTATCTATATGGCTGACTGCTGTGGTGGCTTTTGGAATTTTGCAATTGCTTGCACCTGGCCTTGGCGATAGTTGGTTTGGGGATTCCTATCGGCCAGCAGGATGGGTCGCCGATCAAGGACGGCCTTACTTCCTTTCGCAACTGGCAGTCTTGCTGGTGATCGCACTTATCTCCGTAGTTTTCTGGTTTTTAGGTCGACGAAATTTGGCTTCGACATACTCACACGAAGTCGAAGTTGTTACAGATTCAGCTGAGGAAGACCAAGTATCAGATAAGTAGCCGGAGTTTGCCGTACGGTTGCAACATGATCACATCCGTTAATGAAGTAGCAACCGCTGAAGCCTTAGTCGCAAAATACGTAAGCGATCTAAGAAATGAGGAAATTGCGGCTGATTCACTCTTGCCAGATTGGTCTCGAGGCCATGTGCTTTCACATCTTGCAAACAATGCGCGCGGACTTTCCAACTTGGTCGAATGGGCTTTGACCGGAGTTCAAAAGGATATGTATGTTTCCGTTGAGCAGCGTGGTATTGATATTGAGAACGGGGCCAAACGTCCCGGAAGCGAGATAATTGCAGACTTCCTCGAACAGTCAAAAGTATTTGCAGCAAATCTAGATCGCTTAGTGGCTGGGCCTATCTTGAGTGAAGAAATTGTTTTAGGAAATGGCTCTCGGGTTCATCCACATGAAATGACTACGCTTCGCGAACGCGAGCTTTTAGTCCACCTAGTTGACTTAGGTCTTGGCTACAAAGCAAATGATTGGACTCTTGATTGGTCGATTAAGACCCTCAAGAGTGTGAATGCTGGAAAGCGTAAAGAACCAGTAAAGTTCCGACTGTTAATTGCCGGCGATCACACTTGGACTATGGATCAAAACGGTATGACAGATATTTTTGGAACTCCACAAAGTCTTGCTGCTTGGTTAATGGGCCGCGAGCCTGATGACAAACTTGTTACATCAGATGGTTCACCGCTTGGTAATCCACCAAAGTGGCTTTAAGTTAAAAACAAAGGAAAGTGAGACATCATGTCTGAAGAAAAACCAACTATCACAGTTCGTGCGAACGGATCTTTGCGCGTAAATGGCGCAACCTTGATTGGTGCTGATGGAAACGTAATCAGTGACAAAGATACTTTTTCGCTATGCCGCTGTGGCCATTCAAAAGATAAGCCGTTTTGCGACGGTGCGCATCGAGAAGCCGGCTTTGATGACCCAGGCACTCACTCACCAGTTGAATAATGGAACTGGTTGAACTTAAGGGTCGTTGGAACGAAGTTCTTGATGAACTTGAATCCACCGACCGAATTGCCTGGCTCGCATTTTTTGATGCTCGATTGGCCAGTCTTCAAGGTGGCGTTTTAACTCTGGATTTTTCTGATGCTACAAAATTTCAAGAAGGTCACGATATAAAAAGTACAGTTCCTGAAAGTACACACGAAGCATTGCTTGCTGCCGTGAAAAAAGTAACTGGATTAACCATTGCTTTGGAATTTAGTTAGGTTTGATTTTTTGATGCGCTATTTAAAAGTATTTGGTTTTCTAACTGCAACTACTGCACTGGTAACTTCTTGCGGTACCGCATCTACAAATCAGGGTGAAGTAAAAACCCCAGAGCCAAGTATCACTGCCATAAGTTCACCTACAGCTAGTCCTGTGCCAAAACTTCGCACAATCTCAATTGTTTCTAGTGGCGACATTTTGTTACATGAACGCCTATGGGCGCAGGCAAAAGCCGATGGAACTGACGGCAATTGGGATTTCTATCCCCAGCTTGCAGATTTCGAACCAGTATTTAGTTCAGCTGATCTAGCGCTTTGTCATATGGAGACTCCGTTAGCCAAATTAGGTGTTGGATATACGGGGTATCCAGTCTTTAACTCCCCGCCACAAATTGCTGATGCTATTGCCCGGCTTGGATTCGATATGTGCGACACAGCTTCCAACCACAGTTTGGACCAAGGTTTTGCCGGCATTAAGCGAACAATTGAAACTTTAGATGCCGCTGGAATTCCTCACACTGGAACCGCAGTTTCAGAAGCCGATGCAAGTAAGCCGTTGATCATGGATGTGCAAACTGAAAACGGAATCGTCAAGGTTGGGATTCTTGCTTACACATATGGCTTCAACGGTTTTGAACGTGATTCCGACAAACTTTGGAGCGCAAACAAAATTGATCCAGCAAGCATCATTGCTGAAGCAAAATTAGCAAGGTCGCAAGGTGCAGAGATTATTGTCGTCAAAATGCATTGGGGAACTGAGTACTCCAACAAGGCCAACAGTTTTCAAGAATCCGTTGCAAAAGAGCTTGCTGATTCTGGGCAAATAGATTTGATTGATGGCTCGCATAGTCATTCTGTTCAGCCATTAACTCAGATTGGTAATACTGCAATTGCTTATGGGCATGGGAACTTTGTTGCCGCCATGCGAGAACCAACAACCATTAAGTCTGAAGGGTTAGTTACCCGCTGGAACTTTACCGAGGATTCCGCTGGAAAATTTACGCTCTCGTGCATGGATGCATTGCCAACTTTTATTCGAGACAACCTTCCAGTCCGAGTAATCGATGTGAACAAAGCACTATCCACTGGTGAGTACCTTGGTGAAACGAAGCAAAGGCTTGAGAAGGCAAAATCTCGCACCGACGAAACAGTTCGATCGCTTGGCTTCACAAAATTCTGTAACTAGATCCTTGGTGTGGATTAACTATCGTTCTTCTTGGCAACTTTTTTCACCAGCGAAATTATTAGGACAACAAATCCTGTAACAAACATCAGTGCTGCAGCCGGAATCGTGATGAACATAAACCATGGCAGTGCTGCCCAGCCGCAGTTCCCTTCATTTGCATCGGGGCCACAAAACACCCTCGAAAGAAGCGCACCCGCTATAAATGGGAGGACAGCTAGAACTGGAGAAAGCAGCATTGCAATTAACCCAGTTTTTACACTTAGAAACCTAACTTGTTTATCGCTGTTCATGATTACTTAGCCTACTAAATTTGTTCACCATTTCCGAGGTGAACTTTACACTTCAAAGAAGCTAAATAGTCAGAGGTCTGAAACTAAAGATCCTGATCTACTCACAATGCTTGCTTACTTCACAATCAAAGTCTTAGTCGTCCTTGTGGCTTTCGGTAACTTGCCATTCTTTGGTTTTGGTTCCTGAACCGTAAATGTAACAAAACATTTTCCGGCCTTTAAGGTACTGAGTTTGGTTTTCGAGACTGCGCAAATCTTCTTCGAAGATTTTGCAACTGACATCGTTACTTTTGCATTCGAGGAAAGAGTTTTGATCCCCACTTGCTTAGCTAGCGATTTGGCTGCGTATTTCTTCTTCGCCGTAACTGTTCTTGCATCTAATTTTGCCGCGGCTGCTATTGCTACAGAATTATCAAAAACTGTTGCTGGCGTATTGGCCGAAGGCACTTGGGCAGTTGTGCTTGGTGTTTCGATTCCCGTTGTAATAGGGGGTTCTTCCAGCACTTTTTGTGGAACGCTAATTTTTAATTCACTCGAAGTCTGCCCGTATTGCGAACCGTACGTTTCATTTTCTATTGCAGTAATTCGGTAAGTAAAGCTTCTTCCTTGATCTGAGCTTGAAAACAAGTCTTCGATGTATGGTTCCGCATTTGCGGTAATCCAGTTCTTGCCATCAGAGCGGTACACCGCATACTTACTCGCTCCAACGGGTGCCGTGAAAGTTATCCGTAATCGATCTGACTTGATTTCTTGAACAGTTAACCCAGTTGGGGCAACCAGCGGCGCCGAGAATGCTAAGTACCAGTAAGTCGGCGAATGTCGACCCGTAGCCTGGCATGATTCATTGCTGGCAAAAACTGAGAAGGTCTGAGGAAGACCCGAGAGCACATCTCGAATTACGACACTCGTTTGAGTAGTGGGTGTCCACTGTCCTTGGCCAGCGTCGTAATAACAATAAGTTGTTGCAGAGTTAACGGAATCCCATGTAGCAGACACTTGCGTCCTACTTGTAACCACAATTTCTACATTGAGTGGTGCGGGTAAGTATGAAGTTGACCAATTTATTGGGCTCGATAAGTCACCAAGATTCCCAAATTCATCAACAAATCGAAATTGCCCAGTAACGGAGTTAGTTTTCATAATGTAATCACACGTTATAAATGTGCTTTCAATAGTTTGCGAACAAGGTGCGCGATCTCCATTTTCTAAAAGAACTACACCGTTAGCTGTTGGTGCCGGTTCGTTCGTGTTAAAAAGAAGAGAATCTGCACTCACTCGAACTTGATATGCATTTGGCGAGGCGATTGAAACTGGGACAAACGGTGTGGCCAAGACTGGTTTTGTTTTGGTTTGTCCGCGGCCAACTACTTGAATCGAATACTGGGTGTTGTTCGTTAAAGCACCAATTGTGAACTGTAAGCTTTCCGATTCACCGATTCTTTTTCCGTCAACATAAATACTGTATGGGGAATTTCCAATTCGTGCATTTGCCCAATCAAGATAGAGCTCTGAGTCCGATGGGGTCACCGTCAACCCCGATACCAAAGAATTCATTGCATATGATTGGGCCATCTGAACCGCGTTAAGAGCATCAACCACACCAGCTCCGGTATAGAAGCGCGTTGGCCACCTTGCAGGCGAAAGCCCTGTGCACTCCCAGAGGTTTTCGATTCGGGTGCAACTGTCCCAAAGATTTGGAATAGAGATAACGGGCGAGGATGTTGTTGCCTGCAAAACTGCTTGAATTTGAGCTGGTGTTAAGTTGGGCGAAGCCTGCTTCATCAATGCCACAATTCCGGCCACCATCGGAGTCGCTGCTGACGTTCCACCGAAATATGCGTTGGGTCCCCATGGATAAAGTGTTGCGACATCGGTTCCAGGTGCAACGACATCCACAAATGATCCATAGTTCGAATAGCTATTTCTGGTTAGATCTCGACCTATCGCGCCGACTGTAATCAGGCCCGGGATCGAAAGCGAACCAGGGAAACTTCTGGGCATCGTTGTTTGGGTGCAGTTTCGAATCCAGGTTTGATTACCGTTTGAATATGTTGGCGTGCATGCCTGATTTCCGGCTGCAGTAACAACGGTAATTCCTTGCGAGATTGCATCATTAATCAGTTGCGTAACTGCAGCATCTATCCCTGAGCCCGCAATGCTCATGCTGATCACATCAGCATCGTTATCGATTGCCCACTTTAAGCCTTCGACTATCCACTCATTTCGGCACTGGGTGTTAAGGCAAACCCTCACATCAAGAATTGATGCGCCCGGCGCAACCCCTCCGATACCTGCTTCTGGCATTGGATCCGCTGCAATGATGCTCGACGTTGCCGTCCCGTGGTCAAATTGGCCAGAGACGGAATAAGTTGCATCAAATCTTGCAACGACTTTGCTGGCAATTCTGGAATCTCGCATATCGATACCGTTATCAAGCAGTGCAATGCGAATCCCTGATCCCGTAATTCCGGATGAGTTAACTTCATCCGAGTTGATTAAGTCATAAGCCCATCGATTATTTTCAGGGGTCATTGGTATGGACATTGACGCAACTTCAGTTGGCAAACTTTCTGAAGTGTCATTCTTGATTACTGCTGAATTTGCAGGAGCTGCCAAAAGCCCGATAGCCAGAGCAATAGCCAGGTGAAAAGACACGAGCATGGTGATCGCTCTTGACCGTAAGTTACTAAACACTTTGGTGTCTCGGATTCATAAGGTGCCTGATTTTGATCGCTTAATTCCCAATCACCATGCTAGTTGGGTAACAGGATTACGCGTAAATCATTAAGA
>Ga0214921_10011481_pt1 | contig 10759 bp, 8 predicted proteins | sample LL1505_MetaG_FD_177992 | JGI IMG/M metagenome (GOLD analysis project Ga0214921, IMG submission 177992) | Freshwater microbial communities from Lake Lanier, Atlanta, Georgia, United States - LL-1505 | ecosystem: Environmental > Aquatic > Freshwater > Lake | place: USA: Georgia | collected 2015-05-28
AATGTCTGGAACAGCTACCGCACACACCTAGACGATGAGAAGTGGCAGGCGGCTTACGAAAAGGACCTGCTTGGGTTTGAAAAGGTCCCTCAGCCCCGAATAGTGGACGTGACCCTAGATGTTGATATCCATCCCCATCAGCATCGATTGGTCACCAACGGCGTCTATCGGTTTGAAAACCGCACAGGCGCCCCTCTGCGTGAAATGCATGTGCAGTTTAATCGCGACCTTCAGGTCGACGCCCTCGCCATTGAGGGCGCGCGGCCCAAAAAGACCTATGATCAGTACAATTATAGGATCTTTAGCTTCGACACGCCCCTCCAGCCTGGTGAAAGACGAAGCCTGTCCTTCACGACCACCCTTGAGCAAAAGGGCTTTAAAAATAGCGGCTCTGAGACCAGCCTTGTCGACAACGGCACTTTCATTAACGACCAGGAAATAGCGCCGGGGTTCGGGGTAAGCCGCGGGCCGCTCCTAACCGATCGCAGCAAACGCCGGAAATATGGTCTGCCCTCCGAATTGCGGATGGCCAAGCTCGGCGATGCGACCTCACGGGCCTATCACTATCTGCGTCATGACTCCGATTGGGTCCAAGCCGACATTACGGTCACGACCGATGCTGACCAAACCCCCATCGCGCCTGGCTATCGGGTTTCAGAAAAGCTGTCGGGGGGGCGGCGCACAGTTCGGTTCAAGACCGAGGCCCCCATCCTACAGTTTTTTTCGATCCAATCGGCGCGCTATCAAGTCAAGTCGCAAACCTATCGCGGCGTCGATCTGGCCATCTATTATGATGCGCAACATCCGTGGAACATTGACCGGATGATGCGGGCTATGAGGCTGTCGCTGGACTATTATCAGGCCCAGTTTGGACCCTATCAGTTCAGACAGGCGCGGATCCTCGAATTTCCGGACTATGCCCAATTCGCGCAGTCCTTCGCCAACACCATCCCCTATTCAGAAGGGCTCGGCTTCATTGCCAACTATAAGGATCCTGAAAAGATCGATCTGGTCACCTATGTGACCGCCCACGAGCTCGCGCATCAATGGTGGGCCCATCAGATCATTGGAGCGGACCAGCAGGGCTCAACAGTTCTGTCCGAAACCTTGGCGCAATATTCCGCCCTGATGGTCATGGAAAAGCTCTATGGGCCGGAGAAGATCCGTAAGTTCCTCAAATATGAACTCGATAACTATCTGCGCAGCCGGGGGACAGAGGCGATTGAAGAACTGCCTTTGGTTCGCGTGGAAAACCAGCCCTATATCCACTATCGCAAGGGCGCTCTGGTTATGTACCGGCTAAGGGACGAGATCGGAGAGGCGGCGATTAACCGCGCCCTGCGCGCGCTTTTGGCCAAATATGCCTTCAAGGCCGCACCCTATCCAACATCACTTGATCTTGTGGCCGCCCTGCGGGCTGAAGCGCCCGCCGACAAACAGGGTCTAATCACGGACCTGTTCGAGAAGATCACGATCTACGACATCAAGACCACCAAGGCCGTCGCCAAGAGGCGTGCGGATGGCCACTATGACGTGACGCTCACGGTGGATGCGAAAAAAATGACAGCCGATGGCCAGGGTAAAGAGACTCAGGTGCCGATGTCGGAGCGGGTGGATATGGGTCTTTTCTTTGTTAAACCCGATGCAATGACCTTTGATCGATCAAGGGTGCTTACCTTTAGGACGGTTCAGCTCCATTCCGGAGCCCAGACCTTCGTCGTGACCGTGCCTACCCCTCCGAACTTTGCCGGCATTGACCCCTATACCAAGCTGATTGACCGAAATGCGGATGATAATCTTGTGTCGGTGAGCCAATAGGCCTGTAATTGCGCTATTTGCCGCAAGGGCAGGGGGCGGTGATTGCTTGGTACCGCCCTAGAACGGGTCATAGGGTGTCCCTAAATCTAAAGGGGAGTGATGCACTCGATACTGGCGTCACGCATCTTGCCTCAGGGCTTGGTATTATAAACGAGGGTCGACATGTCCGCTGAACCAGATGCTACAATCCCGCCTGCTGACGCGCCAATGGGTGCCCACCAAGGCGAGGCTTCAACGGGGCCCGTCACTGAGGCGGCAGTCGCAGACCTGATCAATCGGGTCGAAGCCATGTTCCGCGAGGGGCTTAAAACACTTGGCACACAGTCCAAGCCGCTGATTGACAATGCCGAGGATCAATTGGAAGCGGCTCAAAAGCTGGTATCCGATCAGGTTCGCAATCGCCCCCTAACAGCGACCGCAATGGCCTTGGGTATCGGTGTCGTCATCGGGCTTCTTCTCAGCACTGGACGCCACCGATGATCCGTAAGACGGTTATTCAGACGCTAACGGCGGCCATCATCGTTGCTACCAGCGCAGGTGTCAGCCTTGTGGCTGCCGCTTTCGGACTATTTGTTCTGTTACGAAGTCTATGGGGTGAGGCCATTGCTTGCGCGCTCATCGCAGGTCTCTTTGCCTTGGTGGCGCTTGTCGTTGCATCTGTTGCTAGCCGACCTGGCCCGGTCGCAAAACGTGCGGTTCAGACCGCGCCCGAGCCTTCGCCCATCTTGGCAACCCTTATGGCCGTTGTGCGCGATAAGCCGTTGGTCAGTGCGGCCGTCGCAGCGGCGGCTGGCATCATCGCGGTCCGCAATCCGCAAATGATCTCAAATCTGATCGCGGCCTTCCTTCGCGACCCAGAGACTAAGGATTAGGCCTTAGGCTTGATTGACGGTGTTTGCCTTGATGACAGCCGCACCGCGCGCATCGAGGTCCTTGCGTGTGGCATCTAGGCTCAGCGGACCCTTTAATGTGGCATTGACCTGGTCTATCCCGGCTTTGGAACCGGGTTTTCGCGCAAAAAGGTAGCGTAAGGACAGACGTTCATTGTCCGCTGCATCGGGTTGGGTCCCATGCAGTGTGCAGGCATGCCAAACGGCGGCAAAGCCAGCCTTCCCGGTTAGGAGCTTCTGGGGAGAGTGAACCATGCCCCCGCGGCCATCGCGATAGTCCCAGCCCTCGCCATTTCGGGTCAGATCGTGCGGGAAAAGGGTGCCGCCTAAGCTTTGGCTATGTTCGAGGAGGAACAAGGGGGCGTCATGCAGGCCGACGTCATGTAGATAGACATAGAGGGTGACAAAATCCGCTTCCCGGTCCTTGTAGTCAATCAGGTCCTGATGGAAGTCGATGCCATAGAAATAGGTAATGTCCCGAAACTGGGGTCTGACATAGGCCCCAAGATTATTAACGGGATTGCCAGCGATCCTCGCCTTGAGCCAGGCGGGTACGATGCTCGCAGGCACGCCGCAGATGAGTTTTTTCAGCAGGATTTCGTAACCGTCCCCCAAGAGATCGGTCATAGCCGAAACAATGTCAGGGTCCTGCTCGACGAAGGCCAGATCTGGGCCAAACTGCTCCAAAATGTTGCGGCCGGGTGCGGGGTTGACGCCGACATATTGCGGATTGGCGTCAAATTCCGCCTCGCTTAGGAACAGGTCCCTATCAAAGGTTCGCAAGTGGCGTATCTTTTCGAGCAAACGTCCTGCTGCAATAGGGTCGACGCCGCCTTGGAATTGGTGGTGACCTTGCGCGATGAAATCATCGACGATGGCATGGCGCTGTCCAGTGGAGGGTGTGTTGAGCGCTTGCATGATCGAGACCTCCAACAAAAAGGTCATTAGATAATGAGTTGGTTAACAAAGGCTCGATGGGGATTCATCGTCATGACCCAAGCGGGTTAGATGCAGATTCGGTCTAAAGCCGGTCACGCAGGGCATACCAGCTAAGGCCTGCAACTAAGGCTGGCCAGCGCAAGAGTTTTCCGCCTGGAAAGGGTGGGGTGGGCAGGCGCGACAGCAGATCAAGACCGGACATCTCGCCGAGGGTCGCATCGGCTAACAGCTTGCCAAAATAGGGCGCGAGCATCACCCCTTGGCCACTATAGCCCGCAGCAGAGACAACCCCGGGGGCGAGGGCTTTGACATAGGGCGTGCGGTTCATGGTGATCCCAAGCGTGCCGCCCCAAGCATGGGTGATCGATACGTCGGCGAGGCGGGGATAGACCTTCAACATGTGCCGCCGCACAAATCCGCTCAGGTCGGAGGGAAACCAAGGCGAATAGTTCTCGCCGCCGCCGAACAGCAAACGCCCATCGGAAGATTTGCGAAAATAGTTGATGACAAAACGGCTATCGGCCACCGCCGCGTCGCTGCGAATAATCTCATCGGCAAGGTTGCCTAGCGGCGCCGTGGCTAGGATGAAATTGTTAATCGGCATAACCCGAGCGTCGATGGAGGGCGACAATCCATCAATATAGCCATCACCGGTCAGAATAAGGCTTTGGCAGACGACCGTGCCTTGCGGGGTGGTCACCTCCATGCCCTTAGCGGTCTTGCGCCATGACAGAGCCCGCGACCGCTCAAAAATCTGAGCACCGCTTTTTAGGGCTGCCAACCCAAGACCCAGCGCGAAATTGAGCGGATGGAGGTGCCCGCCCCCCTCATCCACGGTTCCTCCAAAATAGACATCGGTACCAAGCTCATGGGCGAGCGCGTCCCTTTCCACCATGCGGATCTGGTCGTAGCCGTAACGTTCGGCCATGTGGTCACGCCAAGCGCGGTCGTCGTCCTCGCCTTTCGGTCTGTGCCGCGCATGGATCATGCCGGGCTTGAGATCACAGGCGATGGCGTGCTGCGCGATAAGACCGTGCAGAAAGGTCTTGGCATCTTCGGCAAGGGTCCAAAGCGCCAAGGCATCATCCGGCCCGACGGCCTGTTCGAGCCAGGGCTGATCACGCCTTTGACCTGTATGGATCTGGCCACCATTGCGACCCGAAGCACCAGACCCGACCTGCGCCTCTTCTAAGACGATGGTGGGAACGCCCTGTTCGGCAAGACGCAGGGCTGCGCCCAGTCCCGTATAGCCGGCGCCGATGATGCAGACCTCGGTTTGGTGGTCACCCTGCAAGGATGCAAGTTGCGGGAAGGGGTTTGCCGTTTGCGCGTACCAAGAGGACGCCGGATGGCCTTGGTTGCGCGCGCCCATCGCGACTAGACGTTGAGCAGCAGGAATTCCCGCTCCCAAGGGCTAACGGTGCGCATGAAGGCATCATATTCAGCGAGCTTCACCCGCGAATAGGCATCGATGAAGCTGCCCCCCAAAACATCCCGCAGTGGTGCGCATGAACTTAGCAGTTCCACCGACTCAATCAGACTGCGCGGCAGTTCGACCCCGCGAAGATTGGCATCCGTATCCACCGGCGGTTCAGGCTTGAGGGCGGAGATCATGCCCAAATAGCCTGCGCCCAGAACGGCCGCTATAGCCAGATAGGGATTGGCATCGGAGGAGGGCACACGGTTCTCGACCCGGCGGTTGGCCGCGTCCGATGGCGGAATGCGAAGGCCCGCCGTGCGATTGTCATAGCCCCATTGGGTATTGACCGGCGCGCCGGACTCTTTGCTGATCCGTCGATAGGAATTCACATAGGGGGCAAGGATGGCCATGATCGCCGGCATATAGCGCTGCTGACCGGCGATGAAACTGTAGAACAACTCCGTCGGTCCTTCGGTGCCGGGGTCAGAAAAGAGGTTCTGGCCCGTGCTAGGATCGATGATCGACTGGTGGATATGCATGGCCGAGCCGGGCTCTGAAGCCATGGGTTTGGCCATGAAGGTGGCATAGATCTCATGCTCCATCGCCGCTTCGCGGATGGTGCGCTTAAACATGAAGACCTGATCGGCCAATTCTAGGGCGTTTCCGTGCCGCAGGTTGATCTCCATCTGGGCCACACCGCTCTCGTGGATCAGGGTGTCAATCTCAAGGCCTTGGCGCTCGGAATATTCGTACATATCCTCGAACAGGGCATCGAACTCATTGACCGCAGAGATTGAATAGCCCTGACGTCCTGTCTCTGGCCGTCCAGACCGGCCCGTCGGCGGTTTGAGCGGATAGTCAGGATCGACATTCTTCTCCACCAGATAGAATTCAAGCTCTGGCGCGACAACCGGCTCCCACCCCTTGGCGCGATAGAGGGAAAGTACCCTGCGCAAGACTTGGCGCGGACTCTCGTCGACGGGGCGGCCATCGGGATGGAAGGCATCGTGAATGACCTGCGCCGTTGGGTCTTGGGCCCAAGGTACGCTGGCGAGCGTCGCAAAATCGGGGACAAGGAAGATATCGGTATCGGACTGAACCGCACCGATCAGCCCTTCAAGGTCTGGGAAGTCACCGGTGATGGTCTGATAGAAGACCGACATGGGCAGGTTCATCGTCCCGCCATTGAGGAACTTGCGCACCGGCATGATCTTGCCGCGCGCAACCCCAGCCAGGTCGGGCACGAAACATTCGATCTCTTCGATGTTTTGACGGGCAAACCATTGGGTTGCCTCTTCAATGGACGCGACTCCGCGCGCGGTCGCGGGGGCGGACTTTCGCTGTTTTGATTTGGGTTTCATGACACTTTATGGGTTTCGACCATCAGCCTAACCCAAGGTCGCGGATTGCGCAAACCGTGATCCCTATTTGAATCGCTGGCCGTTAACCTGTGTTGCGCAAGGCCGCCGCGATACCATTGAGGGTCAACTGAATGCCAAGCTGCACCGCCTCGCTATTCTCACCCCGCCGACGCCGAGACAGGAGCTCGATCTGCAATCGGTTAAGGGGATCAAGACAAGGTTTTGACAGGGCAATAGAGGCGGCAAGGTCAGGCTGGCTTTGCAATAGGCTTGTCTCACCGCGAACCGCCAGGATCAGGTCTTCTGTGGCTTTCCATTCACTCTGGATGACGCCATAGATCCGGTCGGCGTGGGCGCGCTCCGGGGCAAGAACGGCATAGGCGCTGGCCATGGCCATATCACTTTGGGCCAGGGCAATTTCCATATTGGCCAGAAACGTGTCCATGAATCCCCAGCCCTTAGCCATATCGCTCAGTTGATTGATGCTGATGTTGGCGGCCTTGACGCCCGAGGCAAAGCCGTACCATCCCGGCAGCATGAACCGCGATTGTGACCAGCTAAACACCCACGGAATGGCGCGCAGGTCCTCAATCCGGCCGGACTTGGTGCGTGAGGCCGGACGACTACCGATCTTGAGCTCAATGATTTCAGATATCGGTGTGGCGGTACGAAAGAAACCCGCAAAGGCAGGGTCGCGATAGACCAGATCCTGATAGGCCTCGCAGGAGGCGTCGGTAATGGCGCTCATGGCCGGGCCGAATTTTGCATCCAGAGCCGTTGAGGTCGTATCCCCCTCTTGGCGCAGGGTCGCTAGGAAGACGGCGGCACAGGCGCTGTCCAACGATTTGCGCGCCGAGACCTCATCGCCGAATTTGCGCGCAATCATCTCACCCTGTTCGGTTACCCGCATGCGGCCGCGTACTGTCCCGGCTGGCTGGGCTAGGATGGCGGCAAAGCTTGAGCCCCCGCCGCGCCCGACCGAGCCCCCTCGGCCATGAAAGAGCTGCAGGCCCACGCCCTGCTGGTCACAGACCTTGAGAATGTCGGACGACGACCGATGCAAGGACCAACGCGAAGCCGTGTAGCCGCCGTCCTTATTGCTGTCCGAATAGCCGAGCATGACCTCTTGGGTTGCCTTTGGTCCAAGCAAGGACCGCGCAATCGGCAGTTTCAGCCAGCGATCAATGATGGCAGGGGCCGCTTCGAGGTCGCCAATGGTTTCAAAGAGCGGCGCGACACCCAGCATGGACCGGGGAGCCGCGCCGCCAAAGACGAGGCCGGCCTGTTTGAGCAAGACGAGGGGTTCAAGAATGTCAGAGACCGATCCGGCCTTGGAGACCACATAGGCCCCGATGGCTTCTGGTCCATAGGCGGACACGGTCTCCGCAGCGGCGTCCAATATCCGAAGCTCGCGCTTGGTTTCCGCCGAATAGGACGCAAAGGGCCAGCGCAGGACGCGGTCGTCGGAGAGCTGTTCAATCAGAAGCTCGATCCTTTGATCCTCTGAAAGCCCAAGATAGTCGATGGGGGTTGGGGATTGGGCAAAGAGGTCGGCCACCACCCGCTCATGCACGTCCGAATTTTGGCGAAGATCGAGGGACAGGAGGTGAAAGCCGCAGCATCGGACAATCTGAAGCAAGACCTTAAGCGTCGTTCCCACCAACCGCTCACCGCCGTGGGCGATCAGGCTGTCACGGATGATCGACAGATCATGCACCAGTTCGGACACGGCACCGTAGGCTTGCGCCTGTGCTGCGGCCTTGGGCGCGCCGATGGGGGAGGCCTTTAGTCGCTCCGCTGTGGCCAGAACCCGGTCGTGAATATAGGTCAGCGCCCTGCGATAGGGCTCGTCTGCGCGGTGAACCGAATGTTGAGCCGAGCGCCTTGCCAATTCCATGACCTCGTCCGAGACCGGGGCCAAGGTGATCGACAGAGTCAATTCCGTTTCGAGTTGATCGAGCTGTTCAAGGTACCAGGCGAAGATGACTTGGCCCTGTTCGGCGAGAGCGAGCTTTAGGGTCACATCATCCACATGGGGATGGCCGTCGCGGTCGCCGCCAATCCAAGACCCCAAGCCAACCACCAGAGGGAACGGGGCCTGTTCAGGCAGATCACGGTCCCAATCCCCATAGAGCCGAACCAGAGCCGGTAAAATCGCCCGCCGAACAAAGCCCAACGTATTGTCGATCTCATCACTGACCGTAATCCGGTCGGGGCGATGGAGCCTCGTCTTCCAAAGAAGCGCGATGGCGCGGAACAGTTCGTCCTGCGTCCATAGGTCGAGCGTGCGCGGCAGGCTATGGCGGCGCAGGGCCAAGATACGGGCGACTTCAAATTCACGATCGACCACGGAGGCGCGGCGCATCTCTGTCGGGTGCGCGGTCAGTACAGGGGTCAGGCGCATGGTGTCCAATACGGACTGGATGTCCGTCTCTGAAATGCCTTCACTCTCTTTGAGCGCTATGGCTCCGGTCAAGGTTGCGGGCAGGCCGCCCGACTGGCCATCATCCAACTGCCGACGGCCAGCAACATCTTCAGCAATGTTGGTGAGGGTCGATAGACAGGCCAGCGCCCGAACCAGATAGACCGCGTCATCGGCCGAAAGGCTCGACAGGTCACCGGCCTGATGGCTGACGTCTCTGGCCCGATGAACACCCTGTTGACGGGCTTCCCCGTCGAGATAGGCGAGGGCCTCGTTGAATAGGCGCTCGAGAAGCCGGACATTCTGCGCCACCCTGCGCGTGGTCGACTCATCGAAGGTCATCTCATTGCTCTCCTGTAAGCTTTGGCGCAGCTTAGCTTGAATCATGTAAAAACCCTTGTACGGGTCAATAGTCACGGGACCGATGGGAGAATGGGACGATGGAAGAGCTTTGGCGCTTGGGAGAAGAGGCCGGTCAGCGGCTTAAGGATCGCAAACAGACCATCGCGGTCGCAGAATCATCGTCCGGCGGCCTGCTGTCGGCGGCCCTGTTGGCGGTTCCGGGCGCTTCGGCCTATTTCCTGAGCGGCGCTGTGGTCTATACGGGCCGGGCGCGGCGCAAACTTATGGCCCTCGAAGCCGATGCGGTCGAAGGCATGCGCTCGTCCAGCGAGCCCTATGCCCTATTGCTCGCGCGCACGGCCAAGGAACGGTTTCGCACCGATTGGGGTCTGTCGGAGACCGGGGCCGCCGGGCCGACCGGCAATCCCTACGGCGATGCGGCGGGCCATAGCTGCATCGCGGTCAGCGGACCGGTAGAGCGGGTCTTAACCGTTGAAACGGGTAGCCCGGATCGGCGCGCCAATATGCAGGCCTTTGCCGAAGAGGCCTTGCGGGCGCTCATCGCAGCCTTGGATGCTCAGGCCTAGGCTTAGGCCGCATATTGACCTGCGGGCCGGTCCAGAACCCGCAGGATCTCGCCTTCGCGTTCATTCCAAATGATGCTGACCCCTAGGGCGCGGTCCAACTGGCTACCGAGTGCCGATCGGACCTGAATATCGCCCAGCCGCTTGGGGCTAATGCGCATCAAGGTTCGCCCGCAGCCGAGATCTTCATGATGATCGGCATGGCGCAATACCGCATCAATGATCGCGCCGGTGAGGGGAGACCTGACCGAGGTGGCAGTCTTGGCGGGGCGGTAGGTCGAGGCGACGCGCTTATAGGGGGCCATGGGGGACGTCCTTGGGGTCAATGGGTCTGGTCTTGACCTTGTGCCCCGCATGTGCGTCAAATTCGGTCGTATCATCTGGAGCGACCCATGCGACACGATAAGGCTCAGCGTCTCTTGACCCTTGCCAGGATGCTGGCGGGAACCGCTGAAGGCTTGACGCTGGACGAGATGGCCTCCCGGCTTGAGGTTGGTCGTCGCACGGTGGAGCGTATGCGAGATGCCGTGCGTGAAGTGTTCCCGCAGATGGAAGATATTGACGATCCGCCGACCCGCCGGTTTCGCATTCCCTCTGGCCTAGACGGTCTTTTCCAGGCTCCGACGGCCGAAGAGCTAGCGGCGCTTCGAACCGCGTCGGAAGCGCTCAGCAGTTCGGGTGCGCAAAATCGGGCTGGCGCGCTCGCCACCTTGGAAGCCAAGTTGATGGCCTCGATGCGACCGGGCGTTCGCCGCCGTCTGGCTCCTGATGTCGAGGCCCTGCTTCAGGCCGAAACCATCGCGGTTCAGGCGGGACCACGTCCCTTTGAAGAGGATGATGTTCTGGCGCGGGTGCGCGAGGCCATCAAGTCCATGCGCGCCCTGAGGCTTCGATATGATGGCGGTAGCACACCGGGCCGAATGCGCGACGTGGTCCCGTTTGGTCTTCTTTTTGGCCGCAGCAACTATCTGGTTGCGGCCGAG
>Ga0214921_10011482_pt1 | contig 10758 bp, 6 predicted proteins | sample LL1505_MetaG_FD_177992 | JGI IMG/M metagenome (GOLD analysis project Ga0214921, IMG submission 177992) | Freshwater microbial communities from Lake Lanier, Atlanta, Georgia, United States - LL-1505 | ecosystem: Environmental > Aquatic > Freshwater > Lake | place: USA: Georgia | collected 2015-05-28
AAACTCGCCCTAAAGTCTTCACGAAGTGATGACCCTGTATTAGATGGACAATATGTAAGATTTTTTAATGACAATCATATCATAATTATGGTATGATATGATTATAAACTCGTCCAAAAGTCTTCATAGAATGATGACCTATAAATGATATGATATTCTTTAATGACACCATATAAATATGCCCAGAAGTCTTTAATAATGATGACCTATATAAGATGACAAAAAAGAATAAGGGCTCGTAAACTCGCCCTAAAGTCTTCACGAAGTGATGACCCTGTATTAGATGGACAATATGTAAGATTTTTTAATGACAATCATATCATAATTATGGTATGATATGATTATAAACTCGTCCAAAAGTCTTCATGTAGTGATGACCTATATAAAATATGATATTCTTTAATGACACCATATAAATATGCCCAGAAGTCTTTAATAATGATGACCTATATAAGATGACAAAAAAGAATAAGGGCTCGTAAACTCGCCCGAAGTCTTCACGAAGTGATGACCCTGTATTAGATGGACAATATGTAAGATTCTTTAATGACAATCATATTATAATTATGGTATGATATGATTATAAATTTGCCCGAAAGTCTTCACGTAGTGATGACCTATAAATGATATGATATTCTTTAATGACACCATATAAATTAGCCCAGAAGTCTTTAATAATGATGACCTATATAAGATGACAATAAAGAATGAGGGCTCGTAAACTCGCCCTAAAGTCTTCACGAAGTGATGACCCTGGATTAGATGACCAATATGTAAGATTCTTTAATGACAATCATATTATAATTATGGTATGATATGATTATATTTTTGCCCGAAAGTATTCACATAATGATGATCTATATATAATATGATATTATTTAATGACACCATATAAATTTGCATCTAAGAATAATGACCTATTTAAGATGACAATAAAGAAAAGGGCTCGTATGAAATATCATTTTATAAATTAATTTTTTAAATCATTTATTGTAAAATTATAAATTTTCAATATAAGTTCTGTTAATGTTTCTTTGATATATTCATCATCTACATCTTTTTCTAAATAGTTAGATATAATTTCTCTACGTTTTTCTGGTATTGATTCTTCTAAATCATCCATAAAATTCATTAATATATCGGTAACACGATTAAATAAATCTTTTATTGCTTTATCCTTTGTTGTCGTAATCCATTTATCATTTTCGATTATTTTACAATATTTATTATTTAAGTTATCAATCTTAATTGTATTATTATCTGGTTTATCTTTATTTAAATATATTTCATTTGATAATTTTACAGCGGGGACTATTTTAAATGACACGAATTAAGGTTATTTCTTATAAATTTTTGATTTTTTTCTATATTTCATTTTTATTTCTTCTACTTCTTTTTTGGTTATTTCTAAAGATGACTTAAAATAATTTCGGAAATTTTTAACTGATATGTATTTTAACGACTTAATAATGGATTCTTTAATTAAATCAAAACTCATAGGTTCATCTTTCCGCATATAATATTTAAGTTGGTTAAACATTTTCTCTATTGGATTTTGAAAATGATGGTATGGTAAAACATACACAAAATCATTTTTATTCTTTTTTATAAATTCTTGAACATCGTCATTTCTATGAGAACTGGCATTATCCATTAATATTAATTTATTTTTAATGTTCTTAATAAATGTTCCTAAAAAATCTATTAATCGTTGGCTATCTATTCCACCTTTTTCATATAATTTCCAAGCTACTACACCTTTTGTAGAAATAGCCATTATTAATGTATATTTAACAAATACTTTATTATCTTTTGTTATTTTATTTAATCTTTTTCCTATTTCACTTCTTCCTTTACGTGTAAATAATCCTATTGAAATAGAAGACTCGTCAATCGCAATTATATCATCTAAATTATATTTTTTTATTTTAGAATAAAATTTTTTATATTCTTCATCATAATTAATTGGTTTATTATATCTTGTATCTGGTCTATGTGTAATTTGAACTTGTTTATAAGTTAAATTGGCATATTTAATTATATTTGATAAATGTGTTTTTGATAATGTAATATCTTTATATTTTTTATGAAAATAACCAAGTATATCATTTAATGTTATTAATGGTTTTCTTTTAATTAAATCTATTATATAATCTACATGAATTTGTCTAATTTTATATGAACCTTCTTTTCTTTTTTTATTATCAACATTTCCATATTTAATATATCGTCTAACCCATCTAACTAAACTATATTTTGAACAATTAAATATATTACATACATTTCTTAAACTTGGTTCATCCATATCTAAATAATATTGAACAGCTGTTAGTTTATAATCTGAAGATTTATGAACACCCATAAATTATATATAATTTAATATATAATTTATTTTGTTTTAGATAATCTTTTATGTCTTTTAGTTTCATTATGTGTATTCATTGATGATATTGTAAATACACCAAAATCACAAAATTTACAATAATAAGTAAATTCTTTTTCTCTTTCTTCTTTTGTTGAATGATTGTTTAATTTATGAGTTAAATAATTATTTTTATTATCTGACTTATAATCACAATTATTACATTCATATACATCTTTTTCTTTTGTAGGTTTTTTCCCTCTTTCACCTGTTTTATGTAATATCGTTTCATTATGTTGTAATAATGAATATTTAATGTCTGTTCCATAATTACATTTATCACAAAAAAATTTATATTTATCTTTATCCATTTTATTGTATAATATAAATTAATTTTTAAATTAATTTAAAAAATGAATAATATATCTATTATGGCAAATAATAGAGAAGCACCTGAATCACTTAATGGATTTTTTTATCAACGATATTGTTGTATTTATTATATATTAAATGATAATAATTTTAATTATGTATTAGAAGAAGGGTATGAAGATATTGATTTAATTGAAATAAATAATCAACGAAAGATAATACAAGTTAAATATTATAATGATTATACTGAATCATTAACATTTGGTTCTGGATTATATAAAGTAATTATAGCTAATTATAATAAAAATGATATTGATGAAATAACATATTTCGCATTTAATAATAGTGAAAATATATATCAAAAAGATTTAGTCAATGTATTTACATCTAAAAAATATTATAATATTGGAAAATTTATATTATTATTGATTTATACAAATATATTACTAAATAATACAAATTTAAAAGGTAAAGAAAAAAAAGAATTTAATAAAAAAATTAAAAAAGAACTTGATTTTGATATTACGGATATAAATAATATTAGTGATATATATGAAAAAAATAAACAAAAAATTAAAAATACATTAAATGATAAATATAAACAAGCATATGATTTTTTTAGTGATGAAACAAATTGTAATAATTATTTTTCTAAATTCAAATTACTAAAAGGTTATTCATATACCGAATTGAATAATGAAATTGATAAAAAAATAATTAATAAATTTAATACATTTATTAATACAAATAATGATGAAAATAAAGAATTAAGAATAACATTAGTTAAAAATACTATATTAAATTTATTAACTGATAAAATGTTTGCTAATATTAAATCTGATGATAGAAAAATTAAATCAGATGATATTATTAACAAAATTACTGAAAAAATTAAAACTTATACGAATCCTGATAATTTATATTATGAATTATTGAAACAAACAGAACAAATAATTATTAATTCAATTAATAAACCACATATTGAAAGATTAAATATAAATGGATATATAAATCAAATTAAACAAATAAAGGTTGAATCAATTGATAATATATCATTTTATATATGTTTATTAAATAATTATTATAATGAATTAAAAGAATCTGATATTGATTATATAAAAATTTATTTAATTAATTTTATTTTATCAAAATATAAAATATCAAATGACACAAATAATACATTAATTAAATATTTAAAAATGGTATTAAAAAGAAAAAATAATAATTATAAAATTCCACATGAAAAATTAATTAAATTAATTGATGATAAACACATAATAAATAAATTTTTTAATTAATATTAAACTTCTATTACTTTCTTTTTAGTAATAGTTTTTTTTGGTTTTATCTTCACTTCTTTCGTTGATTCGGAATCAGTTTTTTTATCATTAACTTCTTTTTTAATGATATCTTTATATCCTATAATTTTTGTATCTTTTATTAACTGGATTTCTTCAGATGTTAATTTAAAATATTTATAAATTTCTTCATCTGTCCATTCTTTAGTTAATAATGGTAATGGTATCCATTTACATGTAGATTCACTTATATCTTGTGAAATTTTTCGCAATGATAACATAAAATTAGGTAATTTACATTTCATATAACTTAATAATGATTTTGCTTCTTTTTCATTATTAACTTTAAATGATATATAACTTCCTGTATGTATTTCATCAATATTTCCAATAAATGTATTTCCAAAACATCCATTTCTTCCATTTGCTCTTGCTGTAATAACCTTAATAAAATTATATTCTTTTTTAATTTCTTTTTTATCAATATATTTTATAAATCCCTTTTGTTGAGATACATAGCATTTTAATAATTTACTATTATCGGTTAATCTTTTATCATTTGATTCAATTCCAAAATATCTACCTAAATATAATTTAGTAATGTTATCATATTTTGATATTTTTTCAATTATATTATAATATTGACTATCTACCATAATATCATATTTATTTAATTGAAGTTTAGAACCATTATAATTACATAATCCGTTGTATATTTTATCAATTAAAAAATAATTTACACCTCCTTCAATACTTACACCATTACCAAATATTTTACAAGCATCGTCATAATGATTTATATATACGATATCTTTTCTATTTAACATCATTGTTCTAAATTTATCTAATCCTTTACCACCAGCAAACCATCTACTTGGAACTATAAATGTTAAAATATCACATTTAGTTATATAATATTCAATAAATTTATTATATAATGGTTTCGCTCCAACTTTTGTTAATTCTTCATTATATGGTGGATTTCCTATTATTATATCAAATTTCTTTTTACCAAATACTTTATATATATCTATTTCTAATGTATTTCCTTCATATAAATTTAACTTATATTCATTATTAATATTAAATATTTGTTTAACAATGAAACAATTTTTTTTATTTAATTCTCCCATATAGAGCATTTTTTCTATTATATGTTGTTTCCTTTTTTCTTCATCTTTAATTTTATTTTTCAATCCATCCATTAATTTATAATATATTGCTATTGGATAATTTCCCATACCTGTAGCAGGGTCATAATATGATAATTTTTCATTAGTATAGATATCTTCATCGTATTTGTTTTTCCAATAAACTTCTAAATCTTTAAGCATATCATTATTAATAAATTCCATAGGTGTAAATACTTCACCAAATGTTTTCTTTTCAACTGTTTTCGGTTTTAAGCATTCATTTATTAATTCTAATAATTCTTTTGGTCTATCTATTAAACTTTGTATTGACATCTTAAATTGTATTGATATATTATATGTATTTGAATTTTTATCAAAATATTTACTAATTATATCTTGGATAAAATTAACTAAACCTTTTTTATTCCACCATATTAAACATTGTTCATCAAATACTTCTAATAATGTTTTATCTTCTTTAATATCATTTAACATCTTTACAAAATCTTTATTTTTATTTTCTATCGTTAATATACATGTTAATGGTATTATAAATGGTAATACTTCTTTAGTAAATGATATTTTAGGTTCTTTTTCAACTTCTATATCTGTATTACCATCTTCATTTTCATCATCTGATTTTTCACTATTTGTTTTAATCTTTTCTTTTCCTGATGGTAATTCTTGTAATTCATCATCACTATCTAATAATTCTAATGTAGCATCTATGTGTTTATCTTTAACTGAATTTTTGAATGAATTATTAATTAATTTTTGTGTTTGATTATCAAAATCTACATAATCATTATCTAAATTTTTTAATAATGACTTAAAACTATTAATCGGGTCATCTTTCCATATATCCATTAATTTTTTAACAATACCATCACTATTTAATTTTTTATTTTCCATCATATCTATATCAATATTAATTAAATGATTTTCAATAAGATATTTAATTTTATCTTCAACACTATTACTATTTTTATAAATTGTATAATTAATACATGTATTTAATACACGACTAATATTTAAATCTACAACAAATCCCATCTTTTTATTTTCGCCTTCAGTCATACTTCTATACATTTGTTGTAATACTTTATCAGATGATAAAGCATTGTTCATTAACATTACAATATCACAACTATTAATAGTAATACCCAATGTAATCATATTACCAGCTAATAATATTAATCCTTTTTTTCCTGTTTCTCTTGAAATAATTTCTTGTTTATTAATTTCATCTTTAATATCTTTTGCTAAATCTTTATTTTTACGATTTATACACATTACATCATAATCTTTTAGTATATTATCTTCCTTCATAAGTATCATTAAACAATTTGAAATTTCATTAATATTGTCTGACGGCAAAAACCAAATTTGTGTAAAAGGTTGTCTTGAACATATTTTATGAATTCTTGAAAATATTGATTTATCACCATTTTTATAATCTATTTCTTTATTAGAACCTGATATATATCTTAAAATTATTTTAACTTCATCACGATAATTAAATTCTTTTTTATCAGCTTTCAAACTAAATAGAACATCAAAACTAAAACCATATTTACTATCCATAATTTTATCTTTAATAATATCATATCTTTGACTATCAAACATAGTAGTAATTAAATATAAATCGGGCATTTTTTCATATGGTTTAAAAATATCATTAATACTATAACCTAAATCAGTATAATATTTAATAGTTTTATTAATATATTCTTCATTGTGTTTTTCTTTTAATTTATTAATATTATCTTCTTTAATTAAAATACTTTTACAAATCTGTTCATCTTCAATATCCCAATACATTTGACATTCTTCTGGTATATTCCATTCCTTTAATGGTTTATTATAAGTTGCTGTTAGAAATATTTTGACCGTATTTTTCGAAGCATAAGAATCTAAAATTTGTTTAGATAAATCAGTTGTTCCACTAAAATGGTTTTCATCAAAAATAATTAAATCTAACTTTAAATTTTTAATTTCCATTATAGTATCATCATTGACATATTTTTGTAGTAATTGTTTAGACATAACAAAAATATTATCATTTTCTAATTTTAAATTTTTCAATGATTTAGAACCTTCAATATTATGAATCTTGAAAAAATCAAAATCTTTAAATTTATCAAATAAGTCGTTAGTAAATTGTGGTGTTGTTTCTGTTGGTGCGGGTGTTATAATCAAAACATTTAAAGCATCTTTTTTTTCAGATTCTTTAATGATAATACCACCACTCATATAAGTTTTACCACTTCTACATTTACATCCCCATAAAAAAGATTTATAACCTTCTTCACTTAAATTACTTGTTTTTTTTGTAATAAGTTCTTGATGAAAACGTAATTTTAAATTATCTTTAGGAGTTAAATATAAATCATTATAATTCAATTTATCATAAAGTTTTTTATTTTTAATGATATTAGATTTAAATTCTAAAAAATATTTATTTAGGTCATTTTTATCTAAAATATTTTCTTCAGTCATATGTTCAGTAATATATTCGCTTGATTTATTAGCAGATTTAACTTTATCTAAAACTTTAATTTTATCAGGAACAAGTAAAAAAATTTTATATTTTTTATAAATATGTTTATTTTTAGTTGCCATTGCTATTATATTTTGAATATCATAATATTCTACTGATTTTTGTTTTTTAATATCATCTGATGATTTAGGAAATTTAGAACTTATAAAAATATATGTATTATCATTTTTATTTTGAAGTGTAATATCAGAACAACCACCAGAATTACCACTAATAACTTTTTCACTAGTTAAATACTTATTAAGATTATCTAAAATTTTAAGTTTTCCATTATTAGAATTACCAATTAAATGATTAAAATTAGAATTAGAAAAAACATGACAACATCCAAATTTAATAATAATATCAGCAAGTCGTTCAAAAACAAACCCTTTTTCAGATTGAGTTTTACAAGTTTTTAATAAATCATCAATATTATCAAAAGTTATAATATACTCAATAAAATCGCATACATTCATATTGGTAAAAGTCATATTCATATTATCCATTATAATATGTAAAAGAATATATTTTAAGTATAAAAATATCAATTTTTATTAGTTTATATCATATATTTATTAATACTTATCATTTCTGATAATAATTTCATTCAAATTTTATTTTTTTAAATATTTTCTTATTAATGAGTTTAAAAATATTTAAAAAAATAAATATATAGTATTATATATACAATGGTTAAAAAAGCAAAACCTAAAGTAAAAGTTAAAAAAGAAAATAATGAAAATTATGATTATATGAAGACTGTAAAAAATAATATTTATAATGTTATTCGTGATAATAATTCATTGAAAATTATTAATGAATTAACAATAAAAACAAATAAGATGGTTATTCACGCATATCAATTTATTAAATTATATTGTCTTCATTTATTTGATAATAATTTACCAATACCTAAATTAGATAAAGAATTTATTTGTGATGTATTCAAAGTTATTACTATTAGAAAATGTGGTAGTGGTGGTTATACCATCGAAAAAATGCCTCAACAATTAAAAGATTTAACTAATTTTTATAATGAACATTATTCAAAGTTATTAGATGGTAATGAAATATTATATTATGATAAAATGAGTTATATTTTAGCATATGAAGCAATTGATATGGAAACTAATATTGAAAATATTATTAGAGTATATTTTTTACAACATCTTAATAAATATGTTAATATTGAATTTAAAGTTAAAGAAACTATGGAAATAATCACTAAAGAAAATAAAGATAAAGAAGTTAGACTACAAAAGAAAAAAGAATATTATAATGAAATTAAAAAAGTTAAAGACGATTTATTATCATTTAATGATTTTACATCTGATGAAAAATATCATAATTGGATTAAAATGACAAAAATTAACATCATACCAAATAAAAATAAATTTGATAAAGATAATATTATTTATGATATGAAATCTAATTCTCAAGATTACATCAAAAGCTTAATTTATATTGGAAAACAAATAGAAAAATATTATGATAATGAAGATAAAGACAATCATAAAATAAGATTATTTAACGTATTACCATTAAGAACAAATATTACACCAAAAAATATAACAATTGATACATGTGGATTAATACAAAATTTTTTAGGTGATGATTCAACATCAGAACATTTGAAAAATTATAAAAAAGATGATAATCAATTTAAATTATGGAATAGAATTTTTAAATTAAATAATAGAACATTCAAAAAGAATAAATATGAATTTAATTATATGATTAAAACTGATGGTATATCAATTTCAGTATTATTTATTAGATTAGGAGAAGATAATAAACCATTAAAAAAAAGTAATAAAAATAATAGAGAAATAGAAAATATTAATTATATTGAAAAAATAGAATTTACAGATAATATGAAGAAAAAGAAAATCGTATGTGCTGACCCCAATTTTTCAGATTTAATTTATTGTGGTTCTAAAGATGAAGACGGAAATTTACAAACATTCAGATATACACAAAATCAACGAAGATTAGAAACACGAACTAAAAAGTATTCAAAAATAATGGATTGTATTTCAAAAAAAGAAAAAATTAATAATAAAACGATTAAAGAAATAGAAACAACATTATCTAATTATAATAGTTATACTTCTAATTTTGATAAGTTTAAAGAATATATTATACAAAAAAATAAAATAAATAATTTATTATTTAAACAATATGAAAAAGAAATTTATAGGAAATTCAAATTAAATCGTTATATTAACACTCAAAAAAGCGAAAGCAAAATGATAAAAAATTTTAGTAATAAATTTGGAAGTCAAAAAGATGTAATATTTATAATGGGTGATTATGACAAAGGTGATACTATGAAAGGGGTAGAACCCGTAATATGTCGTAAATTTAGGAAAATATTCAAAAATGCTGGATATGAAACATATTTAATAAATGAATTTAGAACCTCAAAATTATGTAATTGCTGTCATCAAGAAATAGAACCATTTTTAGAAAGGAAAAGTCATAAACCAAAAGACATTAAAAAAGGTAAAAATATAACTGTTCATGGGTTATTATGTCATACAGACATTAAGCCAAGTTGCGAAATAATTCATAACAGAGATAAGAATGCCGTTCAAAATATGTTATATATAGTAGAACATATTAAGAAACATAAAACAAGACCTAAAGAATTTAGTAGGTCATAAGAATTCATTCTCATTTCACGATGAGATATAACCAAATTTTTACATGGGATTATTGATAAAGACATTTTTATATTTTTTTTGTTTTCAAAAAGAATCGTGTCATTTAAAATAGTCCCCGCTGTAAAAAACTATCCTTTCCATAATTATTATTAAGTAATTTAATAAAGTATTCATTCGTTAAATAATCTGTTTTTTCATTTCCAAAACTATTTATTTGAATATTATTAGTTGTATTTATTGTATTATTTGAATTATTATTATTTGAATTAGTTGCATTTGATTTCACTTTATTTATGCAACTTTTTATTACTATTATTTTTGATTGTACAGATATTTCACTATTTATTATATTCATTATATCATTATCGGATAATTGTACTCCTAT
>Ga0214921_10011483_pt1 | contig 10756 bp, 12 predicted proteins | sample LL1505_MetaG_FD_177992 | JGI IMG/M metagenome (GOLD analysis project Ga0214921, IMG submission 177992) | Freshwater microbial communities from Lake Lanier, Atlanta, Georgia, United States - LL-1505 | ecosystem: Environmental > Aquatic > Freshwater > Lake | place: USA: Georgia | collected...
TAGGGGATCGTCAAATATATTCCAGGCGATGCTGCCAGGCTGGGCAAGTACATGGATTGCAGCCTCGGAATAGCCCCCCGTCTCGTCACTAAAGCGCTTGCCCAAGGCACTGATTTGTACACCACCTTCCATGATGAAGGCCCAGGTTACCAGGGCGTTGTGGGGTATGGCCCAGGAGCCATGACCTTGATAGGCGTCCAAATCAGCCATGCGCAGGCACAATTGCCTTCCCCAAAGTATTGCGCTGCCGTCATTGCCCTGATGGCCGGCGAATACCGCCTGCGCCATTTCGGGCAGCAGCTCGCTGACCATCTGGGGATTGCCGCCAAAACCATTACAGGCCAGCAGCAGGCATTGGCAGCCCAAATGCTCGAGCTGGCCGTCCGGCCTGCGGTAGCCCACGCCTAGGATGCGATCCTGTTCGTCGATCCAGAGCTCGGTCACCAGCGCTTGAGTGAGAATGTCCACACCATCCTGCTGAGCCAGTTGCTCAAGCCTGGTCATGAATGTGGCGCCAGTTTTCTCGGGCATGGTATGCATTCGCATCACGCTGTGGCCAGGGTAGAGAAAGCCATTGACAATTTCAAAAGGCAGCCCCTTGGCCTCCAGCGCATCGATGGCCTCGGTGACGGCGTGCACATAGGCCTCAACCAGCGGCCGGGGCGCCTGACCATGGGCCTTGTTCATCACATCGTCGATGAGCAGCTCATAGGTATCGGCAATGCCCAAGGATTTTTGCAAGCGCGTCTGCGCCGCCGGTATAAAGCCAGAGGACAGCGAGGTCGAACCTGTGGGAGTGGCATCGCGCTCCAGCACCACGCATTCTGTGCCGCCCCCCCGCAGTGCTATTCCTGCCGTTAAACCGCAAGAGCCGCCACCAACGATGATCACCGGCACCGTCATAATGCCTTCGGGCATAGCCGTGGCGCGTACCACGCTGGGAGAGGTAGAGGCTTTAGTCATCTCAGATTTTTGTTTATTTCAGGCGTTTTCAGTTGTATCAAAAGAACAGCTGCAATGTTTGGTTGTGTTCGGTCTTAGGCAATTGCGCAGTCATGCAGACTCCCCCTGCCAAGACCAATCATGGACAGCCATATTAATCACTCCCCTGATTCCACATTATCAATTAGGTGGTGGAGCACAAAATGGTAACTCTCATGAGCCACGCAATCGTTGGTTGTAAAGGCAAAAGCGAGGTTAAAGCCGGTGCTCAAACGCCAAGGACAGCCAATGTGCATTACGTTCTGCTTGAAGACAGCAGCCGCGGTAAGGGCCTGCTTCATTTCTGAAGCCAAAAATTCCAGCACCAGCCCTAACTCATGCGCGCTGCGCTGTTAAGCTGGCAGCGGCACGAACAGTGCCCTCAACGTTGTGGGTGGGCGAAAAGGGTGCACTGAAGCGCGCGCCGCTGACGTGAGTGCGCCGCTTATCGAGCACCATAGCAGGCTTGGCGATCAGCACATTGGGATTGAGTCGCAGTGCCTGAACCACCAAAACAGGATGCAAGTCGCTGGTGACCGTTTCCACCCTCAAAGAATGCTTGTGCTCATGATCACGCCAAACCATGGTCTGCTGAGCCGCCATCCGACCCGAGCCCAAGTAATAAGGACCAGGGTCTATGGAGCACATATCTCAACCGAAGACATGCGGACGACGCTCCAGCCCTCGCTCGAGGACTTTGCTGCAATGCCATCACCGTGCGGTAAAGCCTCCGTCAGCACAAAGAATTTGCCCGGTGATGAAAGACGCCCGCTGCGACAATAAAAAGCTCACCACCTCGCCAATCTCCTCGGGCTGGCCAAGCCGCCCCATAGGGATGGTGGCCTGCATCGCCGCAAGGGCCTTCGGGTCAGCAGCGGTTGCTGCCACCATGGGGGTATCGACCGGACCGGGCCCTACGGCATTGATGCGCAAAGCCTCGGAGGCCCATTCCAACGCCAATGAGCGCACCATGCCATTGAGCGCCGCCTTGGAGGCGGCATAGGCGGCGCCTCGCACATGGCCGACAAGGCCAATCTGGCTGCTGATCACCACTACGGCGGCATCGCCCCGCCGCTTGGCTCGCATAGACGCAATTGCTGCTCGGGTCAGGATGAAAGTGGCATCCAGATTGAGCGCCAGTGTGTGGCGCCATTCCTCCAGACGGGTATCGTCCGATCCCTTTTTGTAGAAGATGCCGGCGCAGCAAGCCAGCGCATCGAGTCCGCCGAGGCGCTCGCTGGCCAGGGCCGGCAAGGCGGCGCAAGCCGCATCATTAAGCAAGTCTTGCACCAGGATGAGCTCAGCGGGCAAGAGTCCAGCCAGAGCGCCGCGCTGCGGATCGCTTTGCACCACCGCCGCCACCTTGGCGCCATGGGCCAGCAAGGCACGGACCGTGGCCAGCCCTATGCCTGATCCCGCACCACTTACCAGAGCATGCCGGCCCCTCAATTCAAGGGTGTCTGCAGTCATGGCTCAGAGACCCAGATAGTTTTTACGCAATTGTGGGTCGCGCACCAGATCACCGGCCTTGCCCTGCGTCGCAATCACACCGTTTTCGATGATGTAGGCGCGGTGCGCTATGGCCAAGGTCTGTACCGCGTTTTGTTCCATCAGCAAAATAGGCATGCCTTCCTCGTTAATGCGCTTTATGAGATCGAACATTTGCTCGACCAGCAAAGGCGACAAACCCAACGATGGTTCATCCATGATGAGCAGGCGTGGCTCGGACATTAGACCGCGACCTATGGCGAGCATCTGCTGCTCGCCGCCCGAGAGCGTACCGGCCTGCTGGTCAAAGCGCTCTTTCAGCCTTGGGAAAATGCCCACCACGCGATCGATGTTCTGCATGCGCCGCTCCTTGCCGCGCACCAAACTGCCGAGCTCAAGGTTCTCGCGCACATTGAGGTTAGGAAAAATCCGTCGGCCCTCGGGCACATGGATCAGACCGCGGCGCACCACCTCGCTGGAAGACAGACCCACCATCTCCTGGCCTTCAAAGCGGATTGAGCCTGAGAACGGACGGTAGAGCGCCGAAATATTGTTGTTTAGGGTGGACTTGCCCACGCCGTTGCTGCCCAGGACGGCCACAATCTCGCCGGCGCCCACCTCCAGATCGACGCCGCGCAGAATTTCTATGCTGCCGTATCCGGCATGCAATTGACGGATCTCAAGCATGTTGACCCTCCGCCGCCGCCATCTGCTCGGCAGCACCACGCCCAAGATAGGCTTCCACCACATCGCGGTTGTTAACGATATCTTTAGGCGCGCCCTGCGCGATGATCTTGCCGTAAGACAACACATAAATATGTTCGGACAAGCTCATGACCGCGTGCATCACATGCTCAATAAGCAAAATAGTGACGCCGCTATCGCGGATCTTGCGGATGATGCTGATGATCTCTACGATCTCCTGCGGATTGAGGCCGGCCATGACCTCATCGAGCAGTAGCAGCTTAGGCTCGGTGGCTAGGGCGCGTGCCAATTCCAGGCGCTTGCGCCCAGCCACGGTCAGTTCGGCCGCCGGCTGATCGAGCATGGTTGCAGCCATGCCTACCCGCTCGGCCAAGGTCCGTGCATGAGCCAGCGCATCTGCACGGCGCCCATGCAACTGGTGCGAACCGACGGCGATGTTCTCCAGCACCGTCAGCTTGGCAAAGGGCTGGGTGATCTGAAAAGTGCGAACCAAGCCCAGCCGGGCGATGTCATGCACCTTCATGCCGGTAATATCCCGGCCGAGCAATTCCACACGGCCCTGGTTGATGGGCAGGAAGCCGGCGATGCAGGCAAACAAGGTCGTCTTGCCAGCGCCGTTGGGGCCGATCAAAGCCACGATGCGGCCCTGGCTCACCTCAAGGCTTGCGCCATCGACAGCCTTGAGACCGCCAAAGATCTTGGTCAGATTGGTGACCTTGAGCATCATGAACCCCCGGGGCGCTGGCCGCGACGCTTGAACAAATCAATCAACCCATTGGGCAGGTAGGCGATGATCACCACCAGCAAAGCACCATAAAGCACCAGTGACAGACCCTGGATGGTGAACCAGGCCCGGGTCACCTCGCTGATGGCCGCCAGCAGCACCGCACCGATCAGCGGTCCGTAGACCGTGCCCGCGCCGCCAATCATGCTGACCAGCAGCATCTCGACCGACTTATCGACGCCAAATGCAATCGTCGGGTCGATGTAGAGAAAATATTGCGCAAAAAAACAGCCGCCGATCCCGGCAATGGCGCCCGAGATCATCATGATCTTGGTCTTCTCCGCAAAGGTATTGATGCCCAAGGCCCTTGCCGAGTCTTCGTTCTCACGAATGGCAGCCAAGCGGGCACCAAAGCGAGAGGCCTTAAGCCACAGGGCTAACAACACCGAGGCCACCGTCAGCGCCAGAATGATGAAGTAAAAAACCCGTCGGTCACCAAACTGAAAGTTGGCAGCGGTCTGCTTCATGGGAATGAGCATACCTAGACCGCCGCCGGTCACCTCCACAGAATTGACAACTATGCGAAACACCTCGGCGAAGGCCAGCGTGATCAGCGCGAAATACGAGCCCTTCAGACCTGCCCTGAAGGACAGTACCGCGATCAGCCAGCCGGCTGCAGCACCTGCCAGCGCAGAGACTGGGAGACCTAGCCAGGGGTTCCAGCCCAGGCGCATCTGCACCACGGTCGATGCGTAGGCGCCAACGCCAAAAAAAGCCACATGGCCGAAAGAAAGTTGGCCGGCAAAACCGCCAGCGATGTTCCAGGATTGGCCTATGAAGGCGTAAAACAGCGCCAGCACGCCAAAATTGACCATGAAGGGCGAGCTAAAAAACAAGGGAAAGGCCAGTGCAATGAGCAGCAGTAGACCATGGCCCAGCCAGGATGGACGGGCAGCGCTCATCGCTTGTCTCCAAACAGGCCCGAGGGCCGGAACAGCAAGATAAGGATGAAGATCAGTGAAATGCCGATCTGCCCCAAGCTCTCGCCCAAGAATAAGCCACCAAACGATTCGGTTAGGCCAACGATCAGGCCGCCGAACACCGCACCCATGAAGCTGCCCATGCCGCCCAGCACCACCACAGTGAAAGCGACGATGACAAACACATGCCCGCTGGAGGGCGAGACATAAAAGATTGGCATCAACAGGCAGGCTGCCGCGCCTAATGTGGCCAAGCCGATGCCGAAAGACACGGCGAAGATGCGGTCAACGTCGATGCCCACCAGCCGAGCGCCCATGCGCTCCTTGGCCACCGCACGGATGGCTTTGCCAGTATCGGTGCGCGTGATAAAAAGGCCCAGCATCGCACAAAGCACCATGGACGCAAAAAAGGAAATCACCTTAGGCATGCCCAACAGCAGCGGTCCGAGTTCGAACATCTTGTCGCTGTAGGCGAGTGATATGGTTCGCGAATCGCCCTTGAAAAACATCAGGGCAAGGTTCTCGATCAGAATAGATAAGCCTAGGGTGATGAGAAGGATGTTCTCATCGCGGCCCAAGGAAAGGCTACCAATCATGTACCGGTAAAGCAAGTAGCCGATTGCGTACATGGCGGGCATCATGAACAACAGCGCCAGATAGGGATCGATACCCAATTTGGTCAGCAGGAAATAAACGCCAAACATAGCCAGCATCAATAAACTTCCATGAGCGAAGTTGATGATGTGCAAGACCCCGTAGATCAGCGTCAGGCCCGACGCGACCAGGGTATAGATGCCGCCCATCAGCAAGCCGTTGATGGCCGCTGCGGCCAGAATGGTGGGATCCACTTGGACTCGTCCTTATTCGATAAAAAAAGCCGAATACTGCGCACGCAGCCGAGTCGGCGGGCGGTGCGCACAGGGCGCTGCCCCCAGGGACAGCGGCCTTCGGACTCCGCACTCGATCAGCTGAACTTGGGCTTGGGGAAGATGGGCTTGGCTGCCGCAAACTCGTTGGGCCAGACCACCTCGATGTCGGTCTTGCTCGCTTGCAGCAGCACGGCCTTGCCGCCCTGGTTCTGCCCATTGACGAACTTGGTCGCGCCGTAAGGCATGAAGTGATCGGCCCAGGTGCTGGCCTCCAGAGCAGCGATCACCTTTTCTTTATCAGCAGTGCCGGCTCGCTGCAACGCATCTGCATAAAGAATGACTGAGTTATAACCGCAGTAGACCTCGAAGGTGAACAGGGCGCCTTTGTCGGCTGCGCGCTTGCGAAGATCGGCCGCTTTAGGGTTGCGTGGGTTGAACCAGTGGTTGAAATCCATCATGTGCTGAGCCACATCAGGCTGCTCCTGCACCAGCTTGTAGTTGAAGCCGCCGCCAAGGACGCTGAACATTGCCGCCAGATCGACCTTTTGCTGATGTAGGGTGCGCGCCAGCAAAACATACTCGTTTTGGTAGTTGCTCATGATCACCACATCGGGTCGCAGGCTGCGGATGCGCAGGGCCACATTGGTGAAGTCGCGGGTCGGATTGGCATGCTTGATGACCTCGGCCACCTCGATACCGATGCCGGGGAGTTTGCCAGCCAGCAGCTTGGCAGTTCCGGTACCAAACTCCGACTCCTCATGCACCAGCACGGCCTTCTTGGCCACGCCGCCGGCGGCCTTGTTGACCTGGCCCAGGCCTTCGATGGCGTCATCGACGCACTTACCAAAACCCGGGGCCAGGCGAAAGACGTTCTTCAGGCCACGATTGACAATACTGTCGGAAACGCCCACATCGATCATGAAAGGTGTGTTGTACTTGGCCGCTGCCTGGGTAGCCGGCAGCGCAATAGCGCTGGAAAAGCACCCGACATAGGCGGCCACGCCATCCTGATGCAGGCGCTCAACTTCCGAGACACCAACTTCAGGCCGCGACTGAGAATCGCCCAATGCTGCCTCAAGACGGGCGCCGCCCATGGCTTTGATACCGCCAGCAGCGTTGATCTCGTCAATAGCCAACTGGCAGCCCAGACGCCCCTGCCCGCCGCTGTAGGCCAGACCGCCGCTGACCGGATGCACCAGACCGATCTTGACCGGCCGAGCCTGGGCCAACAGGAGACCTGGCGCGCCAAGCGCGGAGGCGGCCGCACCGGCCTGCAAAATCAAACGACGAGACACGCGGGATGGAGATGTCATGATCAGTCCTCGAAAAATAGGTTTTAGGAAAGGCTGTGGAAATTATTCAAATTTTCTTTCAAATATGACAATTAAATTTGACTGTGCAATCATAAGTCCCATAAGTCAAGTGACCGACGCACTGCGGGGGTTTTCCAGAGCCAACTTTGCCGGTCTTGCGCGCTACCCTATGCCACTATGGACTACTTAGACCGCCTGAGCCAGCTTGCCGCTGACCTCGACTACCGCACCCTGCCCCATGATGTGAAGGAGCAGGTAGGCTGGATCCTGGCCGACACCCTAGCGGCGGTGGCCGCCGGCTCGGCCGAGCCGGAGCTGCAGGCTTTGGCCAAGCGTCAGGGTGCCAGTGAAGCGGCCAGCCTGATTGGCTTGGGCCGGCGCACCAGCTGTGAAGCTGCCGCCTTCATCAACGGCACCGCCGGTACCTTCTTGGAAATGGACGAGGGTAACCGCTACTCGCGCGGCCACCCGGCCGTGCATGTGATTCCAGCGGCGGTAGCCCTGAGCCAGGAGCGCGCTGCGGATGCGGCCGACTTTTTAGCCGGCCTGGTGGTTGGCTATGAAGTCGGCTCGCGCCTCGGCGCGGCCTCGCAGTTGCGTGGCTCCATGCACCCGCACGGCACCTGGGGTACAATTGGTGCAGCAGCAGCTTGTGCACGTATTGCCCATCTGAACGCAAGCGCCATGCGCGAGGCACTCAATATCGCCTCCTCGCTGACCACCGCCACCTCCAAACGCACCATGCTCGAAGGCGGACTGGTACGTAACACCTATGCGGGCCTGAGCAATCGCAACGGCCTACTGGCTCTGGACCTAACCGAATGCGGCTTCACAGGCGAGCGCGATGGCCCGGCCTCCCTGCTGGGCCAGATCGTCTCCGAACAGTTCGACTCCGAGGCGGTGGTGCGCGATTTGGGCCAGAACTGGCATCTGATGCACAACTACTTCAAGATGCACTCCTGCTGCCGCTACAACCACGGAACGCTCGATGCGATTGAACAGTTGGCCGCGAGTCAAAGCCTGCCTCAGCCCGATGAGATCGAGTCCGTCGAGGTCCAGACCTACTACCTGGCCGCCGAGCTAGACAACCCTGCACCTGCCAACACCCTGGCCGCCAAGTTTTCCGTGCCCTTTGCAGTAGCCACCCGTATCGTCCACGGCACCAGCGCATTGTCCAGCTTCACTTGGGAAGCGGTGCGCAGGCTCAATGTGCTGGCCCTGGCGCAAAAGGTACGCGTCATCCATGACCCAGCGATGAGCCAACGTCTGCCCGCAGAAAGGCCGGCGCAGGTGCTGATACAGCTCAAAGACGGCCGACAGCTTCTGGCCAAGGCCGGCGTCAACCGGGGCGATGACGCATCGCCCTATACCCGTGAAGAACTGCGCGTCAAGTTCATGGACCTCAGCGGCCGCATCTGGCCCTCCGACCACTGCCTCGACCTGCTCGAAGCCACCCTGGCCCTGGCCCGCTTACAGATACCGCTGGGGCGCTGGCTTGACCTGATATCGCGCCAGTCGACGGCAAGCCAAGGCTGAAGTGCCGGTGCCCCCGCAGTCTTCAGGTCAGCGAGTTATCGCCGCTCATGTAGACCAAAACCCGCACGAAGAGACCGTCTTGCACCTCAAAAAAGTTGCAGTTGTTCTTGCGCAGCAACTCGCCCGCATGGGTGGTGTTTTCCACTCTGAAGCGGCTGGCCACCCGCTGATGAGGCACATCAACGACGTGATCAAAATCGCCGTGCCAAACTCGGGCATAACGCGCAGCCAAGCGCTCATACATCCCGCGTACCTCGGTATCACGGCCCTGGTAGTACACCTCGTAGTTAGCGATGCCAAAACGCGCCGTTGGTGCAAAGCAAGCCAGCGTAGCAGCCGTGTCCCTAAGGTCGACCGCCGAAAAATAGCGCTCAACCAGCGCCTGCAACTCTGAGGCGTCAAGCCGGGTTGAAGAGGTATTCATGCAGTCTCCTGGACAGGCACTTGAAAGCCGGTGTCTTGCAATGATCGAAAAAGCGCCAAAGCGCGGGTATGACTGTCTTGGGCCTGGCTTGATAGCGGCTCACGCAAACGATGTTCCTCAACAAAATGACCGTGGCTACGTCCGCGCACGCACAAGGCCGAAGGCCGCACCGCGCCCACCGGCCGAACATGAGCTGGGATGTAACTGATGGCATAGCCAATGCGCCGATCGTCGCTGTCATTGCCACCTGAGGCATGCACCAAGTCGGTATGGTGCAGCGACATCTGGCCAGCGCACACCGGCATGAACTGGCCCTGTGCCTGGTCAAAGCGGTTACTGATACCCTGCCCACGTCGGATCATGTTCATAGGCTCAGGCTTGTCGTCATGCTCGAACGCGCCCCAGCGGTGACTGCCCGGCAGCACCTGCATGCAGCCGGCCTGCACGCTCGCCTCGGACAGCGCCACCCAGGCGGTGACATGCAGGTGCGGCTGCAGGTAAAAGTAGGTGCTGTCCTGGTGCCAGCGAACAAAAGCGGGGGTGTGGGCTTCCTTGAGGAAAAGCGTGGAGTGATAGACCAGGATGTCCGGGCCGATCAGATCCTCGACCGCGTCTAGGATGCGCGGGTGATGCACCAATTGATCGGCCCAGTTGAAGAGCAGATAGCTCTTGGACTTTTCCGGAAAGTCGATGGCCGCACCGCGAGCACGCTCCCAGGCTTCAAGCTCTTGCCGGTGCGCTTGCACCTCGCTGGCGCTCAGCGCATCGACCGGAAAGACGAAACCATCGCGCTCATAAGCCTGTACCTGAACCTCACTCAGCAGTTTGGGCATGGGGGTCTTCTCCATCATCAGAAATGATGCACTTAGCGCACCGATTGCTGAGCAGCAATCATCATGGCCTGCAGCATATCGAGTCGCGGAAACATGGGCTTAGGGTAGCCCAGTCGGCTGTGGCCCAAGCCCAGGCCCAGGGCTGCCTCTGCCATTTTGTAGCTCAGGGGACCGGGGTTGATCACCGGCACCGGCAGGCGCTGGCTGAGCCAGGCATGCGACTGGTGCATGGTAGTCGAGCCTAGGATGATCACCTCGGCACCGTCTTCGTCTATGGCCCGCCACGCCGCAGCCTCCAGCAGAGGGAAAACATCTTCCTCCTTGCCCGAGAGCAGGGCTTGGTTGTCAGGCGCCACTTCGATAGCACGCACCGAGGCGCATTTGTGGTGCAGACCGAGTTCGTCCAGCGCTTTTTTGTACAAGGGCTTCCAGCGGCTGGCCATGGTGAGCACCGAAAAACGATCGCCTAGCATCAGCGCGGCCAGCATGGATACCTTACCTGGCCCGAAGACCGGGATATCGAGGACCGAGCGCAGCGCGGCAACTCCCGAGTCGCTCATGGTGTCGATACACACCGCCGCAAAGCCCTCTTCCTGCGCCCGGCAGCCGGCCTCGAAGTTCGCTGCATCGGCAAGCACAAAGTCATGGTGGCTGGAATAATTGAGCGGGCCGGCCTTGACCGGCCGGAATTCAAACTGTATCTGCGGCGACAAATCAATACCCTTGAGCTGCTCCCGACGCAGCGCCAGATTCTCGGGCGACATCGCAAAAGGAACAACGACCAGAATCCGTTTCATCATGCAGCCGCCTGCAGGTCGGTTAAAGACTGATTGTTCGTTGCCACCCGGCCAGACGGGCGCTGGAAATTGCGCAGGGGCACATGGAAGCCGCGATCGGCTGCTT
>Ga0214921_10011484_pt1 | contig 10755 bp, 9 predicted proteins | sample LL1505_MetaG_FD_177992 | JGI IMG/M metagenome (GOLD analysis project Ga0214921, IMG submission 177992) | Freshwater microbial communities from Lake Lanier, Atlanta, Georgia, United States - LL-1505 | ecosystem: Environmental > Aquatic > Freshwater > Lake | place: USA: Georgia | collected 2015-05-28
CGGATCGACATCAACGGCGAAGCCATCGACTTCCGAAATGTGGAGCTACTCCGCAAATTTATCACCGAAACCGGAAAAATCCTCCCCCGTAAGGTCACCGGCATGCCCGCTCACCTTCACCGCCAGCTCAACACTGCAATTAAGAGGGCTCGTAACGTCCTCCTCCTCAAATGAGCCGCCGTTGCCAAGTCACAGGGGCTGTCCCCTCCCTCGGTCGTAAGATCATCCGGAGTGGTAAATCCAAGAAATCGGGTGGTATCGGCACCCACGTCACCGCGAACACCGCACGTCGTTTCCGTCCGAATTTGCGTACAAAACGGATCTATGTCACCGAACTCGGGCGCCATATCACGGTGAAGCTCACCGCCCGCGCCATGAAGACGATCGACAAGAACGGCGCCTACTCGACCCTGAAACGCGCTGGTTTGGTATAACCCGGCGTCGGGTTTGGCGGCGAGGTCGGGCTTGAGTGTTCTGCATCTTCTAGCTGCACCCCCACGCACCCCATCGAACACGGCCTTCTGGAAGGACGCTCAAGAGGCGTTGTCGTCCGGGAAAACCGTATCAGCATATCTCCTCCATGAGGGTGCTTCTGCTCTTCTCGATTCCCGTCTGCCCAAACTGGTCGCTCAGGGACTCCGACTCTTCGGCTGTCCCCGTGCAGTGGATTCTTTTGCCCCCAACCACTCGATCGAGATCGTCCTCGGCGGACCCGGACTCCTCGCCGAACTAATTGAACGATGCCCCTCCAGCCAATCTTATAATCCTTCATGAAAAGAGTCGCCATTCTTTGCCAGACCGCTCCCGAAGGAAAACGCCGCCTCGCCGAAGAGGCTCTACGTCTCGCCGCCGGGCTTACCGCCACCGGAAGATTACGCGTCGATCTCATCCTCACATCCTCCGCTCTACTACTCCTCCAACCTGACATGGGGGGCCCGATCGGGTCCTGGGACTCAATCATTTCCCCCCAAACCCGCATCCTTATTCCCTCTGGAACCCCCCTTCCTTCCACCCCACCTGTTAGCTACCTTCCCGACGGAGACTTCGAAAAAGCAGCCGCTGGAGCCGACCTCATTCTGCGATTTTAAGGTTTTCTCTCGACTCCATCCTTTCTCTGCGCCATCCGAAGAGGGATCCCATGCTCGATCGTGCTCATCTTAAACACCTCCACTTCCTCGGCATTGCTGGGACCGGAATGGGTACCGTTGCGGCTATGTTCCGAAAAATTGGACTTCAGGTCACCGGCTCCGATCAAGCCGTATACCCCCCCATGTCCGATTTTCTTCGCGATCAAGGCATCGTCTTTCACGAAGGCTACTCGGAAAAGAATCTCAACCCCAAACCCGACCTCGCTGTCGTTGGAAACGCCCTCTCCCGCGGAAACCCTGAACTAGAAGCCGTCCTCACCCACCGCATTCCCTTTGTCTCTCTACCCGAACTCCTTCGGGGTTGGTTCCTCTACAAAACTCGTAATCTCGTTGTCTCAGGTACCCACGGAAAAACTACCACCTCTACTATGCTCGCCTTCCTTCTAGAAAAGGCAGGGCTCCACCCCAGCTGGTTCATCGGAGGAGTCCCCCTCGACCTGCCCGCCGGTTGCCACCACGGAACCGGGCTTTTCTGGGTCCTGGAAGGAGATGAATACGACACCTCTTTCGCCGACAAACGCAGCAAGTTCCTCCAATACCTTCCCGAGCTGGTCATTCTCAATAACGTAGAATTCGACCATGCCGATATCTACGCCGACCTCGCCGCCATCCAGAAATCCTTTCGCCAGCTTCTTCAGCAAGTTCCGCAGAATGGTCTGGCTCTGATCAATGCCGACGACCCCAACGCCCTTGCCGTCGCTAAGGACGCCCCTTGCGAGATCCTGGAAGTCGGTTCAGGGCCCCAGGCTGCCGCCCGATATCAGATTCTCAAGGAGGACGCTTCTGGATCGATCTTCACCCTCCATGGTCACGAATTTCACTTAAAGATCCCAGGACGTCACAATGTCCATAACGCCTCGATGGCACTCTGCGCCGCCCATACCCTCGGCGTCTCTCTTGAAAAACTTGCTTCTATCCTGCCCCAGTTCCGCGGAGTCAGACGTCGTCTAGAGGTACGAGCTGAAGCCAAAGGCATTACAGTTGTCGACGACTTTGGTCATCACCCTTCCGCCTTGAGGGAGTCGATCGCCGCACTTCGGGCGAAATACCCCGGACGCCGTCTTTGGGCTCTTTTTGAACCCCGCTCAAACACCACTCGCCGAGGCATCTTTCAAAATGAACTCGCCGAATCCCTTTCAGCCGCTGACGGAGTCTACATCGCCGAAGTTGCCCGTAAGGATCAGATCGATCCGCAAATGCGCCTCGATCCTAAGAAAATCGCCGACGACATCCGAAAAGCGGGCCGCGAATCCTTCTACCTGCCCGGTCCAGAGGAAATTTTGAAGGACATCCTTCCCCGACTCAAATCTGGGGATGTAGTGGCCGTCTTCACGAACGGCAGTTTCGGTGGACTAGTTACAAAGCTTGCAGCTGCTTTGTCGAAGTAGTCTAGACAGTCGGCTCGGGTATCAACGTTTTCACATCAACACCCCGAAACTGAAACAGCTTAGCAATCGTCTCCTCAATCACGTTATTTGGACAAGAGGCCCCAGCCGTTACCCCGATCTTCACCTTCCCCTTGGGCAACCACCCCTTCGTCCTCTTCTCCTTCTGGGCATGTTGGTCGTAATGCTCGATCTCATCAGTTGAAATCATCTTGGTGCAGTTACGAATGAAATAGGTTGGCAACTTGGCTTCTCCCATCTCCGCTAAATGACTGGTGTTACTGCTATTGTAACCGCCGACCACCAGCAATAGATCCAGCGGGACCACCAGAAGATCCCGCAACGCATCCTGACGCTCCTGCGTCGCTCCGCAAATCGTGTCGAAAAAACGAAAGTGCTCCCCCATCTTTTTTTCACCGAACCGATCCTCAATGGCCTTCTTAATCCGCCTTTGCACCTCTTCTGTCTCCCCGCGCATCATCGTCGTCTGATTCGCTACACCCACCGCCTGCAAATGCTTCTCCGGATCGAACCCAGGCGAGTGAGCCCCTTCAAATTTCTTCAAAAACTCGACTTTGTCTCCGCCATTCCGGATATAGTTACAAACGTAATCGGTCTCTTCGAGATTATAGACGACGAGATAATGCCCCAAGCCATCGGTGCTCAAGGCCCGAGAACTGGTGGCCATTGTCTCCTCATGGGATGATTTTCCGTGGATGATCGAGGTCACACGCTCCTTATTGTACTGCCGGACACGTTTCCACACGCTCATCACGTCTCCACAGGTCGTATCCACCGTCTGACATCCGATTTTCTTCAACTCATCCATCGTCCCCACCTCTGCTCCAAACGCAGGTACAATTACCACATCTTCCGCCGTTAATCCCTTTAGATCATATCCCTCCTTGTGTCTCTTCAAGGACTGAATCTTCATTTCCCTCAACTGCTCATTGACCTCGGGATTATGAATAATTTCCCCCAACAAAAAGATTCGCTTGTCCTTAAATACTTTAGCCGCCGCATAGGCCAAATCGATCGCACGCTCCACCCCATAACAAAATCCGAACGCCTTAGCCAAAACCACGGTCATATGTTCTGCCTCCAACGCCCGCCCCGTCGCCCTCACGTACTCCACCGCCAAGCTACGATAATGTTTTTGAACCTCAGCCGCCACGGCCTCCATCACCTCGGGGGTACGCAAATTTACCTTCTTCGGAACTGGGGTTGTTACTGCACTCATCAACTTAACCTACCAACCCAAAGCGACGGGTCGAGTCCAGACCATCCAAAAGACTACTTCTTGATTTTCAATGGCTTAGCAACAATCCATTCCAGAATTCCTTTTTGGGTGTGGAGTCGGTTTTCCGCCTGATCGAAAATATCCCGCGATCGTTCCTCCAAAATCTCAGCACTGATCTCCTTCCCCCGATAAGCAGGGAGACAGTGCAAAACCAGCACATCCTTCTTGGCCAACTCCACCATCTTTCGATCAATTCGGTAGGGAGCAAAGATCCTCTCCCGCTCCGCTGTCTCCGACTCCTTGCCCATCGAAACCCACACATCCGTGTACAGTATGTCTGCCCCCTTCGCCGCCTCCATCGGATCCTGGGTCCAACTCACATGTTTTCCGAACGAGGGAGGCCGAAACTCTTTTGGAGCACCACAGACCAGCTGAAAATCAAATATTTGGGCTGCCTCCGCCCAAGATCTCGGCACGTTGCACGCTGCATCGCCAATGAAAGCAATCCTCTTCCCCCGGATCGATCCCCGCTTCTCCTCAATAGTGAAAATGTCGCTCAGAATTTGACAAGGATGCTCATCATCTGTGAGTGCATTGATCGTCGGAATTTTTGCAAATTCAGCAAACTCCTCGACGTCCGACTGTGCAAAAGTTCGAATGACCGCGCCATGCACCATTCGCCCCATGACCCGGGCCGTATCCCGCACCAACTCCCCCCTTCCTAGTTGAATTTCTGCCGCACTCAAAAAGCTTGGCACCCCACCCAACTCCCGAATCGCCACCTCAAAAGATACTCGGGTCCGTGTGGATGCCTTTGTAAAAATGAGCGCCCAGATCTGACCCGTCAAAGGCCCCTTGGCGGAACTTTTCTTTCCCCGCGCTTTTTTCGCCAATCGTGCAAGACGCAGAATCTCCCTCGCCTCCGCCTCATTCATTCCTTCGAGCTTGAGGAGATGCCTCATAGGGTCGACTCCACTTTCTTCACCGCCTCTTTCACTTCATCCATCGATACAGAATACGGAGCCAAAAACCGCAGAACATCCGAACCTGCAGGAACCACCAATAACCCAGCCTTTGCTAAAGCCTCTGCCACTTCCGCGTGACTTCTGCCTTTCACAGTCACCCCTACCATTCCCCCAAACCCCCTCACCTCCCCCACCCATCCCCGACCCGATAATTTTCCCAATCCTTTTTTGAGCTCCTCCCCCATCCGCTCGATGTTTTTCGCCAAACCTTCTTCATCGATAATTTTCAAAACCTCCAAGGCTACCGCACAAGCTAGCGCTGTTCCCCCATAGGTTGTTGCATGACTTCCTGGACCCAGAACATCAGCCAACCTCTCCCCCAGCCAAACCGCCCCGATTGGAAATCCACCACCCAAGCTTTTTGCCATCGAAACCGCATCCGGAATGAACGCTCCTTTTTTACCCGCTTTTTCTAAAATTGTTTCATAGCTCTGAAACCGCCCCGTCCGATAGTGCCCGCACTGCACCGAGTCCATCAGAAGATAGATGCCTCTCTCTTGCGTAAGCTTTCGTAATCCCAATAGATATTCCGGATTGGCGGGAATTACCCCACCCTCCCCCTGGATCCCCTCAATCATTACAGCTGCCGTCTTAGGGCCGATCGCTTTTTCTATTGCAGCCAAATCGTTGTACGGAACATACATAAAACCGGGCATTACCGGACCAAACCCCTCCCGTAACCGCTCCTGTCCTGATGCCGCAATCATTCCAAGGGTCCGGCCGTGAAAAGAGTTTTGGGTAGTGATAATTTCATAACGTCCATGAGCCGCGCCCGCCTTCCGGGCTGCTTTAACCATGGCCTCATTTGCTTCCGCTCCACTGTTGCAGAAAAATATTTTCCCAGGCCCCATTCGTAAAACCAACTCCCCCGCCAACTCCGCCTGCCTCGGGTGAAAAAAAAGATTGGAAACATGAACCAACTCCTCCCCTTGTCTTTTCATCACCTCGGCCAAGCGGGGATGGGCATGTCCAAGACAGTTTACGGCAATCCCGCTCCCAAAATCGAGATACTCGTTTCCCTCCGCATCCCAAACTCTCGTCCCCTTACCCCTCACAAGAACAGGGGCTGTCGCCGACCGTTTATACGAAGGTACAACGTGCCGGGCGTAATTCGCCCGGACCTGCGCTGAATCAATTTTTTGCTCTTTCTTCAAAGTTCGATGCTAATCCCAAAAGCCCCAACGGCCAATCCCCGCTTATTTTGCAGCCCAGCGCAAAAGAGCCTCCGTCTGCTCCCAGCCCATACAGGCATCCGTTATCGACACCCCATATTTCAATCCCTTTGGCCCTTCTGGAGGAATGTCCTGCCTGCCCTCTTCCAGATGACTCTCCAACATCAGCCCCAAAATTCCCGGAGCACCCGATCGTTTCTGCTCCATCACGCTTTTCCATGCGGTCTCCTGCTTGGTCGCCTCTTTCCCAGAATTTGCATGGCTGCAATCCACCATTAAGCGCTCCGGTAATCCATGTTTCTTCAACGATTCCCGTGCTGCAGATAGACTGGCCGGATCGTAATTTGTCCGATCTCTCCCGCCACGCAAAACCAGATGAGTCGAGCTGTTCCCCACCGTACAGATCACGCTGGTCGCACCCTCTGCATCGATTCCGACAAAAGCATGCGCAGCCCGAGCCGAAAGCATCGCATCCACGGCCACTTGCAGACTTCCATCCGTCCCATTTTTAAAACCGACAGGCATCGACAGTCCGCTTGCCATCTCGCGATGAGTCTGACTTTCCGTGGTCCGTGCGCCAATCGCCGCCCAAGTCACAAGATCTGCCAAATATTGCGGCACGACGGGATCCAAAAACTCCGTGCCCGCAGGCACTCCCATCTCGTTAATCTCAGCGAGAAGCTTCCGCCCCGCTTTCAACCCGCCCTCTAGATCCAGAGTCCCATCCAATCCCGGATCATTGATCAATCCCTTCCATCCGACTGTGGTTCTCGGTTTCTCAAAATACACCCTCATCACCAGGAGCAGCTTCTCGCCCAACTCTTGCCTCATACGCTGAATACGACCGGCATATTCCAAAGCAGCCTTGCGATCATGAATCGAACAGGGTCCCAGAATGACCAAGGGCCTCGTATCCTTCCCAGCCAATACCGCCTCGACCTCCTCCCTGGATTCCCGAACAGTTTTCTCGGAAACCGACCCTAATGGAATCTCCCGTCTCAATTGAGCGGGGGAAATCAGCGGTCGCACCTCCCGAACACGGAGGTTCATCAACTTGGGTGTTTCCGAACTTTTGGCAACCGATGTCATCTTTACATACTAATCGATTTACTTCCTTTTGGAAAACCCCGATTCCGCTCTCGCTTTTTACCGCCAGCCCCTCAACATAAACATCTTATGTTGAAACGCATCGGAGTAATCACCTCAGGGGGAGACTCTCCGGGCATGAATCCCGCCATCCGTGCAATTGTCCGTACGGGCGTCAACTTAGGGATCGATGTCGTCGGAATTCAAAATGGATATCAGGGCATTTTCGACCGCGAATTTATGCCTCTGGGAGTGATTGAAGTCAGCGGCCGGATTCGGGACGCTGGGACCATCCTATCCACCAGTCGCTGCCTAAAGTTTAAGGAGGAAAAAGCGCAACTGGAGGCTCTCGACATCCTGAAAAAAGAGAATATCCAAGCCCTCCTTGTTCTGGGTGGGGATGGTTCGCTTGCAGGTGCCGCCGCTCTTTCCAAACTTGGATTTCGGGTGCTGGGCCTCCCCTGCTCCATCGATAACGATCTGTCGGGAACCGAAATGTCAATCGGGGTCGATTCCTGCCTGAATACTGTCGTTCACCTGATCGACATGATCAAAGCCACAGCTGCATCCCACAACCGCTGCTTCGTCGTCGAAGTAATGGGACGGAATCACGGCTACCTAGCCTTGATGAGTGCCATCGCGTCAGGCTCTCAAATCGCCGTCATACCCGAATTTCGATATGACATGGATCAGATCGTCGAAAACCTCACCCGCCGCCGTCTCCGCCGTCACAACAACAGCGTGGTGGTGGTCGCCGAAGGGGCATGTTCAGGACAGGATTTCATGGATCGCTTAAAAAAGGCGGGGGGAGACAAACTACAACAAGAAATAAGACTGACCGTTTTGGGGCATCTTCAGCGGGGCTCTCCCCCCACCTTTTCCGACCGCTTTCTCGCGACCCGCATGGGTGAGTTCGCAGTCCTCGCCCTAAACCAGGGGGAGCATGGCTCGATGGTCGGACTTCTTCGAAACAGGATGAACCTGACCGACCTAAACGAAATTAAAGGTCACCGCCCTCCCCTTCCCGCAGATGCCATCCGTCTGGCCCGCAATCTCGGCATGGAAGTCGGCGTCCCATCCGAAACCTAATTCCATTGTTCGATTATTTGATCGGGGCGGAGATCGCCTTAAACGTGCCGTTATTTTTCGAGGCAAGGGCCTGAAGAAACTTCGTCTCATTCGGTTTCGACATGTAGCCGACCGTATGAATCGAAGGAGCGGGGGCATCCGCTTTCTTATAAAAATCGATATAAACCTCACGAATTCTACGAATCAAAGCGGCCTCGTCATAAATCTCACCAGCGGCTTGTACAACCTTATCACCAACCTTGCGTTGCGGCAGGAGAGGTTGTTTTGGTTCCTTGGGTGCATCCGGTAAACCCGGTATTTTTTCCCCGTACAAAACTCCCACCCCTTCCCTCACCTTACCTGCCCCCTTGGCTTTCGCCTCGGCGGCTTTTTGATCTTTTTTAGCCAAGAGATCCTTGTACTTCTCACGATACGTTTTCATTTCTGCAGAGTACTTCTCATATTCCACTCGCCACTCCGCCACCTGCTTCTCGTATTTCGCACGGTCGGCGACGGAAACCTCTGCATCTTTCATCAATGCCCTAGCCTCCTGCCGCTTATCCTCCGCTAGCACAGGAGCTTTGCCGTCAGAGATTAAAAAAATTGTGTCGGCACATCCCTCGAAGGCTGCAAGTAGACCCAAATCGAGACGAGTGGTAATCTGATCCGTATCTTTCTCCGCCTTGATGATGCCCAACTCCTGTATTTTTGGCTGATAATTGTTGCTCTGGGTTCCCCTCCTTTCGAGCGTATTATTATATTTATCCATGAACACTACCGCTGCCTTTTTCATATCTAGAGTCGCCGGAACACTGGTAGGCTGAAACAGGTCAGCTCCATTACCAGCAAAGGTAACGACGTTAAAACGAGTTCCTTCATCTAAACTCTGAATCATCTGCTTTAGTTGGATTTTAACAGCGGCGAATCCTGCCAGCCCCCCCCTCTCGGGCTGCAACATGCTGTCCGATAAATCGACCACAAAGTACACGTTAGTTCCCTCCCCCTTGACTCCAAAAAAATTTACTGAAGAGGCTTTCCCTACAGAACGGCTAGCTGGTTTGCTTAATACATTTTCGCCTGCAGGAGCAGAAGTTGGCGCCAAGACTGGAGGAGCGGCGTTGAACGACATCGCAGGGCTTACCACACCGCTCACAGCAAGGACCATATCCGTTTCCAGTTCGGAAACGGCGGATGGACTGGAGGTCGATTCAACCGCCGTTTCTTCCATCGTTTCCGGAGCCACTTCAGGCGGCGCCTCAATTCCCACATCTTCTGCAGGCACCCCCCCTTCGCTGGTAAAAGGCATTCGTGGAGTAGATCCCTTAAACAAGGTGTAACTCCCAAAACCGATCAAAAGCAGAACATGGAACGCCACCGCAAAAAACAAACTTCCTCCGAACAGACTTTTATATTTTGCAAAAAAACCGGCCTTCCCCGCTTCTTTTCTCAAGACCTTCTTTGAGGAAACTCCCTCCTGGACTCTTTTCTCCTCCAATGAGGCATTCATCCAACAGATCATGGTCGGATCCACTCAAATCTCAAACTTTTCTACACCCACCTTCATTGTGCCAATCGTTTTTTTCCTTTTCTAAAAGCAACTCGTGCTAAGGAAAGATCAGCTTACAATTGAATTGATGAATGTGTTTCAGGTCGAACAGCGACTCGTATCCGCACCGCTTCAGAACGTCGCCCAAGAAGTACATCGGGCACTGGACAAAATTGGGAAAATACCACCCCAGGGTGATGTGGCCATTACTGCGGGTAGCCGTGGAATATCGAATATCGTTTCCATCACCAAGGCCGCAGGGGACTGGCTCCGCATACACGGAGCCAACCCCTTTCTTGTCCCGTCCATGGGCTCCCACAACGGGGCAACCGCCGAGGGGCAACAAAGAATGATCGAATCTCTTGGCCTTACTCCAGAAGCCACTGGAATGGAAATCCGCTCCAGCATGGAGTGCGTCCAGGTCGGCACGGTCGATTCAGGTGATGTCTGGATGGACCGACACTGCTTCGAATCCGCCGGAGTCCTTGTTCTGAACCGAATCAAACTACACACCTGCTTTTCCGGCCCCATCCAAAGTGGACTCACGAAAATGATGGTCGTCGGTATGGGGAAGATCCGTTCTGCAGAGACTTTCCACACGGCCCGTCCCGAGCACATGCCCCAGATCCTTGCGGAAATGGGATCCCTACTCGTTCAATCGGGAAAGATCTTCGCTGGATTGGCGCTCCTAGAAGATGGATTCGATGCAACCGCTGAAATTCATGCCCTACCCGGCGATCAGATCCTCAAGAGAGAGCCCGAATTGCTCGATCGCCACCGCCACTACTTTCCTACCCTCCCTGCCAAGGAGTTGAATGTTCTGATCGTGGACGAAATTGGGAAAACATACAGCGGCACAGGAATGGACACCAATGTCATCGGAAGACGGGGCGTTCATGGATTTGAAGATCTGACAGAGCCCAAGATAAAGATCATCGCCGCCTTAGGCCTATCGGAGAAAGCCCAAGGCAACGCCCTCGGCGTTGGCCTATCTGACTTTATCACAGGCCGACTTCGCGATTCTATCGACGAGAAGAAAACTTTTATCAACGCCTTTACCACGGGGGATATGCAACGAATGGCTA
>Ga0214921_10011485_pt1 | contig 10754 bp, 13 predicted proteins | sample LL1505_MetaG_FD_177992 | JGI IMG/M metagenome (GOLD analysis project Ga0214921, IMG submission 177992) | Freshwater microbial communities from Lake Lanier, Atlanta, Georgia, United States - LL-1505 | ecosystem: Environmental > Aquatic > Freshwater > Lake | place: USA: Georgia | collected...
GGTCGTCCGGCGTGGCACCGATACCGCCAAAGGAAAACACCACGTCACCCGACGAAAAAGCCCGCTTCAAGGCGGCCGTGATGCGCTGCGGATCGTCGCCTACATAGTCGGCGTAGGCCACCGTCAGGCCGCGTGCGCCCAGCAATTCAATGGCGCGGCCCAGGTGCTTGTCAGCACGTTTGCCCGACAGGATTTCGTCGCCGATGATGAGTAGTCCAAAGTCCATAGTCAAGTATCCGGGGATGGGTCCAGGTTCAAAGCCGTGGTGGGCGGGCTGACGGGCGCTTCGTCTGGCGGGACCAGCGGCGCAGGCACAGGCGCAGCGCGGCGGCGCAGCTCCTGCAAGGCGAAAAGACAAAAGTGGATGAACCACAGCGATGCAAAGGAAAACACCATGATGTACAGCCACATCGACACGGGCAGCAGCAAGGGTGCCATGGCAATCGTCATCAAGCCGGTGGACCAGATCAGGCTGGGGCCGGCGCCCATGAGCCCCACCACCACACCCATGCCGAACAAGGTGCGACGGCACTGCGCCAGCACGGCACGCCGCTCGTCGGCGCTGGCGTGCAGCGCCAGCGCGTCATAGGCCATAACCCGGTAAGTCAACCAACCCCAAATCAGCGGCGGCAGAATCAGCACCAAGGGCGGAACAATCCACATTGGCAGGCTCAGCACCATGGCCAGCAGCGCCAGCAGAACGGAGCCCAGCGTCCATGCCACCGCCTTCCACCAGGGCGCGCCGTGCAGCATCTGCAACTCCGGAAACCGCCTGCCAGCAACCAGACGCACCAGCGCCGGCGTCATCAAAAACGACACCGCAGCGAGCGACAGCAGGACCACCGCAGGCGTGAGCAAGAGCAACAAAATCGCGTGCGGCAACACCGCTTTCAGGCGCGGAAGACCGACTGCTTCCAGCCAGCTCCAGGCCATGGTGATGCTTGCCGACGCCTCCAACCAGGTGCCCAAGGTTTCGATCGCCGAAGCCCAAAACAAATACCCCAGCAGCAGCGCCAGCCCCCCGCTCAAAAAAACCGGCAGCAGCGAAAACAGGATTACGCGCGGATGCAGGCAGTAGGCGGCGGCGCGCCAGAAAGCGTCCAGAACGGCGGGCATAGGCAGTCGGCCGCCTCAGGCGCGGTTGCGCAGGCGTTGCAGACCCAACCACTGCTGCGCCCACCAGCCCTCGCCATACAGTCGGCCTTGCTCGACCTGGTCCCGCACCCCCGTGGGCTGGTAGCCGGGGCTGAAATCGGCTGTGCCGAAAAGCATGTCCCACCAGGGCAATAAAACACCGAAGTTATGCCCGCCCAACACCACCCGCTGGCGGGTTTTGTCCATGCTTTCATGGCCCACCCCAATGGCGTGGTGGCGCCGGTGGAAACGTGGGCTGATCCACAGCCGCTCACCCCAGCGTCCGAAATCCAGCCGCAGATTGGCGTGCTGCAAGCTCTCGCTGAGTTGGGTAAGCACCACCAGGGCAACGAACTGCCCCGGCGGCAAACCGATCAACTGGGCGCACAACGCCAGCAGCGCGCTGGTCAGCACATCGTCCAGCAGGTGGTTGCGGTTGTCCGACCACATGGTCATCTGGCGTTGGGCGTGGTGCAGGGAATGCAGCTTCCACCACCAGTTGAAGTGGTGCTGCGCCCGGTGGATGGCGTAATGGATCAGGTCAAAAGCCAGCAGGTACAAAACAAAACTCAGCAGCGGCTGGTCGGTGACGCCGGGCCACAGGTCATCGATTTGCGGGGCGACCCAGCCCCACACGCTGAGTTGCCCCAGCAAACCGTCGATGACCGGTTCGAGTAAAAAAAACATGCCCAGCTTGAAAAGCCCCAGGCGGTGGATCAGGGTGTAGAGCACGTCGGTGCGCACGGTGGCGGGGTTGCTTACCGGCTCCACCGCACGCCAGCGCTGCAGGGGCCCGATCACCAGCAGCAACACCACCAACTGCAACAGGCCATACAAAAACCAGATCGAGCCCTCGTAGGCACGCTCCAGGTAGCCGGCCAGTCCCAGCGCCATCAAAAAGGGCTGGACCAGGCCCTCAAAAAAGGCCTGGTGCAAGTTATCAAGTGCTTCAAATAGGCTGTCCATGGCGTAGTGTGCGCTCAAGGCCGAGGTGCCTGCAAGGCATCCCGGTAATCGGGGTGTTCGCGCAGGGTCTCAAAACAAAAACCCCGTGCCTGCAAGCCGGTAATCAGCGGCTCCAAAACCGCCGGGGCCCAGGGGTCTTTGCGCGACCAGATTCCCAGGTGCGCCATCAGGATGTCGCCCGCGCGGATGTCGCGCAAGGCATTGGCTAGCAACTGGTCGTTCGGATAAGGCCCGCTGGGGAGTTCGTCACCCAGAAACCCGGCTTGCGCCCAGCCCACATGCGCATAGCCACAGCTACGCGCCGCCTCCAGCAAACGCGGCGAGGTCTTGCCACCGGGCGCTCGGAACAAGGGCAGCGGTGCGACCCCGGTCAGGGCTTGCAAACGCCGGGATGCGCCGTCCAGCGCATCGCAATACTGCGCCGGTGTCCAGGCCTGGGTTTGCCCCGCCTGCGGCCCCGCGCTGGCACGCACTTGCAAGCGCCCACCGGGCAAATCGGCGCGCCAGTAGACATGGTCCAGGGTGTGGGAGGCAAAGGCGTGGCCTTCCGCTGCGCGCGCTTTCCACCACGGTGCCCAGTGCGCGCCCAGGCTGCCGTCGCCTGTTTTCGTGGGCTCGTTGGCGGCAAAAAACGTGACCCGGACCTGGTGGCGGCGTAGCACATCGGCCATCAGGGGCGCTACTTCCATATGGCCGGTATCCAGGGTCAGGTACACGGGCTTGTTGCAGGCCGGTGCAGCCTGCGCTGCGGCCACACTGCATGCCAGCAGCAGCCCGGTGCGCACGAGCGCACCCGCCCGCGCTAACGTGGTTTGTGGTCGAGGGTCCATACCCCGTGCGGCGATTTGCCGACCTTGACCTGGCGCACCACGGTGCGCGTGCCCAGATCGATGACCGTGAGCTTGTTGGCCCAGCGGGATGCCAGGTACAAATACTTGCCGTCGGCTGACAAGTCCATGCAATCGGGGCCGCTGGGTGCGTCAAAAGTATCAACCACTTCAAACTTCTGGTAGTCAATTTTGCTGATCGAATTGGCGGCCCGGTTGCTCACAAAAACATGCTGCTTATCGCCCACGCTGCGAAACGCGTGCGCCCCGCTACCGGTCGCCAGCGTTTTCACAAAAACCGGTTTGGCCGCACTCACATCGTAGACCTCGACGCCGCGCGCGCCTGTCAGCGCCACCAGCAGCTTCTTGTCGTCCGGCGTGCCGAAAATATCGGCAGGCAAAAACCCGGTTTTGATGCGCCATTTCAGCGTTTGTGTGGCCAGATCAATAGCCACCAGCTCGTCGCTTTCCTGCATGGTGGCGTAGACCACGGTGCTTTTGGAGTCAATCCACAAATGGCTGGGCGTTTTGCCGGTGGGAATGCGCTGCGCCAGCGTCAATTCCCCCGCACTCCAGCGGTACAGATCCACGTGGTTCAACCGGTTGCCGGCGGTTACCAGCCATTTCATGTCGGGGGAAAAACGCAGGTGGTAGGGATCCGAGACACCGCGAACCGTGCGCTGCACATCGCCTGTGCGCGGGTCCAAAAAGGTCAGCGAGTTGCCGACCGCGTTGGCGACGATGACCGATTTTTCATCCGGCGTGAGGTAGAGGTGGTGCGGCTCCTTGCCGGTGGGCACCCGCTTGATCTCCACCCAACGCTGTGGATCGATCACGCTGACACTGGCACTCAGGGAGTTCAGGACCAAAATCGGTGCTGGCTCTTTGGCCGGGGCCGCCGCAACCGGCTGGGTGGAAGACTTATCGGCGGGTGCTGCCGGGGGCAACACGCTTTGCGCCATTCCCACCAGACATACCGGCCCCAACAACGCCCCGAGGGCCCAACGAATTCTTTTTTGCATACAGAGCAAGTGTAGCCGCCCGGCGTGTAAACCCAGGCCCGGTGGCAGCCGCTCAGGATACCGCAGTTCAGGCTGCTGTTGCCACAGCAGCCAGCCCTGCAGCATCCAACCAGCGCCAGTCGCCCGGTGCCAGATCGGCTGGCAAATCCAAACCGCCGATGCGTGAGCGGTGCAGCGCCTCCACCCGGTTGCCCACGGCTGCCACCATGCGCTTGACCTGGTGGTACTTGCCTTCTGTCAGGGTCAGGCGCAGATGGTGCGGCCCCACCGCCTCACACGCCGCCGCCCGCACCGGCTTGGGATCGTCGTCCAGCACCACGCCGGCGAGCAAGCGCTGCACCTGGCCTGCGTCCAAGGCATGCTTGACGGTGACCTCGTAGACCTTGGGCACATGGTGGCGCGGCGAGCTCATGCGGTGGATGAACTGCCCGTCGTCGGTGAGCAGCAACATGCCCGTGGTGTCCTGGTCCAGCCGCCCCACCGCCTGCACGCCTTGGACCGCGCTTTTTTGCGGACGGGTGCGCAAGGGTGCGGGCAGCAGCGTGTAAATGCTGGGATAGGCCGACGGCTTTTGCGAGCACTCGGTACCGGCCGGCTTGTTGAGCAGGATGTAGGCGCGCTGGGCGTAGGGCCAGTCGCGCCCCTGTACCCGGAAACGCAAACCCTCGGGCACGAACTCGGCGGCCGGATCGGTGCACGGTCGGGCGGCTGCCTCAACCGACTGGTCGTACACCTGCACCCAGCCCTGCTGCACCAAGCCTGCGCAGACGCGCCGTGTGCCGAAACCCTGGGTGTACAAAATCTCCTGGATTTGCACTAAGCGGGCTTGTTCTTGGCCTTACCACGCGGCAGGATGGCCGTGGTCACCGTGGCGCGAACCGGCTCATAGCCAGGGGCCATGGGCTTGGGCGGCGCGCTGTCTTTTTTGGGTTTTTTGGCTTCTTTGGTGGATTTTTGCTGACCTTTGGCCATGGCGGGCTCCTTGGGGTTGGGTGGTGGGTGTCCAATACTGGCTGCACACAGTGTAGTTTCTCCGCCATGGCAACCACCGACCTCCCCAACCGACCGCTGCTGATCGACGAGGCCGAAGTCCAGACCAGCGCCATCCGGGCGCAGGGTGCGGGCGGACAAAACGTCAACAAGGTGTCCAGCGCCATCCATTTGCGCTTTGACATTCCGGCCTCCAGCCTGCCCGATGGGGTCAAAGATCGCCTGATGGCGCTGCGCGACGCGCGCATCACCGGCGAAGGCGTGCTGATCATCAAAGCGCAACGCTTTCGTACCCAAGACAAAAACCGGCTCGATGCCTTTATGCGCCTGCACGAATTGGTCAACAGCGTGGCCACCCCGCCCACACCGCGCCGCGCCACCCAACCCACGTACGGCTCGAAACAGCGTCGGCTGCAGAGCAAAGGTGCGCGTGCCCAAACCAAGAGCCTGCGCGTCCCGGTGCGCGGCCACGACGACTAGCTGCTCCTGCGCAAGGAGCGCCCCGCCCCCTCTGCCGCCCGGGCGCGGGCGCCCTACTCCACCAATGCCACGGATTTGACCAGCGCCCAGACGGCCCGGCCCGCCGCCAGTTCCAGCTGTGCGGCCGAACGCGCGGTCACCCTGGCCAAGAGCGTGGCCGTCCCGCAGCGCAGCCGCACCAGCACCTGGGAGGGGTGGGCATCGAGGGCAATCGATTCCACCGTGCAAGCCAGCTGGTTTTGGATGCTGGTGCCCGCAGGCGCGGTCAGTGCCAGGCTGACATCGCGTGCCAGCACCCGCACGCGTACCCGCCGCCCCGGCTCCAGCCCTTGGCTGTCGCGTAGCCACAAGCTGCCGCCGTCAAAACCCACTTCGGCGAGTTGCCATACGGCGTCGCGGCCCCGCACCGCCGCATCCAGCAAGGCGCCGGCATCATCCATACCCACCGACAGGTGCCGCAGCATGACCTCGGCAACGGGCCCGCAGGCGCGCACCCGGCCGGCCTCCAGCAGCACCAGTGTGTCCGCCAAGCGTGCGACCTCGTCCATGGCGTGGGTGACATACAGCATGGGAATGTGCAGCCTGTCGCGCAAGGCTTCCAGCCAGGGCAATATGTCTTGCTTGCGCGTGCGGTCCAGCGCCGCCAGCGGTTCGTCCAGCAACAGCACACGCGGTTTTCGCGCCAAGGCCCGGGCGATCGCCACCCGCTGGCGCTCGCCGCCCGACAGCGTATCGACCCGCCGATCCAGCAGGTGGCCAATCCCCAGCAGCACTACCGCTTCGTGCAGGCCCGCCTGCACCGCTGCACCAGGGTGCCCGCCGCGCAAGCCGAGTGCCAGGTTTCTGCGCACATCCAGATGTTCCAGCAGACTGGCCTCCTGGAACACATAGCCCAGTGCGCGCTGCCAGGTCGGAACAAAAACGCCGCTGGCACCGTCCTGCCATACCAATCCGGCCATGGATACCTGCGCGTCGGCAGCATCACTGGCATGTTCCAGGCCCGCCACACAACGCAGCAAGGTGGTTTTGCCCGAACCTGAGGGCCCAAATAACACCGTGATGCCCCGGTCCGGAAGCCGCAGATCCACATCGAGCACAAAAGGCCCACGCGCCAAGCGCAAGCGAATATGCGCTTGCGAAACCATGTGTGCCGCCTGCTGCATCGCCTTGGCCCTTACGCGCTCAGGCCACCATGCGCGGCGCGCGGCGCTTGATCACACCCAGCGCCAGAAGCACCACAAAAGCAAACACCACCATGCCCAGCGCCAACGCGTGCGCCTGCGGGTATTCCATGGCCTCGACATGGCCGTAAATCAGCGTGGAGATCACCTGCGTCTGGCCGGGAATGTTGCCGCCAATCATCAGAACCAACCCGAACTCGCCCACGGTGTGCGCAAAACTCAGCACCGCCGCCACCGCAAACCCGGGCCGCGCTAGCGGCAGCGCCACGCGCCAGAACGCCTCCCAGGGAGGCAGCCCCAAGGTCGCCGCCACCTCCATAGGCCGCGACCCCATGGCTTCAAACGCGTGCTGAATCGGCTGTACCGCAAAAGGCAGCGAATACACCACCGACCCCAGCAGCAGCCCGGTGAACGTAAATGCCAGCGTACCCAGTCCCAAGCTGTGCGTCAGCTGCCCCAGCCAGCCCTGCGGCCCCAAGGCCAGCAGCGCATAAAAACCCAAGACCGTGGGCGGCAGCACCAGCGGCAAAGCCACCACCGCCCCCAGCACCGCGCTCCACCGCCCCCGGGTGCGGGCCAACACCCAGGCCAGCGGCGTGGCAATCAGCAGCAACAGCAGCGTGGTACACGCCGCCAGCCGCACGGTGAGCAGGACAGCGCTTTGGGTGGCGGGGTCGAGGAAGGGCATGGTGCATTGTGGGGGAAGTTCGCTCCCTGACATCAGGGCGTCCCGGTCAGCGCTTGCGTGTCGGACAGCCGGTGCGAACTTGTTTGCGAGGCTCCCGAAGCATCAAAACCCTGCTCCCACATATGCGCCTGCTGCCCGTAAATGTGAACGATGCTGCACGCACGTGTGCCGTAGCCGGGCATGCGGATGAAGGCCGCCGACAAAGCGCGCTCGGTTTCGAGCGGAACCCCGGTATCGGGCAAATCGGTGTCCGCAGCAATGTGGGCGTTGGTCAGGAGCGGCCACAGGGCCTGAGGTTCGACAAGTTCGGGTATATCGCTTTGCTTCAGTGCCTCGGTCAGGCGCTGGAGTTTGGGCCATGGCGTATTGAAGCGGGCGTTGGACACACCGTTCACACCGGCCGCAAAAGTCAGCGTGCGAGCGCCCTGGCTCTCAAAGCCCAAGAGGCTGTCACCATCGAACAGCAGCAAGTTGAAGGGATTGAAGGCGGCGGCTTGCGGACCGATCTGATCCAGGTAGGTCTGGGCGCGCATATCGCCACGCAGATAGTCCGCCACCAGTGCGCCCCGGGTCGGGGCGTCGGCGCGGAACTGGCGCGGGTCGCGCACATTGGTCAACGCCGCCAGCCGCCCTCCCCGGCCCAGGCCCAGCCAAGTGCCGCCGCCCTGCAGGTCTTTGCCGGCCAGCACCGGCGCGTCCGGCCAGCGGTGCAGCGGCAGGGTCGGGCGGGCATAGAGCTCGTCGCGGTTGGCCAGCAGCAGCAGGCCTTGGCCGGGTTGCCAGTTCCAGGCGATCAGGCACATGCTGCGGTACGCGGACCCAAGCGGAAAGCCGCAGACAATTTTTAGATCTTGACGACGATGCGGCCGCGCACTGTGCCGGCCATGAGTGCCTGGGCTTTTTCTACGGCCTGGTCGAGGGTGATTTCCTCAATCATGGAGGCCAGTTTGCCGGTATCCAGATCCCGTGCCAACCGGTCCCAGGCGGCCTGGCGCAAGGCGCGTGGTGCCATGACCGAGTCCACACCCAGCAAGGCCACGTTGCGCAAGATAAAGGGCACCACTGTGGTCGGCAAATCCCGGCCCTGCGCCAGGCCGCAGGCTGCGACCGCACCGCCGTAGCGGGTTTGCGCCAGCGCGTTGGCCAGGGTGTGCGAACCCACGCTGTCCACCACCGCCGCCCAGCGCTCGGCCTGCATGGGTTTGCCGGGCTCGGACAAGGCCGCGCGGTCTATCACGCTGTGTGCGCCTAGGGCCTGCAAATAGGCCGCCTCAGCTGCTTTGCCGGTACTGGCAACCACCTGGTAACCCAGGCCGGACAAAAGTGCCACCGCCACGCTGCCCACGCCGCCGCTGGCACCGGTGACCAGCACTTCGCCATCACCCGGCTTGACCCCGTGGCGCTCCAGCGCCATTACGCACAACATGGCGGTGTAACCGGCGGTGCCTATGGCCATGGCCTGGCGCGCACTGAAGGCCGCCGGGCGGCGCACCAGCCAGTCGCCTTTGAGCGAGGCCTGCTCGGCCAGGCAACCCCAGTGGGTTTCGCCCACGCCCCAGCCATTGAGTACAAAAGCATCACCCGCTTTCCAATCTGGGTGCTGCGACTCCAGCACCGTGCCCGAGCCGTCGATACCGGCCACCATGGGCCACAAGCGCACCACGGGTGCGGCATTGGTAATGGCCAGTCCGTCCTTGTAGTTGAGCGTGGAATAGTCCACTTGCACGCGTACCTCACCGGCGGGTAAATCCGAGGCGGCGATGTCGGCGACGGTGGCGGAAAAAACGGGTTCTTTGTGGAGCACAAGGGCGCGCATGGTGGGCTTTCGCTAGAAGGGTTACAGGAAGTCGGCGGGGGATTCTGGCTCAGGTCGGCCGGCTCATGCGAAACAGCTGTTCCGGTCCGATGTGAAAGTAGTCACCCGGTCCGCCGCCGCGCACCACCGGATGGGCTTTGGCGGTCTGGTACACGCCGTCTTCAATCAGGCTGTCATCAATATGCACGGCCACCACCTCACCCAGGGTCAGCCAGGTGTTCACCGGCGCGCCATCGTGGGTGCTGAGCCGGATGATTTGCGTAACTTTGCACTCCAGCGCGACCGGGCTTGCCGCGACGCGGGGCGGGCGCACCAGGCGCGAGGGCGCACTTTCCAAGCCCGCGAGTTCGAATTCGTTGACACCATAGGCTACCGGGGCACAGCTCTGGTTCATGGCCTCGGCAAGATCCCGGGTCACCAGGTTCCAGACGAATTCGCCACTGGCGCGCGCATTGCGCAGGCTGTCCTTTTCACCCAGGCTGGCGAAGCCCACCAGCGGCGGCGTGTAGTTGAAGGCATTGAAAAAGCTGTAGGGCGCGAGGTTGGGCGATCCTGCGGCGTCACAGGTGCTGATCCAGCCGATAGGCCGGGGCGCGACGATGGAATTAAAGGGATCGTGGCGCAGGCCGTGACCCAGGCGCGGTTCGTAAAAGTGCATGAATGTGCAAGATGTTGCCCAAAGGTCAAAAGAGGTGTGCAGGCGCTATCGTACCGGCTGCGCAAGGTCACCCTGGTTCCATGTCCCCGGTGGCCCGGCCCGGACGGCAATACGCTACGCTCGGGCTACGCCACCACAGCCCAAATAGGAGGTTCACACTATGGCCCGATGCTTGCTGTTCACCATCCGCTTTGCACTTGTATGCAGCATGGTCGTATTCGCCTTGCCATGGACCGCCGCGCAAGCCAAGGAACCCATGACGCAGCAGCAGGCGCTGCGTACGCTGAACCATAGCAACCCGCAGCGCCGCTTTGAGGCCATGAACCGCTTGGCGTTGATCGGAACCGCCGATGCGGCGGAGGCGGTACTTCCCCGCTTGCATGACAAGGAACCCGGCCTGCGAACGGTGGCTTTGGGCACTGTCTGGCGCATGTGGAGCCGCAGCGGCGAACCGGAGATTGACCTGCTGTTCGACGAAGGTAACGCCGATATGCAGGAAGGAAATATGCTGGAAGCCATCCGCATTTTCAGCGACATCATTGCCAAGCGCCCCGCGTTTGCCGAAGCATGGAACAAGCGTGCCACGCTGTATTTCATGCTGGGGCAGTTCGAGTTGTCCATGCAAGACTGTGAGGAAGTGCTCAAACGCGTGCCCAAGCACTTCGGCGCGCTCTCGGGCTATGCGCAAATGCTGGCCGAGCGCGACCAGCCGGAGCGGGCATTGGAGCTCATGCAACGCGCAGTTGTCGTCAACCCGAATATGGTGAACGCCGAACTGCTGATGGCGGACCTGCGCCGGCGCATCGAAATCAAGCGGCGGCACATGGTTTGAGGCATTGCGCCGCGAGCCGGTAGCGCATCAACCCATTAGGATAGACCGCGTCGGCGCCGGCTGCGCAGCGGAGGCGGCGTGCCCAGTTCGGGGTGTAGTTGCCCGGCCACCCACCAAGCGCACAGCAGCGCCAGGCCGCCCAGCGCAAACACCCCGGCAA
>Ga0214921_10011486_pt1 | contig 10752 bp, 11 predicted proteins | sample LL1505_MetaG_FD_177992 | JGI IMG/M metagenome (GOLD analysis project Ga0214921, IMG submission 177992) | Freshwater microbial communities from Lake Lanier, Atlanta, Georgia, United States - LL-1505 | ecosystem: Environmental > Aquatic > Freshwater > Lake | place: USA: Georgia | collected...
ATAGAATTTTTCTAATAATTTTGGAAAACAATATTTTATAGAAATATTTTACCAGCGCTCTCTCTCCCTGAGAAAAAAAAGTTTATACACTTTTATAAAAATGAATAAGTATAATAATATATAAAGGTTTATTCACTATAATTATATATATGGAGTATAAATGTAAAATATGTATTAAGAATTATAGTTCGTATCAGTCTTTATGGAACCACATCAATAATTTTCATAAAAAACCTGCATACAAAAATGATGACAATGCTATCATTTCTGCATACAAAAATGATAACACAAATAAAATAGATAATACAGTATGTAAATATTGTAATAAAATATTATCTTCACGGCAAGGTCGATGGAGACACGAACAAAAATGCAAAATAAAAAATAATAATATTGATATTAAACAAGAACTTGATAAAGTTAAACAAGAATTAGCCATACTGAAGGAAACTAAAGGAAATATTACAACAACAACAAATAATAATAATACAACAAATAATAATAATACAACAAATAATAATAATACTACAAATAATATAATGAATATAATAAAATTTGGTTCTGAAGATGTAATGAGTATATTGAATAAAAAACAGAAAAAGAATATATTGAACAGCAGATTACTTGCAATTGAAACTATGATAAAAGAAATTCACTTTAATAAAGAAAGACCAGAATGTCATAATATTAAGATAAGTAATTTGCGATCAAATATTGCAAAAGTTTATGATGGTGAAAAATTTAAGGTTGTTAATCAATACGCAACTATAAATGAAATGATAGATAGTTATGTTGAGAAAATCTCAGAACTATTAGACGAGTATAAAGATAAATTAACAGAAAGCACAATTAATAGATTATATCAATTATTTGAAAAATTAGATAATGAAGATATAAAACTTCTAGATGATTCTACTAATAGATCATTTAAAAATTTTAAAGATTATAAGATTGATAGTGTTAAACATATGATTTATAATGAATCTAATGATAAAAAAACAGATAAATAATATGTAGAAAGTCTCGTTTATCTAATAAAATATTCTATATATTTTTATAAAATGAATCTAATTTATATATGTGTTTTTTTACCAGAAGAGTTATATTAATTTACTAAAACTACTTATTACATCTATATCAGTTAGATCAAATATAAATAAGGAGACAACCGATATACTTATTATAACATCTCCTTTATTTCAGCCAATAATACAGAAAGAATTAGAAAGTTTTGGACTAATTATAAACTACTATATATTAGATTTATATTCATTGTTCGATGCTGGGTGTGCAAGATTAAATATTTTTAAATATGATAATATTAATAAGTATGATAAAATCTTATATTTAGACACCGATATATTAATAAATTCAGATATTAATATATTATTTAATTTACCCATAGATTCAGATAAGATATATACATTAGAAGAGGGGCAAATAGATAATGAGTATAACTTTTTTGGGGGGCAATTTTTTGATTTTACAAAATATGATAGAAATTTATCAGCATTTACATCAGGTATATTGTTATTTAAAAATAGTAATTCTGTTAAAGATCTATTTGATGTTATAGTATCACATATTAAAGATTATATTTATATAAAAAATAATACTATACCATTATGTTTAGATCAACCATTTATTGTTTATAATGCAATATCTCAAAATAAATATAATAATCAATTATTAATTCCATATATTGAGAATAATCCTTCGGTAGTAAGTTTAGATAAAATAATATATCATTTTCCAGGAGGACCTGGTGCATATGATTCTAAAATGAGTAAAATGATGGTTTTTTGGAATCATATAAATAAAATTATAGCTGTAAGTCCATCTGATGTATATGATACTGAAAAGATGAAATATTTATTATATTCATCAAAAATGAATAATTTTAATATTGAAATTATTGGATTAAATAAACAATTCATATTTTTATCAAAGATATTATGGTTTAAAGAATATTTAGAAAAATTACCTGTCGCTATAAATCCAATTATCTGTTTTACAGATGCATATGATGTATTTTATGTAGATTCTTTAGATATTATTAAATATAAATTTTTATCATTTGGTTCTGATATTGTATGGTCTGTAGAAAGATGGTATAGTCATCAACTTAAAATTGATAAACAATTTTATGATGATTTAGGTAAAAGTGATTACAAATATATAAACACAGGAACATTTATAGGTTTCAAGAACAGTTTATTAAAATTATTAAATGATATTGTCTTGAGTATTAAAGATAATGGTTTCTTAAAAGAACTTAGTGATGAAGGATGGGAAGTAGATTCAGATTATGTAGATCAAACAATTATTTCTCATCATTTAGCAAAAAACTGGAATAAGTATAACATTAGGTTGGATTACGAATGTGATATTTTTTATATTCCGTGTGGAGATTGGGATGATATAGATAAATATATTGATATGGAATTAAAAAATACAATAACTGGCAAAAAACCAAGTGTTATACATGTATGTTGGAAATCAAAATATGAGCATATACTGATAAAGCTATTTAACTATAAGTACAAATATATAGAAAATACTATTTTTAAAAATAGAAAATATTCATGGGAAGATAGTTCTATAATATTTTTAGAAAATGGGATAATGGATGCATTTGGGAAAGGAACTTATACACAATTAGATACATATAAATTTAAGGCTCATATGGGAAACAGAAATCATTTATTATTATTTAATAATGATTATACTGAATTTACATCAACAAGATTAGATGATTATCAAATAGTAAAAGGAAAATTATTATAATATATTCTAAATAATAATAATGTTAATAAATAATTTAATTTACATTATTATTAAAGACATTTTTTAGGGTTTCTTGATACAGGCGGTATATCAACATTTCTATTCAGAAATTATGAATTATCAAAAGAATTAGGCTATAAATTTATAGAAAATAAAGACCTTGATTATTTGGATAAAAAAGTAATATTATTTATTGGTAATGATTATTGGAAAAATAAAATATATTTATTTAATTATATTGATAAAAAATTTGAATTTATAACCAGAATACCAAAAAACCTGAACTCTTATACACCTTTAGACATTTAAAACGCCGATTATTTTATAAATTATTTTCTTTTATAAAATTAGTTATATATATGCCATTACCAATATGAACGTTACCATCACTTAAATCTTTTCTTAAATATCCATTTTCATCTATATAATTATTATAAATATCAAAGAATATATATTTTTTTTCAATACATTTTTCTTTTAATTTTTCATTAAAATATAAAGCATAGTGTTTTCGTTCTTCATCTGTTCCCAAATATGGATATTCAGGATTTTCAGCAGTATTATATTTTTGAATAGGTGGAACAACATTATAAACACATATATTTTTAAGTTTAATTTGTGAAATGGATACATTTAATTCAATTGCTTCAAAATAATTATCAATAATATCGTTTATAATATCTTGATATATTGTTGTTTCTGTTATGTGTTTATGGATATGACATCTACAATCTATTTCACCTAAACAAAAAACAATAGTGTCGCCATCTTTAATATTAAAGTTGCGAATATCGCATCTATTTAATTTTTCTTTCCCAAAACTATAACATAAAACTGGTCCTAAATGATGATGTATTGTTCCAGTCCAACCATTAGTGGAATGACTATCTCCAATTGTATGAATTGACATATATATATATTTATATAATTTTTTATTTAGTAAATAATATATAGAATTATGAAACATAAGAGCGAAGATTATAAATTAAGTGCTGTTGAATATTATTTAGTAGAAGACAAATCACAAGAAGAAGTTTGTAAAATATTCAAATGTTCTCCAAGAAGTTTAATGAGATGGGTTGAAAAATATAACAATGATGGTGAAATTAAAAGATATAATAAGAAACCAGTAGCATATAAAATTACAAAAGACCAGGTAAAGTATGCATTGAAAGAAATAAATAAAAATAAAACTATTACTATGGACGATTTACTTTCAAAGATAAAAAGCAATTACCCTTCATTTGATTTATCATCACGACAATTAAGCAGAGTAGTAAAAAATAATAATATTACATTAAAAATTACAAGAATTAGACACGAACCCATTAAACGATTTGGAAAAGATATTGATATAAATTCAAAAATTAAAGACTTTTATGATGAAGTAAAGAAATACAAATTAGATGATATTATTTGTATTGATGAAACAAGCATAAAATCTTTACAAAAACGAAATCATTGTTATAATGAAATTGGAAAGCGTTGTGTAATAAAAACACAATCGCAAGAAGTATTCAAAAAATATACAGGAATATTTGCTATTTCAACAAATGGAGTATTAGGTTGGGATTTGTATGAAAAAAGTGGAATAAATACAGATAGATTATATGAGTTTTTAGAAACACATATAACAAGTAAATACAATAATAAATTAATTATATTGGATAATGCGAGTAGTCATAGAAGCGATAAAATAAAAGATTTAGTAAATAAAAATAATAAAATATTGTATTCCGTTCCATATCAACATTTTACAAATAGTATTGAAAATTATTTTAGTATGTTAAAATCAAGATTACAAAAGTTAGATGGATTAACACACGAAAAACTAAAAGAAAATATAACAAATGTTATAAGAGGAGTACCAAAAGAAAAGTATGAAAATATATTTAAAGGGGCATATAATAGAGATGTTGTATATGTAAAAAATAAAACAAGAAAGCAAAAATTAAAAAATTATAAAGAGTAGAATAATCGGCGTTTTAAATGTCTAAAGGTGTAAAATGATTAAGAATAAACATAATTTTTGTATAGTAGAAGTCTTATTTGAAGATAAAAAAGAGAAATTTTTATTTGACACAGGGGCAACTCTAATAAGAAATAATAAAAATTATGCAATATCTTTTTTAGATGGAATAGTTTTTGATAAATTGGTTAAAAAACATAAAGTAATTCCTAATTATGATTCTGATGGTAGTCCGTGTATTATAATTAAAAAAATAATAATATTTAATAAGATAATAAGAAATGTTAAATTTTTAAGAAGAGGTAATAATAACTTTATTAAGTGGATGTCGCAAATTACTGGTGTTAAACATATTGGTGGTAATATATTAAAGAAATTTAAACTTGTAGCTGATTTCAAAAATGAATTATTTTATATATGATCTTGGAACACAACATTGACATAATGCAATACCTTCCACAATATAAGGATTGTTGCATAATATATCATATTCTTTTTTCCTTTTCATAAACATATTAGCATATTGTAAGTACTCATATTCATTCATAATATTTTTTTTAACTAATTGTTCTAGTATATTAAGAGTGATTACAAGCTGCTCATTATAATTATGATTTAATTCTTGAAGTGCATCAAAAGTTTTTGTATCGAAAGAATAATAAATATCTCTAATAATATGACCAATTATTATTCCCGCTTCATAAAAATCTTTTTTATTATCATTTAATTTTAGTTTTTCTTCAAGTTCAAGTATTTTAGTATCAGCTATCATAATAGCAATCTTGAAACTAACTAGTATTTTAGTATTATGATCCATTTCTTATTTATATTATTATTTATTTAATGATAATATAATGATTTCAATTTTTATCGGGAAAACAAAGTTTTCCTGATAAATAAGACTGCACCTCATTATAGAAAAATCATAGATTTTTCTATAAGAGTTTGCACAATTTTTACTATACTATGTAATGTAAAACATTGCTTGTTCAATTTCTTTACATAATTAAATATAAATAATTTTTCTAGAATATATTTTTCTAATAATTTAATAAAATTGTTTTGTATAGAGATATATTTCATGAGATCTCTCTCTCTGGGATAAAAAAGTGGATATCCATTAATTAAATTAAATAAGGCTAAACTATTTAAAGATGTATATCCATATAATAATATAGATGGAGTATAAATGTAAAGTATGTGTAAAGGATTATAGTTCTTATAAATCTTTATGGAACCACACCAAGAAATTTCATAAACCAGAGTCAGCAGGAAGTCAGCTAAAAGTAAGCAAAAAGTCAGCTGAAAGTCAGCAGCAAGTTAAAACAGTATTGGATTGTAAATACTGTAATAAATCTTATACTCATAAACAAAGTAGGTGGCGGCACGAGAAGATATGTAAAATTAATAATACTGTAATAATAAAACAAGAGACTAAACGACCAATTGTATCACAAATTAATAATATAAATAATCAATTGATAAATATTATAATTGATAAGACTAAAATTATTGAAAAACTTAAAAAAACATCAAAACCATTAGAAATTATTAAGGAAAATAGAATTGAAGGAAAGTTAATATTAAATGATGTTATTATATTATCAAGAGTAGAAGATAATTATATAAATGCTACTCAACTATGCAAAGCAGGCAATAAAAAATTTAATGATTGGGTTAGATTAAATTCATTTGGTGAATTAATTAATGAATTAGAGTGTGAAACGGGAATCCCCGCATCACAATTAATAGATGTTAAAAAAGGTAATAGTAGTGAATTTATTCAAGGTTCATGGGTACATCCAGATTTAGCCATACAATTAGCTCAATGGATATCACCAAAGTTTGCATTAATGGTAAGTAAATGGATAAGAACATTATTTACAACTGGTACTGTAGAGATCAATAAAGAGTTAATAGATGAAATAAAAATAAAAGATAAAAAAATTAAATTATTACAAGATACATATATGAAAAAACATAAAAGGATAGAATACATTGATAGAAATGTAATATATATATTAACTACAGAAGACCATAAAAAAAGACGCTTGTATATCATTGGTAAAGCTATAAATTTAAAAGTCAGATTAGGTAGTTATAATAAAACACAAGAACATGAGGTTGTATATTATAAAGCTTGTAAAACTGAAGATGATATGAATATTATTGAAAATATGGTATTAAATAAATTAAAAGAATATAAAGAAAAAGCTAATAGAGATAGGTTTATATTACCAATTGATAAAGATATTAAATTATTTACAGATATTATAGATAAATCTATAGAATTTTTCTAATAATTTAATAAAATTATTTTGTATAGAGATATATTTCATGAGATCTCTCTCTCTGGGATAAAAAAGTGGATATCCATTAATTAAATTAAATAAGGCTAAACTATTTAAAGATGTATATCCATATAATAATATAGATGGAGTATAAATGTAAAAGTATGTGCGAAGGATTATAGTTCTTATAAGTCTTTATGGAACCACACCAAGAAATTTCATACTGTGAAGACTGCGAAAGACTGTATTACGACTGTAAAACAGCAGGATTTGACTGCGAATAATAATATATGTAAATATTGTAATAAAAAATTTACAAGAAAAAATAATATGAATGTTCATATAAATAAAAGTTGTAAAGAACGAAAAAATGAGGTCAATAAATTAAAAGAAGAATTAGCAATAATAAAACAGGACCCTAAAGAGACTAAAGGACCAATAGGATCTAATATCACTAATAATATAAATAAAGGCATAATAAACAATAATAATACAACAAATATAATAAAGTTTGGTAGTGAGGATATAATAAATATATTAACAAAAAAACAAATAGCAAAGATATTAAACAGCAGATATCAGGCGATAGAGGAGTCAATAAGAACAGTACATTTTAATAAAAGTTTACCAGAGTATCAGAATATAAAGATAAAAAATTTGAGAAGTAATATGGCATTAATTCACGATGGTAAAAATTTCAATGCGACAAATCAGTATAATGCGGTATACGAGTTAATAGATAATCACGTGTATGTGATAACACAATTATTAGAGGAGGCCAAGGTAGATATATCAGAGAAGACAGTAGAGAAGTTAGGAGAGTTAATAGCGAAACTGGAGGATGATTATAATAAATTTATAGACGAGTCATCAAATAGGAGATTTAAGAATTATAAAGAGTATAAGATAGATAGCGTAAAAACAATGATGTATAACGAGGGAAATAAAGACAAACCCTAATCGGTTTTTTATAAAAATAGATAAAAAGTAATTATTATTAATAATTGAGTAAATGATAATTGATCTTAATATTTTAATAGCATATTTAGCAACAAGTATATCACTAATAGGGAGGCTAATATTTATGTATTTATTATATAGTAAAAAATCGACAAATGTGTATTCACTAATATTTTCGATAATAAATATAGTATCATCATCATTATGGATAATATATAGCCAAATGATATTAGATACACCATTGTTAGTGAGAGGTTCATCAGATTTAGTATTATTTACAATATCATCATCTTATATAATGTATAATAGAATATATAGCGAGAATCAATCAAATGATATTTTATAAGAATTGTCCATATAAGGCGGCGAATGCATATGAGCCGCCTATATCGAGTCATTATTGTAAAACTTATTAGTAGAATTTGCATTATAAGGCGCCTAACTTGAGATATTGTTTTAGAACTTATTAATTTGAGTCATTATTGTAGTTAGATAAGAGTAATATTAAGATGAATCAGAATCAATATCTGAAGAGTTATTAGGTGAAGTTGTATTATTAGGTGAAGTTGTATTATTAGGTGAAGTTGTATTATTAGGTGAAGTTGTATTATTAAGTGGAGAAGTATTATTAATTTTAGTAGTTTTTTTAATACATCTTCTAATGTGAACAGTAAGAGATTTTTTATTAGTACCAATGAAGTTATTACAATGAGAACATTTAAGAGATTTAGTTTGGTCAAAAGTGAATTTAGTAGATAGGAATTCATTAAGAGACCGTAGTTCCATTTCTTCAACAAACTGTAGAGTTTTTTTATGAGATTCTTTAATATGAGTAATAGCGAGAGTTCTTTTGTTAATAAAAGCGAGATAGTCAGTATTAAGCTGTTGGATAGTTTTAGGAGAGATAGTGATTTCATTTTTATTAAAAGTATTAAGACGAGCGTGAAGAGCGTCAATAATATCAACAGCAGATTTAATTTTATCTTCATCATAATTCATATTGTGAATATATACCATAATATTATTATTTTCATTAATATCAATTTGGAAGTTATGTTTTTTGCTAATACCAGTGGAGATAGATAAGAAAATACCAGATATTTTATGTTCATTAATGTCTCTAATAAATTTATTAATTTCTTCAGTAGGGATATTTCTATTATAATCTTTAATTTCAAAAAGAATAGGTGTTTTATCAGTACGAGACATAATAAAATCACCAGATTTATTTTCTTGAGCAGTTCTATTAATTTCAGCACGTGGATAAATAGTATTAAGAATAGATTCGATACGATTTTCAGCAAGAGCGCCTTTGAATGAAGAGTTTTTATATTTATCTAAGAAAACAGATAATTCAGTAGTTAATTTATCTTGTGTAATATAATTTTTATTAGCAATTGTTTTAATATCATTAATATTATCATTAAGTCTAGATTCAGTACAAGTGATATAGGTAATAAGATTTTTTTCTATGTTACTGAAAAGACTATTATATTTATCTTCAAGATGTGTAGTTTGATTAGATTGACGAATATCATTATAGAATGATTTAATTAGTGTTTCATATTGAGTATAATATAGATTGTTATTGGTAGGAATAATTTCTTTAATAATTTTTTGCGTTTCTTTATCAAATTTATCAATAACATTATACATATTATCACTTTCGTGTTTATCAATAAGTTGTTTAAGATCAGATAAGTAATCTTTTTTAACTTCATATAGTTTATTAATAATATGTTCAACCATATTAGTATTCATTTCTTTTATAGTTAGTGTTTTAGTAGAATTATCAATAATTATTGTTTTAAGTTGTTCTTTTATAACTGATAATTCTTGAGATTGATCTGATAGTTTTTTATTTAATTTTTGTGTCATACTATTTGTAATATTTCCTAACAGATTTTTAGTAAGTTCTTCTAAAAAATCTACAAATAATTCACTCATCATATCAAAATCATAATTTGGATTTTTATTATAAAAGTCAACGACTTTCTTATTACATGTTCTATATTCTTCAGCTTGCATTATATATTTTATATGATATATTTTTAAATATTTTTGTATCAATTTTTATAAGTATAAAAAATATTACTATAATTGTGTAGCTTTTTTTATAATTGATAAAAAAGCTACAAAAAAATCTCATATAATAATGAAAAAATCAAAAGAGATTACATATTAGAAACTATTGAAGAAACTAACTAACAATTTAATTAAAAATTACTATTTTAATTATATTATTATGAGAAAATCAGAAGAGATTACATATTAGAAACTATTGAAGAAACTAAGTAATAATATAATTAAAAATTTCTATTTTAATTATATTATAATGTGAAAATCATAAGAGATTACATATTAGAAACTATTGAAGAAACTAACTAATAATTTAATTAAAAATTACTATTTTAATTATATTATAATGAGAAAATCAGAAGAGATTACATATTAGAAACTATTGAAGAATCTAACTAACAATTTAATTAAAAATTACTATTTTAATTATATTATTATGAAAAGATCAAAAGAGATTACATATTAGAAACTATTGAAGAAACTAACTAACAATTTAATTAAAAATTACTATTTTAATTATATTATAATGAGAAAATCAGAAGAGATTACATATTAGAAACTATTGAAGAAACTAACTAACAATTTAATTAAAAATTACTATTTTAATTATATTATAATGAGAAAATCAGAAGAGATTACATATTAGAAACTATTGAAGAAACTAAC
>Ga0214921_10011487_pt1 | contig 10752 bp, 12 predicted proteins | sample LL1505_MetaG_FD_177992 | JGI IMG/M metagenome (GOLD analysis project Ga0214921, IMG submission 177992) | Freshwater microbial communities from Lake Lanier, Atlanta, Georgia, United States - LL-1505 | ecosystem: Environmental > Aquatic > Freshwater > Lake | place: USA: Georgia | collected...
TTTTGGAGCGGTAATAAATGAAAAAAATTAAAATCACAATCACAGGCGCCCATGGAAGAATGGGAAAAATTCTAATTAAAAGAATATCCAAAAAAAAAAATCTAAAACTATTTAGCTTAACGGATTTAAAATCTGAAAAAAATATAAATGGGATTAAGACGCAAAAAAATAACCTAGAGGCCTTTAAAAAAACAGATGTTATTATTGATTTTTCAAGACCTAAAGCTTCCCTTGAAATTTTAAATTATGCAAAAAAATTAAAAAAAAGGGTTGTGATCGGAACAACGGGTTTTACTAAACAGCAGAATAATTTAATTAAAAAATGCTCGAAAAAAATTGCTATATTTAAGTCTGGCAATATGAGTTTGGGTATTAATCTTCTAGAGTATATTGTTAATATTCTCTCAAAAAAGATTCCTAATGATTATCAGATTGGGATTAACGATGATCATCATAGAAAAAAAGTTGATTACCCATCAGGAACGGCATTGATGTTAACAAATGCAGTATCTAAAGGTAAAAATAAAAATCTAAAATCAATAAAAGGGAAAATCTTTTTAAACAAAAAAGGTAATTTACAAAAAAATAAAGTTAATTTTTTTATTACAAGAAAAGGAAATACAATTGGCAAACATTCCGTGATTTTTAATAATAAGATAGAAAATATAGAATTAAAACATACTGCCTTTTCGAGAGAACTCTTTGCTGATGGGGCATTAAATGCTGCTATATGGATAAGTAAAAAGAATAAAGGCTTATTTAATATGCAGGATATGTTTAATTTGAAATAAATTTTATAAAAATCTTCAAATAATTTTGAATGCTACTAAATAAAAATAAAGCTTTTCAGCTTATTAATTTACTAAATAAATCAATAAAAAATCCAAAAACATCTTTAAAATACAGAAATCAATTTACTTTACTAACTTCTGTTGTTCTTTCAGCACAATGTACGGATGTTAATGTAAATAATGTAACTAAAAACATATATAAAAAATATTATACTCCTAAACATTTTACAGACCTTGGAATAAATAAAATAAGAAATCTTATTAAAAGTATAGGACTATTTAATAATAAAGCTAAAAATTTATACTACTTGTCTAAAATTTTATTAGAGAAGTATAGAAGTAAAGTCCCAAATAAATTTGAAGAACTAATAAATCTTCCTGGGGTTGGCAGAAAAACAGCAAACGTTGTTTTAAATGCTGCTTTTAATAAACCAACTATAGCTGTGGATACTCACGTCTTTAGAGTGGGAAATAGAACAGGTCTTTCTAATGGAAAAAATCCTGAGCAAGTTGAAAATCAACTTTTAAAAATATTACCTAAAAAGCATATAAAAAATGCCCACCACCTAATACTCTTACATGGAAGATATATATGTAGAGCTAGAAATCCATTGTGCAAAAAGTGTATTATTAATAAAATTTGCCTATACAAAGGAAAAAATGAATAAAAAAATATTAGGTATAGGCAATGCAATTGTTGATATACTTGCAAAAGTAGATGAAGAATTTTTAAAAGAAAGAAATCTTGTTAAAGGTTCTATGAAACTCATTAATAAATCTGAATTTGAAGATCTTAACAAAAATATTAAAATTGAAAAAATTATAGCGGGAGGTTCTGTTGCTAATACTATGGCTGGGATTGCTCACCTTCAAGGAAAACCATCTTTTATCGGAAAAATTAGTGCTGATAATTTTGGAGAGATATATAGAAAAAGTCTTCAGGATATAAATGTAAATTTTTCTTATCTTGAAAAAGATGAAGATTTATCAACAGGAGCTTCTATTATTTTAATTACTCCAGACTCAGAAAGAACCATGTGCACTTATCTTGGAATATCCTCTCATCTCTCAGCGAATGATATAAATGAGAATAATATTATGGATCATGAATTAATATTTTTAGAAGGCTACCTTTGGGACAAGGGAATAAGTGAAAAAATGTTTAAACATGCAATAAATATAGCAAAGAAAAATAAGATCAAAATCGCAATGAGCTTATCTGATATCTTTTGTGTTGCTAGACACAAACAAGATTTTTATGACCTACTTGAGAATGACTTAGATATATTAATAGGAAATGAAAATGAAATAAATGAGTTAGCAAATAAAAAAAAATTATTAGATTCTATAAATCAATTAAAAAAAGTGAATAAATTAATAGTAATTACAAGAAGCGAAAACGGAAGTATGGCTATTAAAAATAATGAAATTATAAATTGCAATAGCACAAAAGTAAGCAAAATATCAGATCTTACAGGTGCGGGAGATTTGTTTGCCGCAGGATTTTTAAAAGAATATTTAGATAATTCTAATATTAAAAAATGCCTAGAAACTGGATCTATATTAGCCTCAAAGATAATCCAAAAAATTGGAGCAAGATTAGAATAGATAATTTATTTAGATAAATAATATAAAGAGTTTTTTTCTATAATAAATTTATTATCTTTAAAGATTTTATTTATTTTTTTTCTTAATCGATGCAAATGAGTCTCGAACGCATGACTTTCTAAATCTGAACTACGATTCCATATATTTTTTAATAAAAAAGATTTCGCTAAACCATTATTCTTATTCAGAACTAATATTAATTCTAATTCTTTTTCTGTAAGTTTAGCTTTAATTTTATTCTTTATAATAACTCTTTGATTTGAGTCTATTTCGTAATCATTAATAACAATTTTAGATTTTTTAAAAAAGTTATACTTTGTAACTAAAATATTTAATATTTCTTTAAAAGACAAAACTTCTATTGGGACAAACAAGGAAACGTGAAAATCTAATAAGGTAAATTTATTTTTTATTAAAAAATCTTTATTCTTTAATAAAAAAATGGTTGGTATATTGTCTAAAAAAAATCTTTTTACTATTGTTAATTCTAATTTTTCAACAAAGATAATTCTGACTAAAAGATCTTTATTGTTATATTTTAATTTTTTATCCGAACTAATAATGTAATTTAAATTCAACTCATTTAATAAATCAGAAAAAGAGTGTGATCCAATAATATGTAGATGAATATTATCCATAAATAAATATATTATATATTTAATATGATTATTGTAAAAAAGTCTGGTTATTTAAAGTATAAAAATCTTAAATTTCGGTGCGCGTTAGGAAAGGCAGGAATTAAAAACAAAGAAAAAGAAGGTGATAACATAACTCCTCAGGGAATATTTAAAATAACAAAAATTTATTACAGACCGGATAAAATTAGAAAAATTAAAGCTTTTATTAAACTTATTAAAATTAAAAAAAATATGGGATGGTGCGATGACTCAAAAAGTAATCATTATAATAAACAAATAAAATTACCAAATAAGTTTGGTTATGAAAGACTTCATAGGAATGATAGCCTATATGACATAATTTTAGTTTTAAATTACAATACTAATCCTACTATCGAAAGAAAAGGTAGCGCAATTTTTATACATGTTTCAAAAAAATCATACAAAAAAACAAAAGGGTGTATAGCTCTAAAAAAAGAGCACTTATTGAAACTGATACCTTTAATTAAAAAAAATACTAAAATTAAAATTAATTAGTACGATCACCAAATATAGCAGATCCAATTCTAACAAAAGTAGAACCATATTCAACCGCTCTCAAATAATCGCCACTCATACCCATGCTAAGTTCTGAGAAATTATTTTTTTCCGCAAGATCTTTTAATATTTTGAAACATTCGGATGAGTTTTCATTTAATGGTGGTATGCACATTAAACCAACAATATCCAAGGAAGTATTGATTCTACAAAATGAAATAAATTCAGTTAATTTATTTAAAGAGACTCCTGATTTTTGCACTTCATTACCAAAATTAACTTGAATAAAATACTTAGCTTTAATGTTATTTTTTTTTTCTTCTTTATCTAATAGTCGCGCTAACTTTTCTGTATCCAATGAATGGATATATGAGAAAATTTGAAGTGCCTCTTTGATTTTATTTGATTGCAGTTTACCCACTAAATGAATTTTTATATTAGCATTTATTTTCTTTTCATTGCTCCATTTTAATAATGCTTCATTAACTCTATTTTCACCAAAATGAATATGCCCAGAATCTAGAATGGGTCGAATATAATTCAAATTAAAGGTTTTAGAGACAGCAATTAAATTAACATTTTTTTCATTAGAAATATTTTTTATTTGAATTAAAATGTTATTTAAGTTTTTTAAAATATCCATGCTAACAAACAAATTTAATCATAATAATTTTTTTTTTACTGATCACTTAAATGAATTGATCGAATATAATATAAAAAAATTCAAAAATTTAAGTATAATTTTCAAAAATAATTATAATCAAGATTTTAATCTTGAAAACTTTATTAAAATTAAAAACTTTTGTGCAAAAAATAAAATTAAATTATACATAATGGATGACTTTAAGACAGCAATAAAACTTAAAACAAATGGGATATATTATTCATCTACAAATAATAAAATTGATGTACCTTATAAAAACTCATTTAAAATTATTGGCTCAGCACACTCACAAAGAGAATACTATTTCAAAAAAAAACAGGGATGTGAGTATATATTTTTGTCACCTCTATTCGAAAACAAAAAATATTCAAAAAATAAACTGTTAGGTGTAAATAAATTTAATTTGATAAGCAATAAATGGACGACAAAATTAGTAGGGCTTGCTGGTATAAACGAAAAAAATTATAAAAAAGTCTTTATGACTAGATGTGTTTCAATAGCTTTTAATTCATGGATTGTAAGCCAGAAAATAAAAAAGCCCGCACATATATAATGTACGGGCTTTTTATTTATAACTAAATTTTTAAATTTAATTAAAATCTAGTTGATAATTTAACTGCTACGATTTCTCCTTTACCGTCAGCACCGGCTGTTCCTGCTACTCCTTCAGCTTCTCTGTACTGAATTTGAGCAGTTACTGCACCTAGATTGTAACCAATTGCGTAATGATTAACTTTTTCATCTGCGTAACCAGCTATGTTAGTTTTAGCTACTGATCTTGTATAACCAACAGAAAGATCTTTGGTAAGAGCGTAAGCTGCTCCAAGAGATTTTCCAGTTAGCGAATGATTCGCTCCAGTAGTAGCTGTTGGTGTAGCACCTGTAGTAATGTTCTGACCATCTACTTTGATGTAGTCACCAGCAACTGTTATAGCACCAGCATTATATTTAACGGAAGTTCTATATCCATTTGGATCTTTAGCCGTTGCATCAATTGTAGCGCCTGCTGAAGGTCTGTCTTGTCTAGAAACACCTAACATAACATCTAAACCTGCAACACCAAGATCACCTCTTGCTGTAATTTCAAGTTTGCTGTTCGCGTTTGTGTCAGCAGCACTTGTCATAGTGTGACCTGTATCATTTGTTCCAGCACCATTTTTATCTGGGTTTGGTACAAATGTTCCTGACAATCTCATTGGGCCAAAATTATGGCTTATTCCAACTCCAAAACCAGAAGTGTTCAGAGATGTTGGATAAAGTTGAGATTTGTTTCCAATACCTTGTCCACCTAAATATCCCCAACCAACTAAGTTTGTAAATGTTACATCCGTGTTTGGTACGTGGTCATTGCTAATGCTCACATATGAATCCTTATTGTAAAAGAAATCAATGTAAACATTTTCGTTAGCGGCGTTTGCAGAATCATCAGATCCTGTTCCACCTAAACTTTCTCCACCTTCAAGCTCCCAAGAAAAACCAGCAGCATAATCCATGCCATTTGATAATTTTCCTTTGTTAGCTATATTGATTTGAGTTTCTCTTCCAACTGCTCGGTAAGATCCACCTGCTGTAGCACTTGAAGTTACTGCATGGTATGCAAGATCTAAATTTCCACTTACTGTTGTTTGTGCAACAGATGCAGAAGTTAAACCTAAACCAAACAATGAACCAGCTAATGCTGTTACTATTTTGTTTTTCATAGTTTACCTATTTTTGTTATTGTTATTTGAGCTAAAATAAAAATTTTTTAGCAACACAGAGCTAAATTACAGACTTTCATCATTAAAAAGTAGATTTTCTAATTTTTTAATCTACAATTTTTAATATTGTTGCATTATTGCAACATATGTTTATATAGTATAAAATAATGTTAAATTATATAAGATTATACATATATATCTAATGGTTTTTTAAATTTAATGAATTTTAAGCATAAAATTAAAGTATTATTTATTTTAGTTCTGTTTCTATCTAATTGCGCCAAGACTGATCCTGTAACAGGTGAAAAAATCTTAATTGAAACTAATCCACAGGTAAAGGCAAAAAAATTTGTGGAAGAAGGGGGTGGTATATTTGGAAACATTACAAAGGGTGGGGTTGGAGGCCAAACTGCTCCTAGTTTTGCAAATTCAAATGTTTTGTGGAGGGCATCCCTAAAATCATTAGAATTTTTACCCTTAGTAAATACTGATTACACAGGTGGAATTATAATTTATGATTGGTATTCACAAGAAAGCAACTCTCAAGAACAAATAAAAATTTCAGTTAGATTTTTGTCCGATGAATTAAAATCAGATTCTATATTAGTCATAGCTCATAAAAGAAATTGTGAAAATATAAACAAATGCTCAAACCTTAAAGTTGAACAAAAATTTATAGATACCATAAAAGAAAATATCATAAATACGGCACGAAGTTTAAAAATTGAGGAAGCAAAAAAAATTAAGAATTAATTTATGAAGGATGCAAAACTATAATCCTTTATCCGTAGAAGAAAAATGGCAAAATTTCTTAGAAAAAGAAAAGATATTTAGCACCAAAAAAAATAAAGATAAAAAATTTTATTGTTTAGAAATGTTTCCATATCCTTCTGGAAATATTCATATGGGTCACGTTAGAAACTATACCCTTGGTGATGTTATAGCTAATTTTAAAAGATTAAATGGCTATAACGTTTTACATCCAATGGGCTGGGATGCTTTTGGTTTGCCAGCAGAAAATGCAGCAATACAAAATAATCTACATCCAAAAGATTGGACTTTAAAAAATATTTCTACAATGAAATTACAATTAAAGCGCTTAGGACTCTCGATTGATTGGGATAGGGAAATATCTACTTGCGACAAGTCTTATTATAAACACCAACAAATTTTATTTTCTCTACTTTTTAAAAAAGGAATTGCTTATAAAAAAAAAAGTTATGTAAATTGGGACCCTATAGACAATACAGTTCTTGCAAACGAACAGGTAATTGATGGTAAGGGGTGGAGATCCGGAGCAATCGTTGAGAAAAAAGAATTAAGTCAGTGGTTCTTAAATATTACAAAATATTCTGATCAATTGTTAAAATCTCTTGATGATTTAAAAGGTTGGCCAGAAAAAGTAAGATTGATGCAAAAAAACTGGATTGGAAAATCTGTAGGTTGCGAGATTGATTTTATTTCTGATTTTAAAAATACTAAAATTAGAATTTTCACAACGCGACCTGATACAATTTTTGGAGCTTCGTTCATTGCCATTTCTCCAGATCATCCTTTTACTGAATGTTTACAAAATGAAAAAAATTTTCAAGATTTTAAGAAACTTGCTTTAAAAAATATTGGCACAGAATCTTCTTTGTCTAAAAATGAAAAATTAGGTTTTAAAACACAATTTTTTGTATCACATCCTTTTTTAAATAAAAAAATACCACTCTATGTAGCTAATTTTATATTAATGGATTATGGAACTGGGGCAATATTTGGTTGCCCAGCACATGATCAGAGAGATTTGGAATTTGCTAAAAAATATGGCCTAGAAATTATTCCCGTTGTAAGTCCTAATAAGTCTAAATCTATTATAATTAGCGACACAGCATACACTGAAGATGGTTATATTATTAATTCAGATTTTCTTAATGATTTAAGTGTTGAGAATGCAAAAAAATATGTGATTGAAAAAATAGAGAGCAAAGGAATAGGAAATTCTAAAACAATTTATCGTCTTAAAGATTGGGGAATATCTAGACAAAGATATTGGGGATGTCCAATCCCAATTATGTATAGAGAAGATGGTAAAGTTATTTTGGTTCCTGAAAAAGATCTACCCATAGAACTACCTGACGATATAGACTTTAGCAAACCAGGAAATCCATTAGAAAATCACCCCACATGGAAATATACAAAATGCCCAGAAACTGGAATGAAAGCTATTCGTGAAACCGACACGCTTGATACATTTGTAGATTCTTCTTGGTATTTTCTTCGCTTTTGTTCTCCAAAAGCAAATGAAACGCCTTTAGACATAGATGAGGCTAATTATTGGATGCCAGTAGATCAATATATTGGTGGCGTTGAACATGCCATACTTCATCTCTTATATTCAAGATTTTTTACTTTAGCGCTACAAGATGAATTTAAATTAAAAGTTTCTGAGCCTTTTGAAAATCTTTTTACTCAAGGAATGGTGTGTCATCCAACCTTTAAAACAGAAAAAGGAAAATGGGTTTTTCCAAAAGAAGTTCTTGAAAAAGATGGATCTTATTTTTTAGATAATAAAGAAAAAGTTTTAAAAGGAGATAGTCAGGCTATGTCTAAGTCTAAGAAAAACATTGTTGATCCTGATGATATTATTAAGATTTATGGAGCAGATGCTGTAAGATGGTTCATTTTATCAGATAGTCCTCCAGATCGAGATATTCAATGGAGCGAAAGTGGAATTCAAGGCGCATTTAAATACATACAAAAAATTTGGCGTGTTTGTGAAAAAATAAAAATTTATGAAAAAGAAAAAGAAGAAACTAATAATAATTTTTTAATCAAAACTAATATTCTAATAAAAGAAATCACAGAATGTATAGAAAAATTTCATATTAATGTTGCTGTTGCCAAACTTTATGTATTTTTAAATAACCTTAATGAAGAAATTGATAAGAAGACTTTGGATAAAGATTTTATAGCGGAATCATATAAAAAATATTTAATTATTATATCTGCGTTCATCCCATATATCGCAAATGAATGTTGGGAAATAATAACTAAAAAAAATGATTTAACTGCGCAAGAGTGGCCAAAAATACAAAATAATCTAATACAAAAAGATTACTTCGATGTTGTAATACAAATAAACGGTAAAAAAAGAGCAATTATCAACGCTATTAACAATGAAAATGAAGAAAGTATTTTTAGTAAATCCTTAGCAATTAAAAATATTAAAGTTATATTAGAAGAAAAAAATATAATAAAAAAGATTTTTATAAAAAACAAATTACTTAATATTGTGACTAATGATTAATAAATTTTTTCTAGTTCTCATAATATCAGTCATTTTATCTCATTGTGGTTTTTCACCTATTTATACTGGAAACACTAAACAAGTAGTTATTTCTAAATCTGAAATAGTGGGTGACAAAGATCTGGCTTTTGATCTAGAACAAAAATTAAATTTTAAAAAAGATGAAAAAAATTTGAATGCATTTATATTCAAAGCTCAAATCTATGATACGACTGAAAATTCTCTTGTCGACACAAGGGGTATTGCTACAGAAGAAATTATTAAGTTAACAGTAAGTTATCAATTTCAAGATAAAAATGGAGTTGTTATTTACCAAGATGCTATAACTAAAGACAAAAGAGTTTCTGTTACTGACAATTTATCAAATAATGTTATAATAAAAAATAACGAAAAAAGATTATTATTAGATTCTATAATTCAAAATATCTTATTCAAATCTAGAGTCTCATTAAATTAGTTTAAATGCTCTTAAAATCACAAGAGATAAGCCTAAAAAAAAGGGATTTTTTTAAAAAAAAAGTAATTCTTTTGTTCGGCGAAAATCAAGATTTAATTAATGACTTAAATCAACAAATTACATCTAAATTTTCAGAAGAAGAAAAAATCTCAAAATCTTTTTTTGAAGAGGATTTAGTTAAGAATCCAGAAAATATTATTAGTTATTATCTTAATGGATCATTATTTGATGATAATAAAAATATCTCGATAATTAAAAACTGTTCTGACAAAATATTAGAGATTGTTAATAAAATAAAAAATAATATTGATGATAATATTATTATTCTGAACTCTGAAATACTTCTAAAAAATTCTAAACTAAGACAATTTGGAGAATATGATAAATTAGCTATTTGCATTCCTTGCTACCAAGAGACTAAATTTGATATAAAAAAATTTCTTACACAGCAACTCCAGATAAATAATATTCAATTATCAGATTCACAAAGTGAAACTATTACTAACTCATCATCCTTGAAAAGATCGAAGATTAAAGAAGCAATAGAAAAGTTAAATCTATATAAAAGTTCAGGAAAAATAACAGATCAGATCATTGACGAAATTTGTACTGATGTGGATTTAAAAAAAAATGATGAAATTATTGATATTTTATTGTCTAAAAATGAAAAAAATATTAATGAGTTCATATCTAATATGTCTAATTATGAAAAAAATTTTATAGAAATAATTATTATTCTTAGGTCGTTTATAATTAAAATCCTTGATATACAAAAAAATAAAAAAAATCTTTCAATTGATGAAAGAATCGAAAAACATAAGCCTCCTATTTTTTGGAAAGATAAAGATAGAATAAAAAATATCTTAAAAATTTGGAATACTAATAATCTTGAAAAATTTCTTATTAATTTGAATATTATTGAAACTGAATTTAAGAGAAATGATTTAGATCAAGATACTCAATTCTATTATTTTTTAACTCAAAACCTATCTAAAATAGCCCTTAAGAACACTAATAATTTTATTTAACTGATCAAGATTTTTATAAGAAAATTTAATTTCCCCTGAGTTATTCTTTTTATTTTTA
>Ga0214921_10011489_pt1 | contig 10751 bp, 8 predicted proteins | sample LL1505_MetaG_FD_177992 | JGI IMG/M metagenome (GOLD analysis project Ga0214921, IMG submission 177992) | Freshwater microbial communities from Lake Lanier, Atlanta, Georgia, United States - LL-1505 | ecosystem: Environmental > Aquatic > Freshwater > Lake | place: USA: Georgia | collected 2015-05-28
CTCAGGCTTTGAACACCTTGTCCCACCATTCCTTGATCATCGCATCATTCTTGGCGATGTAGTCGTAATTCAGGTCTTTCAACCGCTTCATCTCATCCGTCGTGAAGCCGATGCGCTTTTGCAGATCTGGGGCCACCACAGCGTTTTTAACTGTAGGATTGTAGCCCGAATCGACAGCAAAGGCCTCCTGCGCGCTCTTTTCTAGCATCGCATTAAGATAGGCATAGGCGGCGTCTTTATTGGGAGCGTTTTTGGGAATTGAAAAGCCAGAAATATAAAGAGGAATCCCTTCGCTGGGTGCTGCGGATTCAACCGCAATGCCCGAATTCTGCCACTGCACGGCACGCGCCCTCCACATGATGCCTATGCCGATTTCCTCGGTTTTAAGAGCCTGTGCAAAGGCCTCATTGGTTGGATAAATCCGGGCGCCGGCTTTTTTTGCAGCCATCAATACATCTTTGGCTTTTTCAAAATCAATCATCGAGGCGCCATTGGTTGCAGCCAGAGAAGCAGCCATCACCGAATAGAGGTATTGAATGTCGATCAAACCAATTTTATTGCCCCATTTGGGATCGAACGCATCCTTGAAGCTGGTCGGGGCAGGTGAAATCATCTTGGGATTATAGACAACCACCTTGCCCGAATAGATCTGACCGATGCCGTAGGTGTATTTCATTTCCGGCAGGAGATTCACGGCATTGGGAATTTTCGAATAATCGATCTTTTCGACAACCTCGGCCTCGTTCATTTCAAACATATTGGCAGAGTTGAAGGCTTGAAGATCCGTGGTACCACGTGGCAATCGTTTTTCGGCCACCATTTTGGCGCGGCGCGGGGCATCGGATGCCTGATCCTGAACGCTCTCGATACCCTTTGGCTTCAAAATAGGGTCTTCTATATTTTTGGTCAAGAAGCGGGCATAGTCGCCGCCCCATGTGCCGACAACGACTTTGGCTTGCTGCGCAAATACCTGCGAGGTGCCTGCTGCCGTCAATGCCATCGTGCCGGATGCCAGCGCGGTCATCTGCAGAAAATGGCGGCGATTCAACAGTGTCGGGTTGTGCTTCGTCATGAGTGTTCTTCCCCTTGCGAGACCGGCCCCTGGTTGCGTGGATAGATTAGACCGGCCGATTGAGCCCAACCTATTGTTAATTCGTCACCCTCGGAAGGTTCGACATACCCGTCGCGATTGGCCATTTGCACCACCATTTTGGTGGATGAGCCCAGACGGACATGCGCATCGACCGAGGAGCCCAGATAGGACACAAACTCCACCGTACCGGTGAAGTGATTGTCCATGCTGCGCGCCTGATCACCGACCACAAAAAGCTCGGGCCTCAGAGCCAGACTGGCCGGGCCACCCCCTGCATCACCCGACACTTTGAACACCAGACCGTCATCGGTCTCGAACCGTCCGGCCTGCGTGATCACGCCTTCGTTGAAACAGGTGCGACCAATGAAGGAGGCGATAAAGCGATCGGCGGGCCGTTCGTATAAATCGCGTTTGGTGCCGATCTGCCGGACATGGCCATCCTGCATCACCACCAGACGGTCGGCCACGGTCAGGGCTTCCTCCTGATCATGGGTCACCAGAATGGTCGTCAACCCCAGTGTGCGCTGCAATTCGCGGATTTCGATCCGGACCTCCTCGCGCAATTTGGCATCGAGATTGGACAGCGGCTCGTCGAGCAGCAGCACATCCGGCTGGATCGCCAGCGCGCGCGCCAGGGCGACACGCTGTTGCTGGCCGCCCGACATTTGCCGCGGATAGCGGTGCCCGAGATGATCGAGCCGGACCATGCGCAACGCATCACCGACGCGCTTGGCCCTCTCCGGTTTTTCGACCTGCCGCATTTCAAGCCCGAAGGCGACATTCTCGGCCACCGTCATATGCGGAAACAGCGCATAATTCTGAAACACCAGCCCGCAATTGCGTTTCCATGGCGGCTTGTCGGTGACGTTGTGCCCGCCGATATGGATCGACCCCGAACTGGGTTCGACGAAACCGGCAATCATCCGCAAGGTCGTGGTTTTGCCGCAACCGCTCGGTCCCAGCAGAACCAGAAACTCGCCATGCGGCACCTCGAGCGACACCGAATCAACGACGGTCAGATCGCCATAGCTGCGGGTCAGTCGGTCTAGAGAAAGTCTGGCCATTTAAACCACCCGTGACAATTTGACGTAATGGTCGGTGATCAGCAAAGCGGTTGCAATCAGCGCAATCTGCAGGACCGAGGCAGCGGCCACGGTCGGATCAATCTTCCATTCGAGATATTGCAAGATCGCAATCGGCAAGGTGGTCCGGCCCGGCCCGACCAGAAACATCGACATTTCCAGATTGCCGAACGAATTGACGAAACCGAACAAGGCAGCCGCCACAATACCGGGGCGGATCATCGGCAGCGTCACGCGGTAAAAGGTTGTGAATGGCGGCGCACCCAGATTGGACGCCGCCTCCTCGATGCTGCGGTCGAGCCCCTGCAGATTGGCGGTGACCAGTCGCATGGTCCACGGAATCACAATCAGCGTATGGGCCAGCACCAGCCCCCAGAACGAGCCCATCATCGGATAGCCGGTGGCAATCTCGGTCTCGATCTGGAACACATAGAGCGATGTGCCCAGAACCACCCCCGGCACAATGAGCGGAGCAAGCAACAGCCCGCTGGCGATGTTGCGGCCCTGGAAGGGATAGCGCACCACCACCAGAGAGGCGGGTACACCCAACACCAGCCCCAGCACCGTGGCCAGACAGCCGACTTGCAGGCTCAGCACAAAGCCCTGCGCAAACACCTTGTGATCGGCAATGGCGAAGAACCAGCGCAGCGAATAGCCGTCAGGCGGGAAGCTCGGGATTTCCTGCGCGAAAAACGACAGCCAGATCACAAACACCAGCGGCAGCAGGATATAGACCATGGCGAGGGTGGCCGTGCCTTTCAGTGCCAGGCGACCAAACCAACCCTCTCGCAACGCCACAATCTGCATATCCGGTCAAACCGCCTTAATGGGTCAGGGTGTTTTTGTGGAAGCGTCCGGCTTTCATGATCATCGACAAATCGCGACCCTGATTTTGCATGAGACCCAGATTTTTGAGGGGATTGCCGTTGACCAGCAAGAGATCGGCAAAGGCACCGGCTTTGATCGTGCCCAGCTTGCCTTCCATCCGCACGATCTGCGCGCCGACCGTGGTGGCCGAGCGGATGATGTCGATGGGCGACAGCACTTCCGAGCGCAGCAGGAATTCGCGTGATTGATCCACCTGCAACTGGCCGAGCAAATCCGAACCGTAACCGACCGGAACCCCGGCACGCTTGCAGATTTCAAGCGATTTCAACGCGCCGTCGATCACCATATCATTCTTTTCCAGCATCTCTGCCGACATGCCGAATTCGGCCGCGCGTTCCTTCATGGCGTAATAGGCCACCAGATTGGCGATCAGGAACATGCCTTTTTCGGCCATCAACTTGGCTGCGGGCTCGTCGATCAGATTGCCGTGTTCGATGGTGCGCACACCGGCATGGGCGGCGCGGGTAATGGCTTCGGGCGTATAGGCATGGGCGCAGACATAGCGGCCGAAGGCATGGGCCTCTTCCACCGCCGCACGGGCTTCTTCCATGCTGAACTGCAGGCTGGTCAGCGGATCATAGGGCGAGGCGACACCGCCCGACATCATGATCTTGATCTGGTCGGCACCCTGCCGCATCTGTTCGCGCGCGGCGCGCCGCACCTCGGTCACGCCGTCCGACACATTCATGGTATAGGACATGGCGTTGCAGCAATGGCAGCGCAGGCCGTAATCGGTTCTGCGGCGCGAGTCCGAATGCCCGCCTGTCGGGCCGATCGCCTGACCGGCAATAAACAGGCGCGGACCGGCCACATCATGGCGATCCACCGCCTCCTTGATCCCCCAGTCAGCGCCACCAGTATCGCGCACGCTGGTAAAGCCGCGGTCGATCATGCCCTTCATCAGTGACACCGCACGGGCTGTCATCAGGGTCAGCGGGATATTTTCCATGTTGCGGATCGAGACATCGCTCAAAAACACATGAACATGGCTGTCGATAAGCCCGGGCATCAAAGTCTGCCCGCCGCAATCCATCACCGTCGCGCTGTCGCTTTTGATCGGCTTGTCGGAGACTTCGCGGATCAGATCATTCTCGACCAGAACCTCAAAACCGCTTTGGACATCACCGAAGGAGGGTTCGAGCAGCTGGAGGTTTTTAAACAGGTATTGCGTCATGCCGGAGACCCTTCTGCAAAATGTTACAAAGCTAATACATTTAAGGGCCTGATTTTAGATATGTCCAGTAGTTATTGTGGGAAGGATCGGCATCATTACATTTTGGGCAGCATCGACCAGAGCGTTCCAATTTCCGCTCACACGCCATTGAAGCCGCAAAATTAAAACAGGATGATTTTTGCATCACCAAAGCCATCCTATTTTGGTTTGCAATCAAGCGTTGAACAAGCATCTGAACTGATTGTTCCGTGCATCACGCCTTTCGGGTGCCCCCGATATTTGCTGACCGGCAACTGGTTACACCAATCGGTGAAGCCCCCGGTTTGCACAACTGAACCAAACCGCAATGTCCTGCCCGCAAAGTACTGTCCACCGAGCTGGATTTTCAACGTTTTTAAAAGATTGCCCCGTTTTCGGGGCTGCTGGCGGCCCTGCTTTGTGAGCGTTTCAATTTTATCCACACCAATCGGTGTCAGGGACGGGCAGTTAAGTGGCTGTTATGTCTGTAAGTCCTTGTCTTTCTTAACGATGTTTGGGATTGGCACCTCCGCTCCGATTGCTATGGTCGGGGGCGGCTGGTAAATTTTTAATGGGTAAGTGGGGCTTTGCGCGCGGGCATTTTGATGTCAGGCGGCAATGGCCTCTCAAGTCGTGCCCTTTTGTGTGTTGTGAGTGGGTATCAAAAGCGTGTTGAAACGGTGGGGTCAGAGCAAGGAACGGACGGGAGCCTTCGGGCTGCCTCGTTGCGTTTTTGTGCTGCTTGTGACCGTTCTGATCGCCGTGCTGCCAGCTTGGTCCGGACAAGCGGGAGCGCAGGGCTTTACGCCAGATGCCGGATCTCTACTCAACCAGATCGAACGCTCGCTGCCGCCGCCCAAACTGCCGTCGGTCGGCCCGCCGCCCGGTCCGCCCAAAATCGAGCTGCTGCAAGGTCAGGGTGAAACGCTTCTGGTCAAACAATTCATCTTTTCCGGCAATACGGCGGTCCGCTCGGATGTGCTGGCCACACTTGTCGAGCCCTATCTCAACCGGCCTTTGACCTTCAACGAACTGCAAAATGCTGCTGCCGCGCTGGCACTCGTTTATCGCGAGAAGGGCTATATCGCGGCCGCCACCATTCCCAAACAGGTGGTCAAAGGCGGGATTGTCCGTTTCCATATCGTTGAATCGCGTTTTACCGGCGCCGTGATGGACGGGGGGAGCGACACACGTACGCGGCTTGATCTGTTGCTCAACCGGATCGAACAGGCGTTGCCGCCCGGTCGCCTCGTCAATGTCTATGATCTCGACCGCGGACTGTTGCTGATCGAGGATTTGCCGGGGGTGAGCGTCTCTGGCGGCTTGCGCGAGGGGCACACGGACGGAGAAAGCGAATTCGTGTTGCTGGCCCGCGACAAACAGGTTTTCAAAGGCAATGTGTCTTTCGACAATGGCAGCTCGCGTTCGACCGGCTCCAAGCGGCTGAATGCCGATGTGAGCGCCGAAAGCCCGACCGGTAATGGCGAATTGCTGTCCGTTAATGCCATGCATACCGAAGGTACGGATTATGGCCGATTCAGCTTGACGGTCCCTGTCAGTGCCTCGGGCACCAAATTCACGGCCTCGGCCAGTGCGATGACCTATCAACTGGTCGCACCCGAATTCAAGGCGGCCCATATCGAGGGTACGTCCGGCACGGTCGGGCTGGAATTGAACCATCCTTTGCTGCGCACCCGCTCGTTCAACCTGTATGCCACGCTTGGCTATGATGGCCGCAGTTTCGACAATCTGGGCAATCATATTACCACCAGCCAATACCGTACCGATGCGGTCAGTGCGGGGTTGACAGCCAACCATTTCGACCAACTGGGCGGCGGCGGCGTCAACACCGCCTCGATGAGCTATTCTCTGGGGCGTGTCGATCTCGATGGTTCGCCCAACAAGGCCAGCGATGCGGCGGCAGCCCATACGCAAGGGCGCTTTTCCAAGTTCAAGGCCAGCGCCTCGCGCAGCCAGACCGTGACCGAGGGATTGACACTGTTTGCCAATGTCACGGGCCAATATGCCTTCAACAATCTGGATTCCTCGGAAAAGCTGTTTCTGGGTGGCTCGTCAGGCGTCAGGGCCTATCCGACGAGCGAGGGCGGCGGCAGTTCCGGTATAACGGCCACGGTGGAGGCGCGCCAGCAACTCCCTTATGGTTTCGAAGCGGTCGCTTTTATCGATACGGGGCTGGTACAGCAGAACACCGACAACCACTATTCTGGCGCGCCTGTCAAAAATGTGTTGTATTACAAAGGTCTTGGTCTGTCGCTGATCTGGCGGGGCGATTACAACTCCACCATCAAGCTGACATGGGCGCACCGGATCGGCAGCAATCCATTGCCCAAACCCGATGGGCATGATCAGGACGGCACCAAACAGCTTGACCGCGTCTGGCTGTCGGCAGGGGTGGGGTTTTAGCCATGACAACAGGGTTGAACATTGTCGTTGTCGAAGATCACGATATTCTGCGTGAAATTCTGGTCGATCTTCTGTGCCAGAACGGGCACAGGGCCTCCGGATTTTTCTGTGCCGAAGATGTCGATGACGAGCAAAAGCACGCATTGACCGATCTTTATGTGATCGATCTCAATCTGCCGGGCGAGGATGGTCTCAGTCTGGCCCGCCGCATCCGCCACGCACATCCGCGTGTCGGCATTGTGATGGCCACCGCCCGCAGCAGCCTGAGTGATAAAATGACAGGCTATGACAGCGGCGCCGATTTCTATCTGTCGAAACCCGTGGATCCGGAGGAATTGCTGGCGGTCATCACCGCCTTTGCCCGCCGCACCCGACAGGATCAGGAGGAGCAGGTCGATATATTGCGGCTGGACGGGCAGCGCATGACGCTGACGGGCCCTTTGGGCAAGGTCATGCTGACCCAGTCGGAAATTCTGATGCTCAGCAGCTTGATGATTGCACCCGGCCAGGTTCTTGAACGCTGGCAGATCATCGCCAATCTGGTCGGCGAAGCCGATACGATTTCCGATTCCAGTCTGGAAGTACGGATGACCTATCTGCGACGCAAAATTGCAGAGGTCGGCGGCGACACACCCGCCATCAAAGCCGTGCGCAAATACGGTTATAAACTCATCGTGCCGATCGTAATGGATTGACGCGCGGTCACACTGCTTCCGTCGTCTGGCCGACGGGGTGGTGATGATGGCGGAAGGATCGGTCAAATCTGTGATCAGGACACCGGTTCAAGCCGTCTCAAAGTGCCAGCAAGGCACCGACACGGTCTTTGACGGCATAATAGGCCGCTGTGAAAGCTGCGCTCTTCAAGCCGATCGAGGACATTTCGACCATCGGATCGGGGATCGACCACAAAGCGGTGTAGGAATGACCCGGCCACAGCGCAATCGCCTGCCCGTGCGAGCGGTCGCAAAAGGTGAAGATCATATCGATCTCGATGGCGTCACTTCCACTGTAAATATTGACGTTTTTCGAGGAAAGACCGTCAACAGGATAGCCGTGATTGCGCAGGGTTGTCAGCGTCAAAGGATCGACCACACCGGAAGGATCGGTCCCGGCGGAACAGGCTTTGAGCGACACGGTGCTGCCTTTGTTGAGGATGCTTTCGGCCATAAGGGTTCTGGCGGAGTTTTTGACCGACAGGAACAGCACATTGTGCACGCGGTCACTGTAGCGAATAGAACCCGACATCGCCAGAACTCCACAACACATACCACGGAACAGGAAATGGTTACATTCCGGCCGGATTGTCGGATACCGGCGCTCGAGCCCATCATCGGCCAAAATGCCATTTGTTGAAAAGGGTTCAACGCAAAAGAAGGACCGTCATTTTGGTCAGGCACATGGTGGCACTTTTGGATATTTGACCAAATGTCACCGCGCCATGAACCCGGCATTTGCTGAGAGGCAGAGGGAACGTAAACAATATCGGTATTTCCGCAGGGCAAAGGGTGACTTCATAACCGGACGCCGATACCACCTCTCCACGCCACTGTTTCGTATCGTTGATTTGCCGTATCCGCCATCAATCAGGGTGATGCCGAAGCAGATGGTTCCAAAAAAGTGACCCGGGCAACCACAGGAAAACGGTCTTTGGGTTGTGGCATAACCAGCAGCAATCCCTCTGGCGGTATGCAGTGTGTAGCCCAAGGCAAGATCTTCCCTTTGGCGGTTAAATGCATTAGAGCCGTCAGGAATGACCAAGAACGCAATTTTGCCACTCACCTATGCCAAAACTAATCAAAGTGCCTGTAGCATGCCCTCTGTGCGATTAAGGGAGTCACCAGTATTCAATGGCCATGATCCTTTGATTTCGAAACAGCCCCACACCTTCTGTTCAGCGCTGTTGTGATGGCTCAATTCGGATAGTTGACAAGACTGACAATGCCATTTTTGATAGGTATGAAGAAATTTCCTCAATGGAGTTCCGTGATGCTCAGGTTTGCCATGGTAATAGTTATGTTGTTTGGGGCTTCCTCAGGTGCGTTTGCGAAATTAAAATCAGGCAAACCGTCTAAAGTGGTCGCTAGCGGCTCAACGGGTCAGGCAAAAACTATTAAAAGGGGCGGCTGAAATTTAATTGGTTATTTTATATAAACAACCCGTCGTCAGATTTTTATAACCATCTGAAACTGCATACTATGCAAATAATGCAACGTAGGTGTCTTTATCCATTATGGTTGGGCCATCATTATCGTAGGTGGCCACTAATTAAATTTAGACAGATTTTTCTTCACCGTCCTTTTAACGGCGCATCCATTTTTCTACCCCGATACGCGTCCCATTAGCGTATGTCCAAACTCCTACCCAGTCATCACCTTCAGCATAATAAAGGGCAAGCCCTGTTTCCTTACCCGAACGGTAAGAGACAGCAATAAATTTATCATCCCCGATTCCGGTACCTACATATCGTTGTCCATCTATCATCCAAACAACACGGTATGTTTCTCCAGTTTGTTGAACATCAACTGTTCCCTTGTAAGGGGATTCATTGCCTGGATTGGCACCCGCAACCGAATATTTGCCGACAGGATCGGCTAGCACAGGTAAAGACAGCAGGAATAAACACAAAATCCAAACAATGATATTTTTTGCCATTTTAACGCCTTTAGAACATCAAGGAATTCAATAATTATTATAAAAAATTTTAGATCGCAATTAATTATTGAATATAAATACGCTGCATCTCATGAAAGCATTTTTTGGCGTGAGCCGTGTTAGGTCTCCCTGATGAACACCCCCCCAGTGGACCAATGCTGGCCAAGTCCGGGATGAAGTTCTGACACCGTGACAGCCTGACTTTAAGTGTTTGCGGGTTATATTTGGCGTGTTTTATAAAACACAGTGAGCGGGTGGACGTAAGAGACTGTCAAAATCTTTACAGCAGACCTGATCATGGAGCATGTAGGCCAAATTTATCTGAATTCCCCTAAATAGGACATTTCCGAAGCCACTATGCTTGGTTGTATGCGCATTAGTGACTTTTACAATCCTCTTGGCGTTAAAGCCTTGGGTTGAATATGTATTGTCTAAGAGACTCCTAACACAGCCTCAGGTGCGTCTCGGTGCGATGCCGTTTCTGTAATGGCGCGTCATTTCACCAAATTGCATTATTCTCCCATCCTATTTATGGCATGAACCTTGCTCGGAAAATTTTTTAACTAACCGTTGGGTGGTGAAATGACGACAATTACGAGTGGATTAAGTGCCTACACGGCTAATACTGTGGCTCCCACGCCCTCGTCTGTGGCAACGGCTGTTGCTGCGACCACAACCACCGCCAAGACTTCACCGACCATAAGCACAACCAACAGTGCGACAGTGAGCCTATCTGGGGCTGTAATAGCTACAACCAATACACCGGTGAAATTTTCAGCAGCTATCACAGCTTTCAAAGCCGCAACGACCCCTGAAGCAATTGCGGCGCTTCCAGTCTATACCATCAAAGACGTTTCAACGGTTCTAACAAACAACTTAGACTCGCTTGAAACCCTCATGGCTATGGCCGTTGCGGGAAAAATCACCAGCATTGCTTTTACAGATACGACCGCGCCAAAATTCACCTACGATCGGGCCGCGATTTCCGGTCCATTGGACGCCAAAGACAATCCTTCGCCCGCTGTCATGGTGTTGCAGAAAATAACGACCAAATATTCTCTGGCAATTACCGGCATCAGCGCCAGTGATGCCGGCACTGTTAAGCCTCCTGTGGCGAATGCCACACTCTCGTTTTCGGTGTCGGATAATGTTGGCGGTGTTTCAGCCAATCTTGCGACCCTCCAAACCCTCGCCAAGGCAAAAGCCTTGACAGCGATTACTATTGCCACTGATCCGATAAGTCCGACAAAGCCTGTCCTCTCTCTCTCTGCCGCCGAACTTAAATCGGCACCAGATGCGCTCAAATTGCTCAAGGGTAATATTGATCTGACCATTACGGGAGTTGCGGCAGGTGATGCCTCTAAAACGGCTGGTGCGGCGGATGTGATTTTGAAAGCAGCGGGTTCGACCAGTTTGGCGA
>Ga0214921_10011490_pt1 | contig 10751 bp, 6 predicted proteins | sample LL1505_MetaG_FD_177992 | JGI IMG/M metagenome (GOLD analysis project Ga0214921, IMG submission 177992) | Freshwater microbial communities from Lake Lanier, Atlanta, Georgia, United States - LL-1505 | ecosystem: Environmental > Aquatic > Freshwater > Lake | place: USA: Georgia | collected 2015-05-28
CCGGCAGTTTTAACCGTGGTGCGAAATCGATGCTCGACCAGACTCTGGCCCTCGACGCATTCTCAAAAGAAGACGCCGCGATGGGCAAGATCGCCTACCAAGTCGGCCAAGTCGGCGAGGTCGCCCTTGCCTACTCCGAGAAGATGGCGAAGGCAAAAGACACCGCCGACCTCGCCCGCGCAGAGACCATCATGCGGAGCGCCTTTGAGAAACAGCAGAACGAACAGATGAACACGCCGGTGGACAAGTGGCAGGAGAAATGGCTCGCCAATGTTTCCGAAACCAAGAAGGCCATCGGCGAGATCGGCATCTCAAACAATGCCGCCCAGTCGCTCTCCCCAGCCTTTGAGCGTTGGGACAAAATGGGCGGCATCCAAATCGAAGGCGCTGCAAACAAGAAACGCATTGACGGATACCGGCAGGACATCGATGCCAATGCACTGATGAAGGTTGCCGACGAAGACTATACCGGTGCTTTTGGAATTTACGATAAAGCGGTGAATGATGGCATTTTCAGCGAGAGCGAGGGTAAGATGGCAAAAGCCCGATTGGAGGATAATGTGAGGCGAAAAGCCGAGTCGGACCAAGCCAATAACATCACCGCTGCGCTTTCCACAGACCCCGACTCTGTGGTTGCCGAAATGGACAAGGCGCTCGCTGGAACAGAGTCCGCCTTCGGAAAAATCGATGCTTCCAAGGCAGCAGTCTACAAGGCCCGCGCCGAGCGGGAGTCCAAGAACCTACTTATCGAGCGCAAGAACGACATGATCAACGCCATCAACTCCGGTGACATCCTCGATAGGAAATCGCTGGATGCATGGAATGCTGAAAAAGCTGGAGGTAAGATGGACGCCGCCACGCTCAACAAAATGGAGCGCATGATTTCCAGTGAAGTGCGTTACAACCCAGAGGCCATCGTCGCCGCCCGCACAGAAATTGCCAAATACGACCCGGCTACCGATGACGCCACGGGGTGGACGAAATACAACCAGATTCTCGACCAAATCCAAAACACCGTCCCAAAGGACATGCGCGAGCGCATGATGGGCGAACTCAGAGACACTTGGAGCGCCACCGCCCGCGAGGGCAAGTCGCGCAATCCCAAGCAAACCTACTATGGAACTTTGCACCAGATGGTGAACGACCTTGGAAAAGCTGGATTCCTCGGCGTGGAAACTGGTCTTTCAAAAGACGGGAAAACCATCGTCGATCCAGAAAAGCACATGAACTATTGGGTCAAAACGGAATCAATCCAGTCCAATTTGATCAACTGGCTTAACGATCCAAAAAATAAAAATGCCACGGAGGAGGAAGCCAGTTCGCATCTCAAGGCGATCCTCGGAAAATCCGCGCAGGACGGAGCCGCAGCCCGCATCATGGAAAAGAACAAACCTCGCGAGATGGGATATGTCGTTCCAGTTGGCATGGGTGGGAATTATGTTCCTCCAGCTTCACCAACCCCAACACCAACAAAATCCCAAGACCTCATCAATAAGGGCAAGGCGATTAAAACCGAGGGGAATGTTACCAGCTATAACTTCCCCGGCGATCCGTATTCCGACTCTAACTCCCGCAACCGCATCGGCGCATGGAATAATCGCCTCGACGAAAATTCCCTCGCCATCTCGCCCGACATTGAGCGTAAATTCAAAGCCGCCGGGATCGGACAGGGTGACCCCGTGGAACTCACCCTCGCCGATGGATCCACCGTGATCCGCAACTGGGACGACCGAACCATGCAAGATGCGGATGCAATTAAAAATTTCGGCAAGCCTTTCACCGGACGCTTCGACTTCCACAGCCCCGGCGGCAAACAAAAGAACGATGGCATGGCCGTTGTCTCATTCCGCAAAGCCACCAACGCCTAATTTTCCATGATTGAAATCAACGACGATGCCGCAGCATATGACATCTACACCAAAATAGATAATGCCACCGGAGACGAGCGCCAGCAGATGGCGGATGCGCTCATCACTTACGGGGAGAAAAAAGCCAAGGAGGAATACAACCAAGCCGACGATCATTTCAGCAACCTCTTCCTCGACGAAAAATACTACAACGAGCAGGTCAACACGCCCGACCTCCAGCAAGCATACGAAGCCACCCCGTTCCCCAAGGAAGCCGCAAAACGTGCCGTCCTTCAAGGCTACCTCCAACATGCCTCCGGCGCTCCTGTTTCGGCTGATACCTACGAGTTCATTCGCGATTCCTACGCACAGGCGAAGTTCGGCAAGACCACCGTCTCCGATGACGAAATGTTTGGCCTCGTCCGTGGTGAATACGATTGGCAGAAGAAACGCGCCGAGGCGATCAACGACCTCCAGATGCAGGCCGTTGGCAAAGCAATTACTGACTCACAACTCGGCCAGAATCGTCCCTTCGTGGACGGCATGACCGAGGTCTTTAACCAGTGGCAGCAAAAATACCAGGAACTGGTGGACGGGAAGAATGACGCCGCCTTCCTCTCGCAGGGCTACAAGCTCTACTACGACACGATCAACGACCTCGACACCGTTCGCCCGCAGGCGTCCAAGGCGCTCTCCACGCTCACCTCGTTCACCCAAGGCAATGCCACCAACGAGGACATGCAAAGCCTCGCCAACGACTTCGTCGGCGCTCCACCCGAAGACCGCCAGAAAATCTACAAGTATGTAACGCTGGCCGCGCAGGCCGGTCAGATCGACCGCAGCGGGATCGATCAGTTTGCCATCAACATGGGGCAAGCATTCACCCGTGGGTTCGACTTCGTCCCGCAGGGGTCTCTGCAACTTCAAGAGGCAGAAGTAGTGGACATGCTCGATGGCATCCGTAACGGGCAAAAGTTTGGGTTCCCAAAACGGGAGATGTCACGAAAGCTGTCGTTCGGGACACGCCTCCACAGGCTCAGACGATGATCGGCGGTCCAAGTTCGCTTGCGGTCAATGCTGCGCAGACCGATCAGACCGGAGATTGGCGAGAGGCCACCGTGGATGAGACCGAGAAGCTCATTCAAACGGGCCGCAATTTGCAGGAGTCCTTCAAAGTCGTGCGCGAACTCCGCAATGTCGCCAAGACCGGCGTCGATCCCATCCGTCCCGTGCTGGAAGAAAACTCCTTTTGGGGAACTGCGGAGCGTGGAGCCTACGGTCTCGCCGGTAGTCTCCCGCTCATGGGCGTGACGGCGGTCAATCCATACCTCGGCGCTCTTGCCTACCAAGCGCAGGAATACGACCGTATTATGTTGGAAAACCCAGACATCAACCCCAAGTTCGCTCAAGGTCTCGCTCTGGTGGAGGGCGTTGCCAATGCGGCGACTGACCGTCTTGAGATAGCCAACATCTCTGGCAGGCTCCCAATGTTTGGTCGGTGGCTCGACAGAGTATCCAGCGATGGCGTTCGCCGCACGGCAAAGATCGCCGGGTCCATCGCTTTTGAGAACCTACAAGAGGCTGGGCAAGACCTCATCGCGCCGATCCTCGAAGCCCCCATCTCCGCGCTCCGCGACGACATGCCGGATCAGAATTTCACAAAGCTCATGGACGACTGGGCTGGCCAGAGGGCTGAGACTTTTTTTGCCACCCTCCCGCTCGCTCTCATCGGCGGGGGAGTCGCCACATATCAAGACATCAAGAACCCATCCGCCGAACTCAACGCCACCAAGCTCCGCATGGCAGGATTTGGGAAGGATCAAGTCACCTTCATCCAGCGAGCCGAGAATCCGGAGGAATACGATGCCCGCATCAAAATGGAGTGGGAAAAGCGCACGCCGGAGAACATCAAGGCCGGTGAGCAGGAAGTCCTTAACACCATTGAGCAGGCCCGCACCCCCGGAGAGAACGATGCCCGCATCTCTGAAAAAGTCGCAGAGGACGGAAGCAGCCAGTGGGTCGTCACCACGCCGGATGGCAAGGAAATCCTCCAGACCCAAGACCAGCAGGCCGCGCTGGAGGCCGTGCGCCAGCACAACGAGGCGCAACTCATCAACGAGCGCAATGCCGTGCGTGACATGGTCGACTACTTCCACGCCCAAGACCCGAACAATGTCGCCACCATCGAAGCGCCTCGCACCGTCCAGCAGGAACTCGACCGGCTCACAAAGGCCGGGGACTCCAAAGGGATCGCCAATCTCAACGAGCGCATCCGGTTCGCAGGCATCCCTGAGGGGGCAGACCTCACCTCCTACAACATCCTCGGCGAGGCCAATGTCGAAACGACTGCCGAGGGCGTCTTCCGTGGCGTCATCAAGCTCCGCGAAAACTCCCGTCCAGAAGATGCATTTGAGGAGATCAACCATGTCTTTGTCCGCAAGGCGCTCGCCGATGGCCGTGTCGATCTGGACGCCCTGCGCGGGTGGCTCAATCAAACCAGCGAGGCGACAGGACAAACCTACGCCACCGAGACCGAGACCGACATCATTGAGAACATCGCCAAGGTCGGAATGGACTACGCCGCAGGGCGCATCGAGGAGACCTCCCTCCCGTCCTCCTTCGTGGACTACATCAAGCGCATGCTCCAAGTCCTCAAGGAAACGATGGCCCGCGCCATCAAGCTCAAGGACGCCTTCGCCACCGGCAAGATCGACGCCAACTTTGAATCCTTCCTCGCTGACTCGGTCGGCCTCAACCAGCAGGCGCGTGTGGACACCGCCCGCGAGAGGGTTTCCAACGAAGTTTTGACTGATACCAACTACAGCATTGGGGTTGACTCAAACGATTCATTGGATTATCGAATAGCTAATGGAGGAGGTGCTATCACAGCTTCGCAAAGAATCGCCCGTGACTTGGGAGCAAGCAGTCGCGCAATTCAAGAGGCACAACCCGGCACATCCTCCGGGGATGCCGAACTCCAAGCCATCCGCGATGCGGGAAGCATCCCTTGGGAGGATATTGGCGCGTTTGGAAAACCAGACACGGTAGCTTCCGAACACCAAATCTGGTTCAAGGAAGGAAAAGTTTTCAAAGCCACGGCCTATGGAAAGTTTGGGCATTCCATAGAGAAAGGGCCGGGAAACGCATTGCCGCTGGAATACCTCCGCCGCATCGCAGCGACCAACGAGGCATTTGATGATTCTGCAAGGATCGTTGGGAAATTTGAAGACAAGGACGGCAATCTTGGTCTGATCCATGTCCAAGATTTCATCCCAGAAAACCCCGAGAATCCCACACAGCCTACGCCAAAACAGATCACTCAGTTTTTGGAATCTCGCGGATTTTTCCCAGCCGAAGGACGGCCCACAAACTATGAGGTCTGGATCAATCCGGATCTCGGCATCGAGGTCACCGACCTGCACCCGGGAAACCTCATTGTGGATGCCACGGGGAAACTGGTTCCCATCGATGTCATCGCTAATAAATACGACAGCACCAAAGGTGTCAGCTACTCCATCGCCAGCCAGTCGGAGATCGACCGGGTGAACAAGGCGCTCGGCGGCATGAACCGAGGCCCGGAAGGCCGACTCGCAATCTACGAGAGGGCCAAGCAAAAGTTCGCGCAAATTTTGCAGTCGAACAAGGAATCCCTCGACGCGATCAAATCCTCCACGCCAATTGATACGGCTCCGGCCATTGAACAGGTCGAGTCCGAGCGGGCAGCAAAGCTCGCCGATCTCACCACCGAGGAAACCTCCGAAATCGCAAAGGCACTTCAAGACAACGCAGACACTTTCATGCCACGCATCGAAGCAGCAGCAACGCTTGCAGAGCGCAAGCGTGTGGAGCGCGATGCCAAGGACCGGGCGAAGATTTTAGAACAAGGCATCCGGGACAAATACGCCGAGCGCAAAACAGCTATCGAAACCGAGGCGAATACCCAGCGCCAGCAGATCAATCAGTCCGCTGCCAGCCGCGACTCGGCATCCCGCGCCCGCATGAGCGAGAAGGTGCGCCGGACAAAACTCCTGCAAGCCATCGGAGAACTCGACGCGATCCTTTCCGTCCTGCCACCTGAGGTGCGCGGCAGGGTGGGGGGCTTTGCCGTGCTTGCAAATATCGGCACTGGCGACAAGGCGCTGGGAGACTTCTTCGTGAAGCGGATCGACATGATCGACCGCCGACTGGAACGCACGCTCAAGGAAGAATACGGAGCAGCATTCGACTCGCTGCTGGAGCGCACCAAGCCAAAGAAGTCCGTAGCCGGGGAGAAACCCAAAGGCATCGGAGCGGATATCCAATCCCTCTTTGCTGTGGTGCGCGAGGCCCACAATTGGAGCGCCGAAAAGGTCGATGGCCACATCGCCAATATCGAAACGCAAATTGCATCCGGCAACCTCACCGCAGAGGAAGAAGCCATGCGCATCCGCGAGGCCGACCTTGTCTCGCTCGCCGGGGATTGGAAGAATGCCGATTCAAACCGCCGCGCAGCGGCCCTATCCGCAGCGACCGAGACATGGGCCAAAGGGATGTCAGAATTTGTTCAGAAAAAAATCCGCGAGCGCGAAGATCGGGACATGGCACGCGCCGAAGCCATTTCCGCTACCGGCAAGAAAGGTGACTATGTGGACCGGAGGAAAAAAGACAAAGCGGACAATGGAATTAAAGGTGATGGCAAGGGATGGTTCATGGATACGCTTGCGTGGGATGGTGTCGTGAACATCCTTTTTGGCCACGAATCCCCAATAGCGATTCGTCTCTCGGATGGGCAACGCAAAGCGGAATATGCCAAGATTGATGCTGTCCAAGCCAAACAGGAGGCGCTGCATGATCTCTTTACAAAGCTCGCTGGAGGGAACCGGGCTGATGGCGAGAAGCTCTTGTGGAAAATGAGCCAACCCTCGATACCGGCCAATGGTCTCGACCTCTCTGAAATGGAAGCATTGTCCGCGACAATGCTGTGGATGCAGGAAGATGGTCGCCGCCACATGGAAGGCGAACTCAATGAGAATGGAATGCCTGTCAGTAAGTGGCACTACGACCAAAAATTCATCGACGAAATCGAGTCCGCATTGTCTCCGGAGGCGAAGGCCGTCCGCGATTATTTGTTGGATGCCTACGCAAAAGAATGGTTCGCGATCAATTCCGTCTATCGCGAGTTGAACGGAGTCAATTTGCCGCAAATCAAAAATTATTCTCCTGTCACGGTGAGGCCGATGAATGCGCCATCTGGTATGGTTACTGATCCTGTAACCGGTCACGCAATATCAGCAACCAGCATATCCCCCGGCGCTCTCCGCACCCGTGGCACAGCCATAGCCGAACCTGCTTTCAGAAATGTGGTTCAGACCTACATTGCTCACACGCGCCAGATGGAGCATTGGAAGGCTTTTGCGCCATGGATCAAAGAGGCAAATGGGATTTTGCGCTTCCGCGATGTTCAAGATTCAATCCATGAAGCTGGAGGGGAAGAAGCGATTAGAGTTTTAAACAAATTCCTTGATGCCTTTGCACAAGGCGGAAATCGGGACGCATCTCTCGGTCTCAAAATTTCGGAGGTCTTGAACAGCATGGCCAGCCGCGCTGCGCAGGTCGCACTCATCGGTCGTGTTGGGACGCTTGCTATTCAGACCACCCAGATCGGAGCCGCGAGCGCCGAACTCCCAATGGGCGCTTATGTCTACAGGCTTGGCAAGTTGCTGACAGGAAACCTCGGCTGGGGTGATTCACTCAACTCCGCATACATCCAGCGGCGCTTGAAACAAATGCCACCCATCGTGCAGATCGCGATGGAGGGTCTCAAGGCTGGGAAACCAAACCAACTCAAGCACCAAGTCGAAAAAATCGGACGCCTCATCTCCGGATCGGATGCCCTGTGGACTGCTGGCACATACGCGATGGTCTACGACTACAATCTGAGCCAAGCCAAAACACTTGGCTACACCGGCAAAGCCGCAGAGGACTACGCCCACAACACAGCCGAACGCATCACCGACCGGCTTGCACAGCCCACCCGCATGGGAGCGAAATCGATCTACGAGATCACTGCGACAAACCCCGGATCACGCCTCGGCTGGGCATTCGCCTCAGAAGCTCGGAAAAACATCGCCTTGCTTGCATACACCAAAGCCAACCGTCCACTGAAGCAGTTTGGAGCAGCCACACTTGGGTTTATTGTTTTCAACTTGGCCATGGGCGCATTCATCCGAAATGCATGGAAAGACATGAAAGACGATGGCGACGACGAGGATGAATTCTTTGACGCAAAAACATGGAACTGGAAACGCATCGGAGTGGCCATGGCGACAGAACCGCTCCAAGGCATCCCATTTCTTGGCGACTACACGCAAAAGGGAATCAATGCCGCGCTTGGCCAATACCATCAAAGCTCTGACCTCATCAGTTTTGAGCGTGGAGTCCGTGCCATCAAACACATCCCGGACATTGTCCAAGGCGAGCGCGAAATGGGGGATGTCTTAAAAGACATCGACGGCATGGTTTCTCTTATGGGGATTTTTGATCAAAATGCCGCAGCCGCCGCATCACTTACCCACCTTGCATCCGATTTTTTCGGGGTTGCAGAAAACGCCGCATCCAAAAAATAGACTAAATGTTTTGACTAAATTGCCTGCAAAGTTTTGACTGATACCAATGAAACCACTCAACTACCTGCTCGACAGACTCTCAGAGAATTCAACATGGAGGGGCATCCTGCTTGTCCTCACAGCCCTCGGCGTGTCGCTTACTCCGCAGCACCAAGAGGCCATCGTCGCAGCGGGCCTCGGCCTCGTCGGGGCGATCAACATCTTTCGCAAAGGATGAGCGCCCGCCGGATCGCCGCAGGGATGATCATCTTCGCCTTTGCCTGTCTGGCGATGGCATTCTTGACCTCCTGCGTCAGCGTTCCGGTCCCTCCATTCGGTGACCGGCGAGGAGAACTCGGAAACCTGCAAGTCAGCGTCAGCGTGAAATACATCCCGCTGACCAACCCCGATCTTTCCGGAGACAGCAACCTCAGCCACGCTTGGTCGAAATTCGGCGAGGCAAAAGCCCTCAAAGACAAATGACCCACTTGCTCGCTGAAATAGCCGCCTCGCAAATCGGAGTCCGCGAGGAAGGCGGTAACAACAACGGATCAAAAATCCGCGACTACCAAAAGGCCACCGACCTCAAGCCAGCATCATGGCCATGGTGCGCGGCTTTTGTGGATTGGTGCATCTCCGAGTGGCTCGACCGCCCCGGCGTCCGCGACTGGCTCAACCTCCAATCATCCACGACCGAAGAGTGGCGACCAAAGACCGCACTCGCTTATGGGTTACTTGATTGGGCCAAGACCCGCCCAAAAACAACGATCATCCTACACGACCGCGAACTTGCTAAACCCGGTGACATCGTTGTTTTTGATTTCAGGCATGTCGGAATCGTCGAAAGCGATAGCGGCCACCAAATCATCACCATTGAAGGCAACACCAACGGGCGAGGTGAGAGGGATAGTGAATCGGGAGACGGAGTCTGGCGCAAAGCACGGCAAAAAAGCATTGCCCGAAATTTTATCCGCATTCGACCTGTGGCATAAAAGTCGTGTTCGGGCAAGAATCGCGTTCCCGTAGGTAATGAGAATCGTGTTCGTAAGTCGTTGATCAAATAGTTATAAATATCTATCAACAACTTACGAAAAAAATGCCACAAGCTGCCACAAGGGTTGTAAGTATATGATAATGAGTATACCGCTTTCGACTCAAAATCGCGTTCCGCAAGGAGTGTCGGTTCGATCCCGACCGCCGGTAGTTTTTTAGATCGAATCCAGCGGGAAATTTTCCCGAACCAGCTTTCTAAAAGGATTCCGTTCAGCTGATGAGCAGAAGCCTTGGAGAATCGGTTCGCGGAGCGCGATGGATGCATGGCAGGACGGGAGAATCAGGATATTGCACCGCAATGCGCCAGAGATTGGCTGTTCCAAACGGGTAGGGTTCTGCATGGGGCAGGGTTGTGTAGTGAAGGTCATAGCAATTTTCGCTTAAAAACTCACAGAATCCCTCATCATCCTGACCTCCATAGAGCTTTAGGAGATCTGCTCGCGTTTGCGGAATATCCACATGCCTGATAGCTTCTTCATTCCGAATCGCCTCGCTGCATACTCCAAAATATGTGCAAAGCCATGTTTCCGACTGCACCGGAGCACTATCTGCGTGAAATGAATAAACATCCGTTGATATGGAAACGGTGTTGTCATCACTCGGATAAGCATGAATGCAGTTCAAAGCAGGATCCAAGCCCAAGCCACTCAGTAAGCGCTCATCCTGAAGCATTTCATTGATTGCTACGAGACCTGCCTGGCTGAGAGGCAATCTTTGCAAAAAACCTTCCTCCAGGAGGGTAATGCCATCGCCTGAACCGATCTTTTCCACGACCTCGGCAAAATCTCCGGCAAGCACCCGTGGCCAACAGAAAGCATTGACTCCATTGCTGAATGGTGTCGAAGCCAACTCCTCGAACGATTGGACCACCTTGATGCAATCGAAATCCGGAGGCAGGATTGGGCTCGAGTTTGATGGTTTGCACATGCCGGCAGAGGCTAAATTTCCCGTCTGGAAAGGAAAGCGAAACTTTGAAATCCATCTGACGCCAACATGTGTCGCAACCTTTTTACCGCTCCCTGTGAATAACTGAGCCCTGGAATCCAGCGAGGAGGGAATGGCTGAACTTATTCCAAACTTATTCACATATTCGCCAAACCATAGACCTAAGGGACATATCTATAACATCTGATAATATATGTAACAGGTAATTGAAGTCTCAAGGAATTCCTTTCTATTTATATATCCATGAGATGGCTAAACGATTTTCTGCGCGACTACCATTTCGATACGCGGCAGAATTTCCTGCTGTCCGACCTCAGCGAGA